>Ga0335069_10008484_pt1 | contig 14710 bp, 12 predicted proteins | sample Lox_Sample_11_FD_206714 | JGI IMG/M metagenome (GOLD analysis project Ga0335069, IMG submission 206714) | Soil microbial communities from Loxahatchee National Wildlife Refuge, Florida, United States - Lox_Sample_1.1 | ecosystem: Environmental > Terrestrial > Soil > Wetlands | place: USA... | reverse complement strand
TCATCCCACCCTGTGAACCGCTCGCTGCGCGGCACGTGGAATCGACGATCGTCTCCAACTTTCGATGGTAGACAGCCCAACCCTCGTTCCTGCTACCGTTCTTATGTCCCCTGACGCGGCTTCCCATCGGTGTGTCTGGTCAGGCGGGGTTACGTATTCATCCGGGAGTTTCTCAAGAGATGTACAAAACTTCGGCGCGCAGCTGGGCATTCTTGTTGTTGTTTCTCGCCATGACCCTCGCAGTGTCCCTGGCGGTCTCCGCTGCTACCGATCCCGCTCCCGCGAACCCCACCACCGCCGACGCTCCCAGTGTTCCCGCCGCATACACCGCGGGAATCAAGGTCACTGGCCCGACGACCCCATTTCACGATTCCGTCTCAGGCCGCTACAACTACTTCTTCGGCAAGGAAGCGCCGTTCCTCCCATCCAACGCGATGTCGGCCAATGGTCAGTTCCTCAGCCCGAGGAGCTTCTACACCGCGCAATACTGCGGCCACTGCCACCAGGAGGCCTACCACCAGTGGCGTCAGACGGCTCACTCCAACAGTTTCCGCGCCCCGTGGTATCTGAAAAACGTCAACATGCTCATCGACGAGAAAGGAGTGCAGTTCTCACGTCATTGTGAAGGCTGCCACAATCCCGTCGCGCTGCTCTCCGGCGACCTTTCGCAGGGCATGCCTAAAAAGCGTCCATTCGAGGAAGAAGGCGTCACCTGTTCCACCTGCCACTCCATTCAATCGACTGACGCCACCGGCACTGGCAGCTACGTGATGGGAACCCCCGCTGTACTCGTCGACGAAAAGGGCGACCCGGTTCAGCGTCCTGTCTCCGACGCCGAAATCCTCTCCCATCTCGATCGCCACTCCAAGGCCGTCATGCGCCCGCTCTACAAGACCGCTGAATTCTGCGCTGCCTGCCACAAGGCCGCCATCCCTCACACGCTTGATGACTACAAGTGGCTTCGCGCCTTCACCGTCTACGACGAGTGGCAGGGTGCCAGCTTCACAAAGCAGTCGCCGCTTCCCTTCTACCGCAAAGACAAGGCGTTCACCTGTCAGACCTGCCACATGCCCCGCGAAGTTTTGCCCACCGGCGCACAGGACCCGGGCGCTAAAGATGGAGCGCTCGCCTCGCATCGCTGGCTCGGCGGCAACTCCCTCATTCCCGCTTACTACAAGTACGACGAGCAGGCTGAAAAGCTCGCAAAGTTCCTGCGCGACGGAGCTCAGGGCACCGGCGTCCTGAACGTCGACATCTTCGCTCTCGAAAAGGAAGACTCACCCGGATCACTCATTGCGCCGCTCGGCCGCGCCAGTTTCTCGCTCTCCGCCAACGAGACCCTCATCGCCGACGTCGTTATTCAGAACAAGGGCATCGGACACTCCCTCGTCCCTGAACAGCGCGACTTCTATGAGGCCTGGGTCGACTTCACCGTCAAAGACAGCGCCGGCAAGACCATCGCCGAGAGCGGATTCATCCGACCCGACGGCAGTCTCGACCCTTCTGCCCATTCCTTCACCAGCCGCCTGGTCAACATCAAGGGCGAGCTGAACGACATCCACCAGATCTGGCACAACCGCGTTCTGGCCTACAACAACAGCATCCAGTCCGGCCGCTCCCAACTCGTTCGCTATCGCTTCCGCCTGCCCAAAAACATCGCGGGCGCCTTCACCATCACCGTAGCCGTCAAATACCGCCGCTTCAATCAGCACTTTATCGACTACGCCATGGATCAGCCCGCCGGGAAGCACTACCCGCAGCCGATCATCGAAATCGCCGCGCAGACCCGCACTCTCCACATCGGCGAGAACAAGCCCGTCCCGGCGGATCCCAACGAGAATCCCGAGTGGATGCGATTCAATAATTACGGCATCGGGCTTCTCGATGCCCTCCAGTACGAGGCATCCGTCAAAGCCTTCGAACACGTCGCCGCCCTTCGCCCGGACTACGCCGACGCCTACACCAACATGGCCATCGTCGAAATCGCATGGGAGCGCTACAACGACGCCAAGCCCGACCTCGAAAAAGCCCTCTCCCTGCTCCCAGGCGATCCGCGCGCCCTCTACTATCGCGCGATCGTTGAGCGCAATGCCGGCGAGATTCAGAAGGCCATTGATGACCTTCAAGCGATGCTCGCCGCCTACCCGCTCGCCAAGGACGGCCTTCGCGAGCTTGGCTTCAGCTACTACCAGCAGCACGACTACGTAATGGCCCGCGAAATGTACGAGCGCCTGCGCGCCGTCGATCCCGACGACCTCGCCGCCCACTACCAGCTCGCCATCATCTACCGCCGCCTCGGGGAAAAGGACAAAGCCGCCATCGAGTCAGCCAAATTCGCCGATCAGAAAGACGACCCCACCGCCAGCGAATACGCCCTCGAATTCCTCCGGAAACACCCCGAAGTCGCCAGCGAAAGCGTCACATGGCACACCCACGACCTCACCGGCGACCCCATCAAACAGCCGGCAAAGATCGAATACCACTACATCCCCGGCGCCGGCCGATAATCAACGCCCAGCTTCAATCAGGAAGGTCTAAAATCGTCCGCAAGCGGCGACCCCCGGATGGCAATAGCAGGGAGGTGACCAATGGCGAGCAACGTAGAGCTCATCGCGAGCTTCCTCGGCGGCGACCCCATCGCCGGATTCCAAGCGCTCAATGATCTTGTGGCAGAGGGGGACGTCAGAGAGGAAGCACTCTTCTCCCGTCCCATCCAATTCCCAAAGAACGTACAGTCGCGCCGTCGCTGGTTGCGTTACGTCGCCACGAGAAAGAGCACCGTGGGCCCGCGCCTCCTTGATCGGATCAGAAACCCGCTTCGGTTTCGTGATGCGCATGCGGCTGCGCTCCTCTTCGCCGGATTGGGAAAAGAGACCGCCGATACCAACGCACTCTACACCCAGATCAAAACTGACCTTGCAAACTACAACAGTGATGCGGGACCGGCTTTCGAGGCCTGGGGATTCGCAGGCGGTGATGGCGGAACCCTCTGGCATCTCGTCAAGGAAAGCAGCTTCGCCTGGGAAAAACTGATTACATTTGTGTTTCGTGCCGCCTGTGCATCCCTCGCGCGATTCAATGCCAATGATGACTGGTCGGTTGAGCAACTGATCAAACATAAGTGGGGCGATTTCGAGGTGGAGATGATCGGTGACTCCCCTGAGAGCAAGATTCCCCACGCAGCCGTCGACAGCAGCGAATTGTGGTTGCAGGCCAACGACCCCTTCATGGTTTGGCGCCGCGGTGAAGTTGCCGACACGATACTGCGGGAATGGTCCCATCACGCCCATTGGCGGGTTCGCGACTTCGGCGCGCAGGTCCTCGCAAGCCTTGGATTCCAACGCACCCTCACGGCAATCGTTGACTGGTTGCAGAGAGAGAGTCTGCCGAGTGTGCGATCGAACCTCTTGCACGCCTTGGAGCGTAGCGAAACAACCGAAGGCGCGGATGTTCTCCTCGACCATTTCTCCACCAACGGTGAGGGGGCCGCCTACGTGGCCAAGGCCGCCTGGAGGGCCAATGACAAAAATCGGGCGGAAAGAGCACTCATCACAATCGCCGACACGAAAGGCGTTGCCGCGACGGAAGCTCTCGTTTCCCTTGCTAGACTCGGCAATCGTCACCCCCAACTTTCCGACGCCTTGAACTCCGGGGACCACTATCGACGGCTGAATGCCGCTCTGGCAGTCGCTCACCTTGGTGATCAGGCTGCAGTCGGGCGGCTGGTTGCCATGCAGAGCGAAGCCTCGACGCCGCTGGAGCGTGTCTGCCTTGCGGCCTCGCTTGCGATTCTGAAAAAGCCGGACGGCCCACTTCAATTGCAAAAGGAGCTGATTGCAACCGCCGGCCATGATGACTATGAGCGACGCATCGATGTGTTCTTTCTGCATCGCTATCTGCAGAATGCCATCCTCGAAGGACTCGCAGCCGGCGGCTCGCAGACCGCGGATGCCCTCAACGCGTGGCGCAACGAACTGGAACCCCTTGAACCCTCGCCGGCGCCGGTCATCGCGTCCCGCGCAAAAACTGAGGGCGCCAAAGCAGCAAAGCTATCTGATGCATTGCATGGGCCTCTCAATGTGTTTATCTCCTACAGCCATCTTGACGAAAAAATGCGAAAGAAGCTCGGCGCGCACCTGTCTCAACTCGAAAACGATGGCCTCATCCGGATTTGGCACGATCGCGAGATTGAAGCAGGGGACGACTGGGAAGGAGAAATCAATCGTGAGATCAGCTCGGCAGACCTGATTCTTTTGCTGGTCAGCGCTTCCTTTCTCAATTCCGGCTACTGCCGCAAGGAACTCCAGCGCGCAATACAGCTGCGCGGCTCCGATCGATCCATACCCATTCCCATCATCCTGCGCGACTGCGACTGGACCGGCGTCTTCAACCGTAGTGAATACAAGATCCAGGCCCTCCCCAGAGACAATCGTGCCGTAGCCGGTGGCGGATGGCCCAATCAGGATGCCGCGTTTGCCTCCATTGCAAGAGAACTGCGAAAGAAAGTCGAAGGCATGCGCGGTTCACACGCTTAAAACCAATAAGGATTCCCCCGGAATCGATCTCTCCTCATGGGAACCGGCTGAACTCGTAGTCCTTTCGCAACAGCCACAACGTGCGGTCCTGATCCGATTCATGTTTCCCAATTGCAATGATTTTGAACTCACGAATGCAGACCGCCGCTTTCGTTTGTCCAATCAAATCAAGTTTCCCACCACCTACCGGTCACTCCGAATCGGGTTAGACTCTCTTTACGCCAACGGCTTCCCCCGCCAAGTCGTCTTGCGCCAGCCAGCACGTTGGCGCAGATGCCTGAAGCGTGGGGAATTTGCGCTTCTTTGAGTCTTCAGCTCTCCCACCACTTTGGTCTTGAGACTTGAAGGAGGAGTTTTTGGGAACGCGTAGGGCTATGCGTGTGCTCGTCGTCGACGATGAGCACCTGATTGCCGACACCCTTGCACTGATCTTGAATCTCAAGGGGTTTGAGGCACTTGCGGTTTACAGCGGCCAGCAGGCGATTGAAACCGCGCGGTCTATGCGCCCCCACATCGTTCTCTCGGACGTCATGATGAAGGGCATGGGCGGCATCGAGGCTGCCAGCGAAATCGTGCGCCTCCTCCCGCGCTGTTACATCGTCCTCTTCTCGGGCCAGGCCTCTACCATCGACTTGCTCAAACGGGCCCACGAAAGCGGCCACGACTGGGATGTCTGGCAAAAACCGCTCCACCCCACAACCCTCGTCGAACGCCTCAATCACATCCGCGCCAAGCTCGATCAGTCCGGCGTCGAGTAGACGCTCCTATTCCGATTACCCTATCTCGGCCCTCCCTGCCTGACGACTGATTACTGACCCTTGATCACTGTATGCCATACTTCTCATCCAGAAACTCCCTCAACCCCACTGGGAGCACCGGAACCAGTTCTTGCCAGGTCACGACCTTGCACCGTACGCGCATCTCAGCGCTCTTCACCGCCGCCATCACCCGGAACCACTCTTCGCGCAGATCCGGCCGCCGCTCATCGTGAATAACGCAGAAGGCGGCGCCGACGGCATAGGCCGCCAGCACATTACGAATCAGTTGGTAGCTCGCGTATCCCGGTATGGTCGGCTGCAGCCTGTCCGCGCGCTCTTCCATCTCCGCCTGGAAGGCCCGGGCCGTCTCTCCGTCATCCTCGCTCGGCGGCTCCCACTCCTGGGTGAACTCCTCGGCAAGCTCAACTGCCGCCCGCCTCCGCCGCGTGCGCATCTCGATCTTAGGCAGCAGTTCTCGCTCGAACACCGCATCGAGGTCCCGGTACGCCTCCACCAGCGCCGCCTCTCTGCACTGAAAATCCGATTCCGTCAGCTTCGACTCAACCAGCAGGTCTCCCCAGCGCATGTCCACTTCAGTGCGGTCAAACCGCCCGTTCGCGAGCGGCACCCGCGCCTTCCACCCAAACACGGGTTCGCTGTCTCCATCAACCCCCAGCATGCGCCGCACTCTCGCCGCATCCGCAATGCCCGGGGTGCAGAACACGTTCATCAGCAGTGCATCCGAACTCGTTGACGAATCCAGTTCGCGCCAGCGCCGTCCCTGCGCCTCAGGGCAACGCGGGAGCGAGCGTCCCTGCGCATGAATCTTGTCGAACCGCCGCATCCAGTTCGCCCGCGCCGTGATCGCTTCGTATGCGGGCGCAAAAAAATTTCCATGCGTTCCGTTCTCCGGCGCATACACAATCACGGAATCGCCGCCGCAACTCTCCACATGCAGCCGCCCGCGCGCATACTCGCGGTTGCGTACCCCAAGCTCGCACCGCAGCGCGCTCGCATAACCCATCGCCATACGCTGTCCAGATTAGTGCAACGCGCAAACAAGGAGCCCGAATCTCTGGTGGGGTCCTTTCACTCCTCCATTTCCCTTGTCTCCTGCACCTTCCCTTGTTCCCTGCACCCTCCACTCAAAGGTGGACGGAATCTAAACCATCCGCGTGAGAAAATACCCCTCGTGATCATGCGGTCAAGGCCCTCTACCCTTTTGCTTTCTTTTCTCGCGATTGCGTTCTTCGCCGTTCCCTGCCTTCTCGCACAAGAAAGAAGAGCAGAAATGTCCGGTGCGGTTCTCTTTCGCGACCGGGGCTGCACATTCTGTCATGGAGTTGGCGCCGTCGGAACCCCCAAGGGCCCCGCGCTCACCAGCCTGCTCACCGACAAGACCTGGACGACGGAAAGGATCACCGATCAGATTCTCAACGGCGGCCCGAAAATGCCGCCTTTCCGTGATTCGGTCACCGATGAAGAAGTGTCTGACCTGATTGCTTATCTTCGCACGAAAGACAAGCCCGTCCCCCCGCCCGCTGCTCCAGTCTCTTCCGCAGCCGGCCAACCCGGGCCGTGAACCCCACAAGAGAATGAGTCCGAGGACGAGTCGAAGGCAGCGGTCGCTCTTGCCTTGTATCAAGGTGCGACTTCAGTCTGCCACTCCCACGCCAATGGCTGCTGGTATCTGCGGTTAATGAGCTAAGGTCTGGCCGCTCAGCTGTACGGCCAGCTCACCTTCGCCAGCTCCGTCGACATCTCCCACAGCACGCGACCCATCCCCGGATCGAGCGCTCGCATATCCAGAGCATCCGGAACGGGCGGTCCAATGAGATCGGGGAGCGAGATCCTTGCATCCCCATCAGCCTGGGTTTCCGTTTCACTGGTCAGCAGCGCTCCCTCTCCGGCACCTTCGCCCGCATGATGTCGCGAAGCGACCCCGAGTGCGCGCCGGTACCATCCGGACGAACCGGTTACCTCTACCGAGTTTGCCAGCTTTGCCGCGCGGCTTCCGATCGGCTGCGCCGCAGACACAGTCAATCCCCACCCATGCGTGTCGCTTTGCCGCTGTAGTTCGAGCGCGAAAATCAGCATCGCCAGCTTCGATTGGCTGTAGGCCTTGAGCGGCGTGTATTCCCGTTCGAGCTGCAGGTCGTCCAGACAGATTTCGCCGTGATGCCGGCCCACACTCGTCAGTTGAACCACGCGCGGCAACTTGCTCCCGCGCAACAGCGGCAACAATCCCGCTGTCAATGCAAAATGGCTCAGGTAGTTCGCCGCAAAATGCAGCTCAAGCCGGTCCCGCGTCACCTGGCGATTCAGGAGCGCCAGCGTGCACGCGTTGTTGATGAGCAGATCCACTGGCCGCTCCGCGCGCTGAAGCCGGCGGCAGAACTCCGTCACCGACGCCATACTCTCCAGGTCCAGCTTTTCGAAGCGAACCAGCGCATGCGGAGCCTGTGGACGAATCTTAGCAAGTGCGCTGTGACCGTCAGTCTGACGTGCTCCAGTAAGGATCACATCGGCTCCTGACCGCGCGAGTGCAAGGGCTAGATCAAAACCAATACCGCTGGTGGAACATGTAACAACTGCCAGTCTGCCTACTTCCGATGGGATCGCTGATGTATCCCAGCGGTGCAAATTTATGTCTTCCTGCTGCACTGTAAGAAATCGATCTCCTTGGTCCTTGAAGATTTGGCCCGTAACTGACGATCGAAATATCGTTTGAATTCTCAGCATCTCTATTGGCCTGCAAGCCCCCTCCAAAATAGAAAGAATCCAGCCTCGCGCGCTGTCGCCTCTTCCGCAGGATGTGCGGCGATGTAATCCACCGTCGCCTCTGCCTGCGCGCGAAACAGAATCACCAGTAACTCCGCAGATGCTGCCTTGAGTCGCTCCCCCTGGGCTGCCTCCCTCGTCGCTCGCAGGAGCTCCGTCAATGTTTGCGTCGGCGCCTCGGCTTCCTTGTAAAGCCGTCCCGAGGCCCGTAGCTGCTTGATCGCCCGCAATCGCTGCGGCTTCTGCTTCGCCAGGCTCAACAGCCGATCCCAGATAAATCGCAGACGGGCGTGCGGATCGCCATGAAAGGGGTAGTCCGCGAGCTCCCGGTCAAACTCTTTCCGCAGCACCCGGTAAAGCTCGTTGATCATCTCGTCTTTGCTGTCGAAATAGGTGAACAGCGTCCCTTCGGCGACTCCCGCAGCCTTTGAGATCGCAGACGTTGGGGTATGCGCATATCCACGTTCCGCAACGATTTCCAACGTGGCTTCCAGAATTGCAGTGCGCTTCGCCGGACTCTTCGGACGAGACATCCTCTTCAGTACACTCCACTTAAGTGAATTAAGTGCGTACTCACTCAATATATGCTTTTTGTCAGTCGCGTGTTTGCTCCAGAGCAATCTATAGAAAAAATAAGCAGAAACCCTCTCCTCCTTCAGTAATTAGACTATAGTCTATTTTGTGGATGCCAGTATAACCACGCTCTCGGAAAGACGAAGAAGTCAAACTCGTGCGGAGATCATTCGCGCCGCTTTCGAGCTCTTCGCGAAATCCGGCTATGAGACCGTCTCCATGGACAGTGTGGCTGCCGCTGCAGGCGTCTCCCGCGCTACTCTCTTCAACTACTTCCCGCAAAAGGAATTGATCCTCCGCGAAATCGCCGCCGCTCGCATGCAAAAGCTCAGAGAGATCCTCATCGAGTTCGGCGCCAGCGGAAAAACGCCTTCATACAGCGACATCGTTGATCTTGTCTTGCGGCTTTGCCAAGAGAATGCCCGCATTGGAGAGCATTCAAAGAAACTCCTTCTTGAAACCCTTTTTCGTCAGGCATCGCAAGGTTTGTTGTTGGCCGCGCGTGAACAGGCGATCGAGGCCCTGACAAAATCCTTGACCTCGGTCATGGCGGAAAGAGATGCCCGGATGATCGCCGAAACCATGTTCGCCATCTACATGGCCACCATGCTCGAGTGGCTCATGCGTGAAGATGCGGCCGAGGCCTGGCTCGTCGACACCATGCGGCTGCGCATGCAGGTGCTCAGAAAGGGAGTGGAATGAAGCGACGGATCGTCATTGCCGGCGCCATCGTTCTGGCGTTGCTTGCCACCATGTCCATCGTCTTCGCTCTTGTTGCCCGCCACGGCCGGTACGAGTATTCGGGAACAGTGGAGACGCGCGAAATCCAAATCGGGTCCAAAGTCGCAGGGCGTGTCACGCAGGTCCCCGTCGAAGAGGGCCAGACCGTAAAAGCCGGAACCACGCTCGTACGATTTGAGTGCGACGAGTTGAAGGCCCAGCGTGCACAGGCGTTCGCATCGCTCCTGCAGGCGCAGGCCGACCTCGCCAAGATGGAACGTGGCTATCGCCCCGAAGAGATCGAGCAAGCCGAAGCGACCGCAAATGCGCAGCAGGCTGCCCTTGAGCGCGCACGCAACGGCCCGCGCAAGCAGGAAATCGACCAGGCGAAGGCTGACTTCGATGCCGCCTCCGCCGATGCCGTTAACGCCGAAATCTACTACAAGCGCATGGCGAAGCTGGTCGCCACCGACACCATTTCCAGGCAGCAGTACGACGACGCGCGCTCCAGGCGCGATGCCACAGCACAGCGCGCCGAAGCGGCCCGCCAGCAGCTCGCACTTCTCCAGGCTGGAACGCGCCCCGAAGATCTGCACGCAGCCGAAGCCCAATACATGCAAGCGCAGGCCGCTGCCGATCTCGCCCGCAAAGGGTTCCGCAGAGAGGATATTGAAGCTGCGCGGGCAACTGCCGCCGCGGCGCAGGGCCGTGTGGATGAACTCGACGCTCGGCTACGCGAAGCCGAGCTCACCGCGCCTTCCGATGCGTTTGTTGAGGTCGTGAGCGTGCGCCCCGGCGACCTCGTGCAACCCGAGCGTATCGTGATCACTCTCCTCGAGAGTTCGCAGCTCTGGGTCAAAGTCTACGTGCCCGAGACCGATCTCGCACACGTGCACGTCGGCCAGCAGGCCACGGTGCGGGTCGACAGCTACAGTGGCCGCGCCTTCGACGGCCACGTCGGCCAGATCTCTTCGCAGGCGGAGTTCCTGCCGCGCAACGTGCAGACCAAGAGCGACCGCGAACACCAGGTCTTTGGTGTCAAGGTCTACGTCGACAACTCGCAAAGGATTCTCAAGTCGGGAATGTCGGCGACGGTGCGCCTCAAATGACCACGATTATCGAGGCCGATCATCTGACGATTCGCTTCGGCTCATTCACGGCCGTGCGCGATGTCAGCTTCTCGGTCGGTAAGGGCGAAATCTTCGGCTTCCTCGGCCCCAATGGCTCGGGCAAAACCACGATCATCAAGGCTCTCTGCGGCCTCCTCCCTCCATCCGAGGGTACCGGCCGGATCCTCGGCATGGACATTCGCAAGGATGCCGCCGAAATCCGACGTCATGTCGGCTACATGTCTCAAAAATTTGGTCTCTATGAAGATCTCACCGTCGCCGAGAACATTGCTTTCTACGCGGGCGTCTACGGCCTCGACAGTAACCGCGCCCGCGAGCGCACGCGCGAGGTCCAGGAGCTTACTGGAATAGAGTCCTACATGAACCGACGTGCTGGACAGCTCTCCGGCGGCTGGAAGCAGCGTCTTGCTCTCGCCTGCGCCATTATCCATTCTCCCGAAGTCCTCTTCCTCGATGAACCTACCGCGGGAATCGACCCCGTTGCGCGCCGCGCGCTCTGGGACCTCCTCTTTCAACTCTCTGGGCGGGGCGTCACCTTCTTCGTCACCACTCACTACATGGACGAAGCCGAGCGCTGCGGCCGCGTCGGCTACATTTATCTGTCCAAGCTCATCGCCATCGGTTCGGTATCCGATCTCCAGCGGCTTCCAGAGGCAAGCCCTCCCGGGACGTCGCGCGTAGAGATCGCAACGCAGAACGCATCCGCAATGCTCGACAGCGTTCGCAAAATGCAGGGTGTTCATGAAGCCACCATCTTCGGCCGCGAGATTCACGCGCTCGTCGACGCTGGCAGCCTCCCCGCGCTCCAGGCGCAATTGCCCTCGTCAACCGTCACGGTCATCGAGCCATCTCTCGAAGACGTCTTCGTCACGCTCACCTATCGCATCATGCAGGTGTCACGATGAAGCATCTCTTTTACGGACTCCTTCCCGTCTGCCGCAAGGAATTCCTACACGTTACGCGCGATCGCGGCACGCTCTTCTTCGCGCTCCTCATCCCCATGTTGCAGCTGTTCCTCTTCGGTTTCGCCATTGACACCAACGTGCGCCAGATTCCCACCGTGGTGCTCGACGAATCCCGGACGCAGGAGAGCCGTCGCCTCATCGAGCGCTTCGCCGCATCCGACGTCTTCAGCATGCGCGTCTATGCCACTTCGCAGGACGAGCTTTACAGTGCGGTCCGCGCCGGCAAGGCACAGGTTGGCATTCGCATTCCCTACAACTACGCTCGCCAGCTCTCCAGCGGCAGCACTGCTTCCGTGCTCGTTCTCGTCGACGGCTCGGACTCGTCCATCGCCGGACAGGCCGTCAGTACATCTAACGGCGTCGCGCTCACTGAATCGCTCATGCGCGTCATTCCTGAGGGGTCACTGCCCATTGAGGTGCGGCCTTCCGTGCTTTACAACCCCGCAACGCGCGCAGCAAACTTCTTTGTCCCTGGTCTGATCGCGATCCTGTTGCAGGTGATGACCATCCTGCTCATTGCCCTTAGCCTCGTCCGCGAGCGCGAACACGGCACCCTCGAACAACTCACTATGACACCCGTTGCTCCCCTCGGCCTCATGGTCGGCAAGATGATTCCCTACGGCGTGCTGGCGTTTGGAGAACTCTGCGCCATCCTCATCGTGATGCGCATCGTCTTTCTTGTGCCGATTCACGGGAACGTGATTCTGCTGCTCGCCATGTCGCTTCCCTTCCTTCTCACCGTGCTCGCGCTTGGCCTCGTCATTTCCACCAAGGCAAGCACGCAGGCAGAGGCCTTTCAGCTCGCCATGGGAACAATCCTTCCCTCTGTCTTTCTCTCGGGCTACATCTTTCTCATCCAGAACATGCCGCTTTTCTTTCAGGGAATCAGCTACCTCATCCCGGCCACGTACTACATCCGCATCGTGCGCGGAATCATTCTTCGCGGCGCGGGACTTGGCGACCTCTGGCTCAACGGCGTTATCCTCACTGCCATGGGCTGCGCCATGATCCTCCTCGCAGCGCGTCAATTCATGAAGCAGGGCGCGCGGTGACAAGAATTTTCAACCTCCTCTTCATCTTTCTCATTTTCGATATACTCGCCAGGGGTCCATTCAAGGCCCGGCCTTATCGCGCCATGAGTGGCGCGGCATGGTGCCTGCAGATGGTCAAGGCGTTGATTTCTCTTTTTGAGGGGTGCGGTGGCTTCTTCCATGCCACAGCCTCTTGCGTCAAGTGTGGAACAGCGCGAATCTGATTCAAGACTCTCGATCTCGCGCAATTGATCTGCAAATCACTCGGCCGATTTTTGAGAGCAACCATTGGGTCGTGATTGCACTCACAACTGGAGTGGCGTTTCTGATGATCGGTCGCCATGGCGAAGGGAGATCCGGTGAGTACTCTGATCCTCAGCCTCTGTCTTTACTACCTGGCCGCGTTACTGCACGAGATGGCGCACGCGCTGGTTGCGATCTGGTGCTGCGTTCGCGTAAAGGGAGTTCGCTTCCATTGGGGCTCTCTGGCAATCGTTCGTGAGGCCGGAAGGCCGATCGCCAACCTGTCGATCACTCTCGCTGGTCCGGCGCTGAGCCTGCTCGTTGCGTGGCTGGCTTGGCCTTATTTCGCAGCATTTGGCTGGGCGAACTTGTGCGTGGGGATCTGTAACCTGCTGCCGATCCACGGTTCAGATGGCGAGCGGGCCATCGCGTGCATGGAAGCGATGGGCTGGGTCAGGCGTTCACGTAGGATCGATCCGCGCCTCAGGTGGCTGCGGACCAAGGGTTACTCCGACATCGACCTGTCGCTGCTGACCGTGGCAGAGGACCACCCGAAAGGATAGAGTTCGCCTGCCATTCGCAAGGCGACTTTATTCCCTTGTTCGTGCCTGTGCGTTCCCCCATCTTTAGTTAGCGCGGTCCCGGTCTTGCGCCACCGCCCGGGCTCGGTCCGCCCGAAGGCATAGGCATGCTGCCTCCTGCCCCGGGATGCATCGCGCCGGGAGCCGGGCCCATTCTGCCTCCACCGCCACCCATGCCCGGATACGTCGGCTGGCCGCCCATGCCATATCCCGGGTCGACGCCGCGATGAATTGAATTCCCAAGGGTTTCAGAGTTGTTCATCCGCCCGTTGGCCGATCCCGGAGACGCCACAAAAACTGGCGTCGACGCAATGCCGCGGTTGTCGGCCTTTTGCGAGAACTTGTCCAGCCTTCCCAGCGTCTCGCGCGGAACCCCCATACCCGCCGAGTCCTTGCGGAACTGGAAGCGGTCAGACGACGACAGTCCTGACTGGATCAGCGGCCTCACGTTCACCGCCGTCCGCGTGGGTTCGCCCAGCCGCGGAGCATGGACGGGCGGACGCGGCGCAACAAATCCTGATCCTGCCGATCCGGCTGAAGGCGGCGTCAGAATTCCAACGTTGTTCAACCCGTTCCACGCGCCGCCCGGCATCCATCCCCAGCCCGAGCCGGCACAGTAGGACCACGAGCCGAAGTGGTATGGCGTCCACCCCCATGGATACGGAGACACCCACGAATAACCCGCGCCCGGGTAATAGGCCCACGCGCCGTTTGAAAACGGATCCCATCCCGCGCTCGCAAAGTACGGCCGCCACATCGATCCACAGCCCCCGTCCGCGAAGGCGCCGTAGTACATTATGTCGTTTGTGCCGTAGTTATAGGGCGAACTGCTCAACATGCTGTTGCTCGCAACTCGCGAGTGGTATGCCGCCGCATCATGATCCCAGGAGTCAAGCTCTGACGGAGTGAAGTCCTTGGCGAGCGTCGGTTGGCTCTGGTTGGTGATGTCGAAGTCCGCGGTCTTCTTTCTCGCAACCATGAACGGACCCGCGGACGAATCCATATTCACCGTGCCGTCGAGAACCGCCAGTTGCGCATCGGATCCGTCGATCTGCAGGCGAATGTGCGTCGCGGGCTGCAAGTCGAGACTGCGCTCGCCAAACTTGAGCGTGAACTGGTTTCCGGCTGCCTTCATCAGGCTGACATAGACGATGCCCTGCACCACCTGAACAGTCGATGCCGTCTTGCCCGTCGGCGTCCGCTCTAGCTGCGGGAACACGACAATCGAATCTGGGCCGATGCGGAGCGTGCTGTTGTCTTCAAACTCCACCTCTGCGACGCCGGTCCCGGTGCGCAGTCGGCTGCCCTCCACAATCGGCAGGTTGGCCATCGCAGATTCGAAGGCGCGGTCGTCTTCGTGCTTGACTTTCACTTCGCCCTTCACTTCGCTCAG
>Ga0335069_10008483_pt1 | contig 14710 bp, 16 predicted proteins | sample Lox_Sample_11_FD_206714 | JGI IMG/M metagenome (GOLD analysis project Ga0335069, IMG submission 206714) | Soil microbial communities from Loxahatchee National Wildlife Refuge, Florida, United States - Lox_Sample_1.1 | ecosystem: Environmental > Terrestrial > Soil > Wetlands | place: USA... | reverse complement strand
GTGTCAGTGTTAGTTTAAAAATCCCCAAAATTGCCGGATGAAAATTCCCCAGGTTGGAGGGCCAAGCCCTTAGCATCGGCTCCGGGAGGAGCCGGTGCTACGACTGGAGGATTTCATGGAGATCCAAGGGTTGTATCAGCAAGGAATGAGCGTGAGCGAGATTGCTCGGCAAGAAGGTGTCGACCGCAAGACGGTGCGGAAGTATCTGCGGCAGGCGCCGCGTCCCTATGGGCGGCCGCGACGGCCGCAGAAGGTCGATAGCTTTCGCGGGTATTTGCGGGAACGTTGGGAACAAGGGGTACACAACGCCAGCCGGCTGTTCCGCGAGTTGCAGAAGCGTGGCTATGCTGGCGGGAGGACCCAAGTGGGCCAGGTGGTACAGCAGTGGCGCGAGGAAGCCCGGGAGCGTGCCTTTGTCCGCTTCGAGACCGAGCCGGGGCAGCAGAGCCAGATGGACTGGGGGCACTTCGGCAACTGGGGCGGAGCCCGACTCTACGCCTTTGCTCTGACGCTGTGTTACTCCCGCATGCGTTATATCGAGTTCACGCAGCGTCAGGATGCGGAGACCCTGCTGAACTGCCTGGTGCATGCCTTCCACTACTTCGGCGGGGTCACCGCCACGCTGTTAACCGACAACATGAAGACGGTGGTAGTCGAGCGGGTGGCGGGACAGCCGCAGTGGAACCCGCGCTTTCTGGACTTCGCCTCCTACTACGGTTTCCTGCCCCGCGTCTGTCATCCCTACCGGCCGGAAACCAAGGGCAAGATCGAAGCGACGATTCGTTATCTGCGGACCAGCTTCTGGCCGGGGATACGCTTCGCCTCGTTGGCGGATCTGAACCGGCAAGCGTGGGAGTGGTGCGAGGACGCCAACCGCCGGGTGCATGCGACCACGCGTGTGGTGCCGCGGGAACGCTGGCCGCAAGAACACCTGTTGTCGATTGCGGGTCGGCCTGACTATGACCCCAGTTATCGCAGCTATCGTCAGGTCAGCAAAGACTGCCTGTTCAGTTATCACGGCAACCGCTACTCGGTGCCGCATGCCTACGTGGGCAAGACCGTCATGGTCCGCGAAGGTCTGGATACGGGGATGATCCGTATCTTTCACCAGCAGGACCCGATCGCCGAACACCGCCTGGCACGAGGCAAAGGCGAGCTGGTGATGGAGGCGTCCCACTACGGCAGCTTGCCGCGCCGGCCGCGCACCACCGTGGCCGTAGTAACGCCGGCGGTGGTGGAGCTAATCCCCGGACCCGGAGTCGGCCTGCATCATGTCGTGCCGCAGGTCGAGTCCCGTTCGCTGACGATCTACGAGGAGGTGGCCCATGTCGCTGCAGTCTGAACGCCTGCTCAACCACATGCAGCGGCTGCGCCTCTCGCATCTGCCTAACTGTTATGAAGCCATCGCGGAAGAAGCTTCCGCCAAAGACCTTCCCTATCTTGACTTCCTCGAACAGACACTGGAAGCCGAGAGTCAGGCCAAGCACTCGCGCAACGTTCGGCTGAAGACGCAGTGGGCCCACTTTCCTTACAACAAGGGCCTGGATCAGTTCGACTTCGACTTCCAGCCTTCGGTCGATGAACGCAAGCTGCGCGAACTGGCCGGCCTGGCCTTTCTGGAACGCAAGGAGAACGTGCTCCTGTTGGGTCCGCCCGGCGTGGGCAAGACGCACCTGGCCATCGCGCTCGGCACCGAGGCGATTGTGGCCGGCTACACCGTCTACTTCGTTACCGTGCAGGATCTGGTGGCACAGTTCCAGCGGGCCCGCGACGAGAACAAGCTCAAAGAACGCATGACCCTGTTGGTCAAGCCCAAACTGCTGATCCTGGATGAAATGGGCTACCTGTCGCTGGATCCGTTCGCCGCCACCTGCCTGTTCCAGCTGGTCAGCGAGCGCTACGAGAAGGGCTCGATCATCCTCACCTCCAACAAGAGCTACGGCGACTGGGGCACGATCTTCGCCGACAACGTGATCGCCTCCGCCATCCTGGATCGGCTGCTGCATCACTCGACGACGATCAACATCAAGGGCGAGAGCTACCGGCTTAAGGACAAGAAGAAGGCCGGTGTCATCACCAAAACCGCCAACAAGGAAGGAGTCTGAGCCATCCTGAATCGGCCTCGGGAGTATGCGGCTCCGGGCTTCGCCCTCCGCCGCACACTCCCCGCCGGGTCCAACCATCAACCGCCTAACACCTGGGGAAATTTAAACCGGCAAAATCTGGGGAATTTTCAGTTGACGATGACATTTTCGCAAGAGTCAAGCCGCTGATCACTCGGGAGCGGATAAGCTCGCGCTCGAACTCGGCGATGCTGGCGAAGATGCCGAACACTAGCCGTCCGTTCGGCGTGCTGGTGTCTACGCCCTCATGCAAGCTCACGAAGTCGATGCCCAGCGCCCGGAACTCTTCGAGCGCGTTCACCAGTTGGCGCAGGCTGCGGGCGAAGCGGTCGTAGCGGTACACCACCACGGCGTCCACCCGGCGCTTGCGGCAGTCCGACCACAGCCGATCCAGTTGCGGTCGGCGCTCGCGTGCGCCGCTGATCCCCTCGTCCACGAACTCGCCGACGATCTGCCAGCCGCGCCGTGCGCAGTGCTCGCGCAACTCGGCTAACTGCACCTCGGTCTGCTGACCGTTCAGCGTGCTCACTCGTGCGTACAGTGCGACTCGCATGCTTGGCTCCTTAAAGGCCTCGGCGGGGTGCAGCGAAGCTGCTGATCCGCACGCCGTGGGCTGTGACGTTTTTGTGACGCAACCTACTGCAAACCGGGGGAGCCGCCGCTTGCGGCGGCGCTGGAAACGCGGGGGTTACTCGGACGGCGGGGGCTGGTTTTCGCCTTGGGCGCAGGGGGTCGTAGGTTCAAATCCTATCGCCCCGACCAAAGACCCAGCCTGCCGTAAACAGCCAACAGCATCAGACAGAATAATCCTCACTCGCCTGCGATTCTGCGTAGAATCGCGGGCACCTTTTCACCCCACCCTTCCGCCAAAAAGAGGGCAGAGAGGATGGGGCACCCGCATGGATCTTTCCCGATTTGAAATTTCGAAATCGAAACCGCAACATTCTGTTGCACGAAACGTGGCAGTGCTGAACTACAGTATCGAAGAAGAAGAAATTCCGTTTGTCGGCGGAGCGTGAATGCATAGAGGTTTAACGCCAGGGTTCGTGCGGGCCACCCGTCGCCCCCGAGGATTTTCTTGTGTCCTCTTGAATCCTCGACGAAAATCCTGACGGATCGGAAGTCTGGTGGAACCCGGGTTAGCGTCCAACAGCAGGACGCGAACCCGGGGCACCCGAGGTTTGCTTGTAACGCGAGGGGTACCCGGGCCACCAGCCACTTGGGTCGTAGTATCGGGCGCGATAGTATGAGACTCGCCCGTCTCTAGCAATGCAATGAAGAACCACATCAGCCGCCTAGACGGAAAGCCCCAACGTGAGTTGCCAATCCGGGGCACTACAATTGTGGAGCTCTAAAGGATCGACAATCTGGCGCTCTCGAGCGCTTCTTAAGTATTATCGAAAATGGTTTGCTGGACAAAGAACTAATGCCCTTCCCCGGTGTGAACCAGACTTTCGCAACGTGGTCGCCTGCAGTCATCCCTGCACTTGTCTCGTCGAGGTCCGCCACAAAACCGGTCCACACCGATACCTCATAAACAGACCTTGGTTTTACGTTCGTAGTGTTTGAGACACCTGTGATTGACTGATTGCCACTCCCAGAACTGATTTCGTGCGCATCGGGATTATATTGAAATGTTCCAGCGTCCACATCTCGCTTGGTTGCCGCAATTTGAATTCTCTCGATGGTGGGCATCCCATAAAGTTCAACGCTCTCGTTGCCGTCGTTCTGGATGGTCAAATGAACCCTAAGATAAACTGTGAATAAATGTGGCTGATTTTTGCAGGATTGCATTTCGACGCCTTCTGCGGTGACAGAAAGCGATTGTCTCGTTGATTGTGGGCTCGCAGTCGTAACGAGTGTGCATATCGAGAAGAACAGAAATAAGAGTCTCATTTCACATCTACCTTGGTGAACGTTGCGCAGTGATCGATTACGTCCTTGGTATGAGTCCAATTTAAGCTGGTTCCGTAATCAGCAGGAAATTGACCAATAGCGTGTCCCAGTTCATGCAGAATGATGATTGCTCTGAGGTCCATAATGTCACCGGCCTTGATCTTGTGACCTTGAATGTATCCTGTACCGTCAGTTGTTGAGGTAGTAAAAACGCCCTCTGAGTTGATGTCGACATCCACATTTCCCGGTTGTCTCGGAGGAGTGTTAGTTTGGGCGCCCACACCTGGGCCTTGAGACAACTTGGCGAAGTCAAAGTTCATGGAGCGCAGCTTTGCAACGGGATCCGAACACTTGAAGAAGTCATGACACTCTCCCTGCTTTAATAGCCGGAGCGCTTCATCGAAAGCCTTAGCAAAAGGCCTCCAATATTCTTTTGGCGTTCCAGGGACAAGATTCGAAGGGCGTTGTGGTTTATTACCAGACCGATCACTATTGTTAATTGGGTTACTTGCGGCGTAACGATAGAATGAAACATCCACCTCGGCGCGATCGATGTCTTCGCTCAGGAATCGGCCGCTTTGGGGATCGTAGTATCGGGCGCGATAGTAATAAAGTCCGGTACCCTGATCATACTCCCGCGCCCCGCAGCTGTACGAAGTCATGAGGGTCGAAGGTTCGCTCACGCTATTCTGGGAGAACAGTTCGCACCCACTTGAGAACCGAGGTATTCAAGTGAATCGCCTCCGTCCCAACGAATCCATTTTGGCCTGACTCATCAAAACCGATTCGAAGCGTTTCGTCTCCCGAGCGATTATAGAAAACGAGCGCCCAATTTACATCACCACCCCATGTTGAACTTGAAGCTTTGGCCGATCTTAGAGCTTTTGCCAGGTCATGGGAACGTGATTCTAGTGCAACGTTGGAGAGTTGGAGTAAGTAGGGACTGCCCGACATCAACCCTTCTATCGTGACCCGAAATGGATGCTCGCTCGGAGGCGAATGTAAAACCTTCACACTGCTGATCGAATTGGTATCCAACAATAGTGCCACTTCCTCCAGTTTTCGTTGAGATGAGGACGGTTGGGAACGTTCGGTCGTCCTACATCCTCCCAAAAGCAATAGAGCAAGTAATAGGATATATATCCTTTTCATGAGCTATTTCTCCGAGGGCCTTGGAACGAAGTACGAGGTTCCTATCGCGTGCGACGAACGGACACATTCGCCTAAATGAATTGCAAGGTTGTTTTCAGGCCCGGTGATCACATACATTTCATTAAGGTTATCGTAGGGACCAGCGGGAGAGTTCCGAAGCTTGTTGGCAGCTAGCGTCCCGATGCGGGCTTCCAGAGCAGCATGTGCGAGTTCATGTCCCAACACGCACGCGGGGGTATTGGCGTTGCCGCCCTTCGGACAGAGGTACGCACAATGGGGGTTCCAGTAGATTTTGAAGGTTCCACTGATAACACTACGATCGGTTCGAGCCGAGTCTGGGGAACCGCAGGGTGCATTAGGAGTCTCAATTATCTCAACATCCGCAGGCATACGCGACAAATAGTCGATAATGCCAGCCATACCCGCATCCTGATGCAGGTAGCTCACCGCGTTAGCCCAATACGATAAATTGCCATTGTAGGTAATTCGCATTCCATATGGGTCTACGTTACTGATTGGGTCTGATTTCACATATGAATAGAATTCGTTCGAGGAACCAGCCCAGCGCAGAGGATCTTCCGAAAGAAATCTGCCGCTTTGGAAATCGTAGTATCGGGCGCGATAGTACTGATTCATGGAATCAGATTCCGACCCGAGAAGGGAAGTCTCGGATCGGAACCAATCTAGCCCATGCACAGTCCGACTGAAAGTGACTTTAGTGCGGATTCGTGCTGGCATCGAGGGCCGGTTCTCGGGAAGCGGAAACCGCCGCGAGAGCTTCTCTAGAGAAGGCCCGCAATTTGGCTCCCGGATGCGTTCTTGAATGGACCTCCTTGAGCGCCTGGATGGAGACGTGAGCATAAATTTGCGTCGATTAGGAGTGCAAGGAAAAGTTTACGATTGGACAAGGTTCTTCTCCGCCGGAAAGCCTACAAAAACGCGGGCGCGAATGAGGTCGCGGATTCCTGATTCAACTATGGATGGAATTTCCATTTTCGGAACAAGAAGAAGAAGTTCCGTTAGGCTCAAGGATTTTGGTAGACACTGTTTTCCCGGCCCTCACGTCACTTCAGGAGGCTGTCGATGAAATCCAAGTCGCTTCGCGTCGTCGTTATCCTTCTTCTCTGCTTGAGCGTACCGCTCGCGGTTGTGGCCAAGAAGAAGAAACACCAGTCGGGCGGGAAATCGTTCGATTATTACCTGCTGTCGCTCTCCTGGGCGCCGGACTTCTGCGATCTGAATCCGCAGAAGTCAGGCTCGAACGAGTGTTCCAGCGGCAACAAGTTCGGCTTGGTGGTACATGGGATGTGGCCGCAATTCGAGTCGGGCCTGGGCCCGATGTCGTGCAGCGGGCCGTCGCTGGATTCCGATTCCAAGAAGATTGCGACCCAGGTGATGCCCGACGCGGGCCTCGCCCAGCACGAGTGGGAGAAGCACGGCACCTGCAGCGGATTGTCGGCGCATGATTACTTCACGCACATCGTTACAGCTTTCCATTCGGTAAAGATTCCCAGCGAGTACCAGAACCTAAGCCAGACGATCAATACCACGCCGCAAAACGTGGTGCAGGATTTCGCCAAGGCCAATAACGTCTCGCCCGACGTGTTTCGCGTGACCTGCCGCAGCCAGGAGTTGCAGGAAGTGGATGTTTGCCTCGACAAGAACTTCCAGTTCCGCGCGTGCGGCAAAGTACAATCGTGCACCAGCAGGAACATCAAGATACTGCCGCCGCGGTAGATAGGATTCGGGGTGAGGTGAAATGCAGAGTGCGGTAAAGCGCCCGTTAGCGGTTACGATCATCGGTGTGGTTTACATCCTGGCGGGCGTCTCCGGACTGATTTACCACGCTACAGAATGGAAGGCGCAGCCCTTCCACTACGAAATTATCGGCATCAGTTTCGTGCGCGTACTGGGAATTGCCGCGGGCATTTACACGCTTCGCGGAGCGAACTGGGCGCGCTGGCTGGCACTGGCGTGGATGGCTTTTCACGTGGCGATCAGCTACCTGAATGGATGGGATAAAGTGGCGATGCACGCCGTCTTCCTGGCGCTGATTGGCTTCTTCCTCTTGCGGCGACAGTCGGCGGAATTCTTTCAGCCTGGGGAGACGCCGGCGACTTAACGGTTACGTTATGCCCGGCCGGAGAATTCACGCGTTTCCGTTGAGACCCTGACCTTCTCGCCTTGCTTAATGAACAGTGGAACGCGAATCTCGATGCCGGTCTCGAGCGTAGCGGGCTTGGTGACGGTGCCGCTGGAAGTGTCTCCTTTTACGCCGGGTTCGGTGTAGGTGACGTGCAGTTCGACGTGCGTTGGCAACTCGATCCCGATGGGATTGCCGTTGTACTTGTGAATTTCGATGATGCTGCCTTCGGTGAGATAGTCGAGCGCGTCGCCGATCATGTCTTCGGATAACGTCAGCGTCTCGAAAGACTCCTGGTCCATGAAGTTCGAGCCGTCGCTGTCGGAGTAAAGATACGACGCGGGAACCTTCTGGAGGTCGGGCTCCTTGAATTTGTCGCTGGCCTTAAAGGTCTTGTCGAAGACCGCGCGCGTAACCAGGTTGCGCATCTTCAAGCGAACGAGGGTTTGCGCGCCTCGCGCACTGGGCGTGTTGACTTCGGCTTCCAGGCAGACGTAAGGCGCATTGTCGAACTCGAAGAAAGTCTTGCGTTTGACGTCGATGGCGTCGATCAGAGAGGCCATGGGTTCCTCGTAGCGATGATAAATGGTTGACGACCCCACTCAACCAAAAGAAGGCTGAATGGGGCACCCGACGCCCAGCCTAATGCTTGATCATCCAGAACAACACGAATGCGCCGACGATCAGCCGCCAGATCGCGAACGGCACGAAGCCGTGCTGGCGTACATACTTCATGAACCAGGCGACGACCACGTAGGCGACGATGAAAGAGACGACAAAGCCGATAGCGAGAGTGATCCACTGTTCGACGTTGGCCGGACCGGCGCCGATGGCTTCTACTCCTGTCTTGTGGTGAAGCGACTTGAACATGTCGTAACAGGTGGCGACGATCATGGTCGGGATCGAGAGGAAGAACGAGAACTCAAGAGCCGCACTGCGTGACATGCCGGCGAGTTGTCCGGCGGCAATGGTGGACATTGAGCGCGAGGTTCCAGGGAAGACAGCCGACGCGATCTGGCAGATGCCGATCCATACAGCTTGGCCGAGCGACATCTGCTCCATGTCGTCGGTGCGATTGCCTGCGGCGGCGATTATGCCGCGATCGTACAGCGCGTCCACAATCCACATCACGATGCCGCCGACGACCAGCGATGTGCCGATAATGGTCAGACTCTCCAGGTGCTTGCCAATGACCTTGGTCAGAAGGAATGCCGGTCCGGCGGTGCAGACAAAGGCGATCAGCGTGAGCGAAACGGGGTGCGTGAGAATCGTCTTGTCGCCGCGTTTGCCGTTCGGAAACGTCAACAGGAAATCGATAATGCGCTGTCGAAAGTAAATCGGCAGACAGAGAATGGCTCCCAACTGAATGACGATGGAAAACATCTTCCAGTAGCCGTTGCCGAGATCGATGCCCAGCAAAGCCTCGGAGATGCGAAGATGCGCGGTCGAGCTGACCGGCAGGAATTCCGTTAATCCTTCAATTACGCCAAGGATGGCGGCCAGAAAGTAGTCGTGCAAACATCCCCCAGGGAAATCCGATGATCAGGTGATCTCACTATAGCATCAGGGTCTTCGCACGCTGGATGTGCGGTGGTTCGTGAAGCGTCCTGCATTTCACACCGAGGACACGGAGAAGCGGAGAGCACAGAAAAAATCCCCTACTGCTGCGCATTGCCGTAGGTCGGAATCCCCTGGTCAACCATGAAAGCCAGACTGCGCGCGCGATACGCCCAGTCCGACTGCGGATACTTGCTGATGGCGAGGTCGGCGTCTGACTTCGCCCGCGAGCGCGATTCTTCGCTTTGCTTCGGCTTGTTCTCCGTTTTGTAGAGTTCGATCAGCGCCGCACGGCGGGTGGCGGCGTTGTACAAGGCCTCCGCAGCGTTAGGAGAGTCCGGGTGTTCAGCGGCGTACTTCTCGTAAACGTCAGCCTCTTTTTCCGGACACTTGGACTCACCCATCCAGTCTTCGCAAAGCTTATTCTCGATCAGGCGGAATGCAGCCAGGTCGGCGGCTTTCGTGCGCGGGTACTTCTTAATCACCATCTTCATGTAGTCTTCCGCGGCATCGGCCGGACTGTTGAGGTCGACCATGGTCGAACTGGTGCGACTCTTGTTGTGGGCATCCATCTGCCACATGATGTCGGCGGCGCGATAGAGGCCTTCGGCAGCAAGGTCGGACTTGGGAAAGTAGTCGAAGACGCGGTAGTAGAGGCGGCGCGCGTCGTCGGCTGCACCCTTCCGTCCTGCGCGCGTGCTGGCGATCAATTCGGAAGCGGCGGCTTCGCCGAACAGGATCTTCTCGCCGTCAGGCGTATTGATGAACACAACTCCCTTGTTGGTGATCCAACCGGTGACATCTTTCAGTCCCCCCAGGCTCGCCAAAACGTGCAGCCATTCGCGGCTTTGGTCGAGCACGAAGACTTCGCGCCCGCGCGTGGCTTGGCCCAACTTCGCTGACGAAAAATCAGGCCCGGAATAAATGGGTGTTTCGCGGACCAAAATGCCATGCTTGGTGTCGGACGGCGGTTCCTGGGCGACAGCGGTGATGGCGAGGAACAGAGCAGCGATAAGCAAGAGAACGTAGCTGCTTTTCATAAATCGCATTCTCCACAGCATACTGGGAATTTTACTTGGCTAAGGCATCCGGATGGGTAATCGCCTTCGCCAGCAGTTCCGGTTCCACGCTTCCGCCGCTGATGACCGCGACCGTATTGCTTACCCGCGGCAACTCGGCGCCGTGGAACATGAAAGCGGCGGTAGTGACGGCGCCGCTGGGCTCCACAGTCAGCTTGGCGGTGAGTGCGAGGTGGCGCATGGCGCTCAAAACCTCGGCGTCGGAGACGGTAACGATCGCGTCAACATAGCGTCGGATGTGCTCGAAGTTGATCTCGCCAATGCTCTGGGTACGGAGGCCGTCGGCGATCGTGCGCGAGACCTCCTGGGCCGAGAGTTCAAGGATGCATCCGGAGCGCAGGCTTTGTTGCGCATCGTTGGCGAGCTCCGGTTCGACGCCGATGACTTGCACGTCGGGGCGCGACAGCTTGATTGCGGTCGATACGCCGCTGATTAATCCACCGCCTCCGACCGGCACGAGCACGACCTGGACGTCAGGGAAGTCTTCGATGATCTCCATGCCGACGCTGGCGGCGCCGGCGATGATGTTCTCGTCGTTGTAGGGAGGAACAATCGAAAAACCGTGCTTGCGGGCAAGCTCTTCGGCTTTGGCCTTGCGCTCGGAACTTGCGGGACCGACGGTGACGATCTCGGCGCCGTAAGAAGCAGTCGCGTCGCGTTTGATCTTGGGCGCGTTGTCCGGCATCACGATGGTGGCGCGCACGCCCATGGCGCGAGCTGCGTAGGCAACGCCCTGCGCATGGTTACCGCTGGAATAGGCAATTACGCCGCGACGGCGTTCGTCTTCGGAGAGCGAAGCAATTTTGTTATAGGCGCCGCGCAGCTTGAATGAGCCGATGGGCTGCAGGTTCTCCGGCTTGAGGTGCAGTTGGCGTCCATTTACGGCTTGCGGGTATCGCAGGATGGGTGTGCGTACCGCTATGCCCGCAAGTCGCTGCCGCGCTTGGCAAATCTTCTCGAGGGTTACCATCTTCAGGCTGCTCCAATAGGAGAGCGGGTTTCGTCCGCTAATTCTAAAACGGCGCTCATAAACTGGATAAGCTGCCACTTGTCGCTCGCGGTGGGATCGCCCGCCACGTCAAGATGCGACAGCAACGGGGTGATCAGAGCGCCACGAAGATAGGCCGGAGGCACCTCGCGCTGCAACCAGAGCAACTCTGTGTTGGGAATGACGTCATCGGCTGCACCGTGAAGCAGAAGCACCGGTACGCGCAGGGAAGCGAGTTTGGCGGCAGCCGAGACGGCTTCCGTCTGGGCAGCGTGGCGATCGAGCGCCTGCAGCAGTGCGGGCTTCAACGAATCCCGATCGTGAGCATAAAGCTTGTCCATGATCGCGCGCGACGGTGGCGAAAGTTTCTCCGCTGTGCGCTTTGAGGTTTCGACATCTTCCCAGAGCAGGTATTTCAAGCTTTCGCGAGCTTGGAGCACGTCTGCGGCCGGGAAAAATTCCTCCGGGTGAGAGTGAAGCATGACCAGCGCGCCATATTCGTGCGGTTTTACGAAACCGACGGTGCCGTCGGGCCGGGGTGTCTCGCCGGTGAGGAAGAAGCGTGCGACGCGCTGCATGCTGTCGTGCGATCCTAGCGATACGACGAATGCAATGTTGCCGCTGTTATGCGGATCGGCCGCAGCAATCAGCGCGAGACTGCCGCTGAAACTGATCCCCAGGATCCCAACCTTGCTATTTGCTTGCCGGCTGAACTCACGCGCGGCCGTGCCGATGAGATCGATGGTAGCCGGGCTGACGTTGTACTCGGTGAGATCGCGCATCTCCGGCGTGTAGACCTGGACCCCACCTTCCGCCAGTGCGCGCGCGAAGGCAATAATGCGCGGGTCGTGAATCCCGAGATGATGCACACCGTGGATGAGGAGAAGATGCGAAGGATGGGAGACACCGACCGGGGTGTACATCCGCGCCGGCACCGGTCCGTTCGGCGTTTGCAGCGGGACTTCGGTTTCGCTTAACGGGTAGGTGTCGTAGCGCGCGAGGCTCCCCTTGTCATCCAGGTTCTCGATGCGCATCAAAAGAGATGCGGCGCGTAGCCTTATGTTGATTGTCGGCGCACTCATGGCGAGCGCGCAGGGCAGAAGTAGCAGTAGCAAAACGATGGAGCGGCGAATGGTGCGGGTTCGGCGCGGTTGCGGGCCAGTATCCATCAGTTACTGTCAGATCTCCAAGATGACAGGCATGATCAGCGGACGGCGCGACGTGTTCTTCGAGATGTAGCGTTTCAGGTCCTGCCGGATCTTCTCTTTGATGACGCCGTAGTCAGCCTTTTCTTCGGAGCTGGAACTGTCCAGCGTGTTCACGACGACGTTACGGGCATCGTCCATAAAGCCGTTTTCACCGAAGGCTGCAAAGCCGCGGCTGACGATCTCCGGCGGGCCTTCCACGCGACCGGTGAGCTTGTTGATGGCGATGATCGGCAGCACGATGCCATCTTCACTGAGGTGGCGGCGATCGCGAATGATCAGCTCTTCGACAACATCACCCATGGAATTGGAGTCGATACAAACACGTCCGACGTTGACGCGTCCGGCCTTACGGGCGCCGAGTTCATCGAACTCCAGGATGTCGCCGCTCTCAATCATCATTACCGAGCCCACCGCACCGTGCATGCTCTGGGCGAGTTCGGCGTGGCGCTTGAGCTGGCGATATTCACCGTGAATCGGGATAAAGTACCGCGGCTTCACCAGGTTGATGATGAGCTTGAGTTCTTCCTGGCTGGCGTGTCCGCTGACGTGGACGGGCGGGTTGGAGCCGTCGTCGTAGATGACGTGCGCTTCGCGGCGGAAGAGGTGATCGATCATGCGATAGATCGCCTTTTCGTTGCCGGGAATGATGCGCGACGAAAGCACGACGGTGTCGCCCTTTTCGATCTTGGCGTGCTTGTGGTTTTCGACTGCGGCGCGCGACAGGGCCGACATCGGTTCGCCCTGCGTGCCGCTGATCATCACGCAAACTTTTTCGGGCGCGTATTTCTTGATGTCGCCGGGATGGATCAGCAGCCCGTCGGGGATATCAATGTAGTCGAGGTCCTGCGCGATCTCAGTGGACTCCGACATAGATCGCCCGACCAGCGCAACTTTGCGACGGTACTCAAGGGCAAGATCGATCGCCAGCTTGATGCGGTGGATCGACGACGAGAAGCACGAGATGAACAGTCGCCGCTCCGTGCGGGCGAAGATCTCGTCGAATTTGCGGCGAACCGCCCGCTCGCTCGGCGTGTAACCCGGGCGTTCGACGTTGGTGGAATCCTGGAAGAGCGCCAGCACGCCTTCCTTGCCGTATTCGGCGAAAGAGTGCAGGTCGAACAGCCGGTTGTCGGTCGGGGTGGGATCGACCTTGAAGTCGCCAGTATGAATAACGACGCCGAGGGGTGTGTGGATCGCCAGCGCCACGCAATCCACCAGGCTGTGCGTGACCTGGATGGGATTGATGGTGAACGGCCCGATGGTGAAGCGCTTACCGGCGGTGATCTCGTTCAGCTTGGCATCGTCGAGCAAGCCGTGTTCTTCCAGCTTGTTCTCAACGTACGCCAGCGTGAACTCGGTGGCGTAGACTGGAACGTTGAGCTCGGTGAGAACCGAAGGCAGCGCGCCGATATGGTCTTCGTGGCCGTGCGTCAAAATGATGGCGCGAACGTGCTGGCGATTTTCGAGCAGGTAACTGATGTCGGGGACAACGATGTCCACGCCGAGCAGTTCGGCTTCGGGGAACATCAGGCCGGCATCAATGACAATAATGTCGTTGCCCCAGCGGATGGCCATGCAGTTCATGCCAAATTCGCCGAGTCCGCCGAGAGGAACGATATGGAGTTTGCCGGAAGGCATGCGAACTGTGATGCTAGCACAAATGGTCGGTCAGTCTTTCAGTCTCTCAGTCGGCCGGTGAGGCGCAAAAAGAAATAAAGCGAAGATGGAATCAGGAAACAAATCAAAGTCGTGGCTGGCGCGGAAGGCGGAAGAGGCGCTCAAGAAGGGCTTTACCCGCGCTTACGAGACGGTGAAAGTCGATCCCCGGGAATATCTCGTGCATTTGCGGGCGGCGCACGGGTTGCCCATCAGTACCTACCACGGCGTCTTCAGCGTGCCCGTGGACGAACTCGATGATATAGCTGCCGATACGATCCGCAGCAGCATGAAACTCGCTGCCGCCGAGGGCGCGGGATTCGGCCTCGGCGGAGTTGTCACGCTCGTGCCTGACCTGGGAATCCTGGCGGCGATCACCATGCGGATGATCCAGAAGCTGAGCCTCGTCTACGGGTTCGAGTACAACACCGACGACGAGATCGCCGAACTGTGGATCGCGACGGCGAGCGCAGCAGGGGTGGATATCAGTCGCGAATTGCTGGAGCGGAGCGTGGTTAGGCAGTTCGTGCCCCGCGTGATTCAACGGGTTGCCTCGCAGGCCAGTGCCGAAGTAGTGGAAAAGTGGGCGGGACGGATAATTCCGGTGCTCAGTTCTGTCATTGGCGGCGCTCTGAACTTTTACTTCATACGCGCATGGAGCCAGAGGGCGGCGAAACACTTCCGCGAAAAACATCTGGCGATGCGAACGAAGCTGGTGCAAGCGGGAGAAGTGCCACTGCTGGGGCCGTGAAAAGCTGACAGCTATCAGCTGTGAGCCTTCAGCTACCCACTAACCACTAACTAGAGCGTGTTTCATAAATAGGTTCGGCCTCATGTCAGATACTTACCTGTGAGGCTGGTTGACTGGTGAGCTTCTGGCATGAAGAAACGGCAGAAGCTGTTGACCG
>Ga0335069_10008481_pt1 | contig 14711 bp, 8 predicted proteins | sample Lox_Sample_11_FD_206714 | JGI IMG/M metagenome (GOLD analysis project Ga0335069, IMG submission 206714) | Soil microbial communities from Loxahatchee National Wildlife Refuge, Florida, United States - Lox_Sample_1.1 | ecosystem: Environmental > Terrestrial > Soil > Wetlands | place: USA: Florida... | reverse complement strand
GCGCTGCATCATCCCGCCGGAAAATCCCCGCACTAGCTGGTCAGCGCGGTCCGTTAGCTTGAATCGGTCGAGCAGCGCCTTGGCACGCTCCGTCCGCTCATGCGAGCCGAGCCCAAAATAGGCGCCATGAAAGGCAAGTATCTCGCGCGCGGTTAAAGAAAAATCCAGGTTCGGCCTTTGCGCCACTACGCCGATCTGCCGCTTGGCCGCTGTCTGTTCCCGCCATACATCAAACTCTCCAATCCACGCCGTCCCGCTCGTCGGCCTCACTCGTGTCGTCAGAATTCCAACCGTCGTCGACTTCCCCGCCCCGTTCGGTCCAAGCAGCCCGAAAATCTGGCCTGGCGCGACGTCGAGATCGATGCCATCGAGCGCCTTGATCTCGACCTTGGGCGCTTTGCCTCTCTTGCCCTTGCTCGCGAGCGCACCTCCAGCCGCCGCAGGCGGCGGTGAGTTGTAGACCTTGCGCAGCTCGCGCGTTTGGATAGCTGAGTTCATGAAGAGAATTTCCGGTGATCGTTATCCGAAGGCGCCCCACGCGCCACAAAACGTATCGAGTCGGTTTTGGCAGTATACATACACCGCCTCATGGAGGACGAGGCCGCCTGCTTTCCAGTGACCGGTCACCGGCGAACCAGACGATCGCCCCAACCCCGCCGCGAGTCCCGCACAAAGGAGAATTGCCACTAGCTACTCGCAACTCGCAGCTCGTGGCTCACAAGTAACGTCATCTTCCGTTACTTACTAAAAGCCATTGTCCGAAGGGACGGTGTACCCCGGTACTTTGACGCACTATCAGTACCTTCCTACCATCAATCTACACGACTGTGTATTTTGCGGGAGGTCCGTGGGGATTCCCCAAGGTCACGTCGTTGAATTCTTAAGTGCAGGCGCCGCCACATGCGAATAACCAATGCTTTCCGAACTCGGCACAGCAGGGCTAGCGGCTTCAGCTTGCTCGAAATCGCGGTCGTGCTCGCTCTCGGCCTGACGGTCAGCGTCTTCGCCGTCATCAGCCTGGTTCCGGTCATGAACCAGCAGCACGTCAATAACGCATACAACACGACGATCGCAGCGCTGCGCCAGGCTCGCGACAACGCCATCTCGCAGCGTACGTCTTATTCGGTCACCTTTGCCAACGGCTCGGTGCCGAACACAATCGTCGTCGCCCCCACGAATACCAGTTTCCAGGGCAGTTTGCCGTCGGTGACTTACCAGCTGCCACCCGATGTCACATTTCAGGTGCAAACGGCGCTCAGCTCGGTCACCGCTCCCGATGGCTATGGCAACGGAACGTCGGCCATTGATTTCGGCTATGCCGCTCCGTCGACGACTGTCTCCGGACAGACTGTTGCCTACTTCTGCCCCGACGGCTCGTCCCAGAACAGCACGGGCGCGGGCAGTTGTTCGGGCATGAATTATTGGAGCGGCGGCGTAGTTTACCTGGCTCGCGGCACCGACATGCTTAGCTTCCGCGCCGTCACCGTCTGGGGTGGCACTGGACGCGTCCGCGGCTGGCGCTTGTACAGCAAGAGCGGAGGGGGATACCAATGGTTACGAAATTAACTGTTCAAAAAGATTCCGCGCGCTTCTCTCGCCGTACAAGGGGCGCACAGTCAGGCTTCTCGCTGATCGAAGTCATGATCTCGATGCTGGTGCTGACTACCGGTCTGGTCAGCCTTCTGGGCGTGTTCGGGTTGGCCATGGCTTCAACGCAAACGTCGCAGCAGGACATGATCGCGAAGCAGCTCGCCGATGAGGAGTACGAAAGCATCGTCACCGCGCGCAATACAACGCAAATTAACTGGGACCAGATCAACAACGTTGGCTCACCAAACTGTCCTGTCAGCGGTGCCTCCAGTTGCGGCATTTTTCTGACTGGAGCCCAGCCACTCTACTCGGCGGGAGCGGACGGAATCTATGGGACAGCAGACGATGTGAGCTCCGGCCTCCGGCAGACACTGGTGGATCCGGGACCGGATGGTGTTTTTGGAACCTCTGACGACATCTCCATCCCGCTGATTGGCTACCAGCGCACGATCGTTATCTCTCCGCTGTATGACCCGGACGGCGCGGTTATCACTTCGATTCGCAATGTGACCGTCACCATTCAGTATTCGACCCCCCAGTCTTCGACGCAGAAATCGTATGTCGTGAATTCCTACATTTCACAGTTCAATTAATGAGGGTGGCATGAGCAATCGTCGAACAACACGCGAGCGTGGATTCAGCCTGGTGGAGATGATGGTCGCCATGGCCTTGGGGTCGGTCGTGTTGGCCGCCTCGGTGCAGATGTACACCAAGAGTCTGAACGCCACCTGGCTGGTCGGGCAGCGCGCCGAAATGCAGCAGGACTTTCGGGCAGCCTCGAACATGTTGATCAAGGATCTCAGTCTGGCGGGCGCGGGCTTGGTCAACGGCGCAGCGATCGCCCTGCCCTCCGGAAGCACTCCACAGTACGGCTGCGATCAGACGAACACGTGCTATCTCACCGGGGCCAGCGATGCATATGTGGCGGGAACATATCCGATACAAGGTGGAACACCCTATCTCTACGGCCTCATCACGGGATACGGCAAGGGTCAGACGCTCAATACCACGACGGGCGCCACTGACGTGGTCACATCTGTGTACACCGATTCCACCTTCTATTTGAATTGCTACATACCCACTGTCACTGCCAAGGGCGTAGTGACCTTCTCGCAACCCTCGGGATCTACACCCTGGGCAGGTTGTTTGCCGAGCAGCGCTGTCGCGCCGCAACACGTAAACGATGCGGCTGCGGGGCTCACACCTGGCGATCTTGTGTTGATGACTTTAACTGGCAAGACGATCATTGGCGAAGTTACCGGCGCGGTCACTACCGGCACGGACGCGAACGGCAATACCACTTACATTGTTCCCTTCGCTAACGGCGATCCGCTGAAGATGAACCAGACAGCCACTGGCGGCGGGCTGAACACCGCCGCGGTGGGGAATGCCGGAGCGGCCTCCCCGGCACCCTGCGGAGGCACCGGGCCGTGCCGCCTTATGGTCATCACTTATTACATCGATTGCGTCGATTCAACCGGAGCCATTCAGCCCTGTAACACGGCCACGACCCTTACGCCGCGGCTGATGCGGCAAATCAGTGGGCACACCCCAATGCCGGTGGCGGAGAACATCGCCTACTTGAAGTTCAGCTATGACCTTTTCAATGCTTCCACCAGTACGCCGGCGGTGAACCAACCCAACCCCGGCTCCGGCGATGCTAATGATACTGCTTCGAACGGCCTTCTTCCCAACCAGATCACCAAGATCAACATTTTGAACATGGCGATCGATGGCACCCAGAAAGGTTCTTTATTCGGGCTCGACAAGGGCTTTCAAAGTATGGATTTACAGACATCAGTAAGCGCACGAAACCTGACCTACATCAATACTTACAACAATTAAGGGTAGGTCTGGTGAAGGGGACAAAGTCGATGTGGAGCGAAAACATGGGAATTCATCACACGAGAACTCGGGGCACGAACATGGCGCAACGGGATAGCCAAGGTTTCACGCTGGTTGCGTCCCTACTGATAATGCTGCTGCTCTCAGGGATCGCGATCGGTCTGTTGATGATGGTCAACACCGAAGGCAAGGTGGGCGGAACCGATCTGCAGAATAACCTCGCCTACCACGCTGCCGAGGGCGGCATCGAAAAGATGTCTTCCGACCTGGCCGCGGTGTTCCAGAACGCACAATCGCCCACAGCAGCTGACATCTGCAGCGCAGGCGGACCGACCTATGGTGGCTCGGCTGCCAACGAGCCGGTGATGGTCGGAGTCTCGTGGACCGACTACCAGGTAACGCCCGGACAAGTGGGCTACCCGTGTCCCTCAGTTTTGCCCAAACCAGTATGGGGCCAGATCAGTGGCGGGCCGGAAGCCAATTTGTATGCCGAAGTCATCCCGGTGAACCTGCAAGCCACGGCCGCCATGCTGGGCGGGCAGCAGGTGAGCATGACACGGAGCGCGCAGGTGGCGCTGATTCCGGTGTTTCAGTTTGGAGTGTTTTGCGAAGCCGATTGCGCCTTCTTTAATAACCCAACCATCGATTTTGCGGGGCGTCTGCACGCCAACGGCGATCTCTACCTGGGCGTGGCGAATAACTCCGCGCTGACCTTTCACAACAAACTCGAGTCATTCGGGAACGTGGTGACGAACAATCTCCCGAACGGCGTAACGGCCAGTTCCGTCAACGACACTGGCAACGTCTTCATCCCGACGGCGGAAGGCAATTGTCCCTATCCCGGCGTCGCATCGGGTACTTGCGTCCTCCTTTCGGGGACGGGCAGCGTGACAGGCGTTGGCGGAGCACCTCCCGCCTCGATGTACAACACTTCTTTCAATATCGCCAGCTATGCTTCGAGCTATAACTCCTCTTTCAATACGTTTTCCTCGACTGTGAACCACGAGCTCATCAATGGGGACTACGGAAACAAGACTTCCGGGCAGATTGGGACGGGTGCCAAACTGCTGTCCTTGCCGTTTGTTTCCGGAAGCATCCACGATTACGAACTGATCCGCCGTCCAACCTTGGGCGTGCCAGACACGACCTCGTTGGCGCAGTCTCGCGAATACAACATGGCGCAGATTCGAGTGCTCCTGAGCGACGATCCGGCGGACTTGCCGGGCGGAGCATCGGATGCGAATAACGTGCGGCTGGCAAACCTGTCGGCGGCACAAGCGCAAGCAGAGGCTGGCAACACGACCGCCACCGCCACCAATCAGTGGGGCATCTCGATACCCTCAGGCAGCTTCAACTCGACGGCCTTCGGGACGCCGGGCAGCGGTAACACCTTCAACCTGTACTTTGCCGCCGCGTCCAATGTGGTTCCGACTTCCTCGCAATGTACGACTTCGGCCTCCTGCACCATGGACTGGCCGTTCGGACCTTTTGTGTGGACAAATCCCTCACCAACGCTCCAGGGACTTCAGCCTGCGAACCCCACTCCCGCGGCCGTAGGAGCGGTCAATGCTCCCGACTACCAGGTGCCGCCCAGCGGCGCGCCGGCGCTTGCAACCGGTCTTTGTCCGCCCAATACCTACCCCTTGTATGCAGGTGTTGTCGACCCCACCGGCTGCCCCACGGTGCCGGCATATCCGTTTTTTGCGCCTCCGAACCCCGTCGGCCTGACCAACTACAGCTCTGGATCTACGACATCGTGGAGCCTGATAGACGGCTATCTGCGCGTGGAATACATTGATTCTTCGGGCGTCTGGCACCCGGTCACTAATGAATGGCTGCAACTGGGATTTGCGCGCGGCCTGCAACCACCCACGTCCCCGGGCACGAACCCGATCACTCCGAACGCGATCATCCTGCTGCAGCAACCGGCGGACCGTGATGCTTCAGGCACGCTTACCAGTACCGAGACTACCGGCACTGCCCCTTTATGCACCTCAACGAAAGTAGTGAGCGGCGTTACCTACTGCAAAGCATGGAGCGGCCAGGTGCCGGAGTTGATAGCGGACCTTCCACAGGTAGCGGCCACGGGAAGCTATGCGGACTGGGCGTTTGGCCTTACGCCTACGTCCCCGGTCGTAAGCCCTCAAGCCTCCGCGACACCACAGAGCCTGACTCAATACAACTGGTATCCCATCAACTTCTACGATGCGCGCGAAGGCGAGCCGCGCGATGTCACGACTCACCAGTCCGACGACAGCTGCACGACCCTCGGTGTCATGAACGCTGTCGAGATCGATGTGGGCAACCTGGCGGCATGGCTGAAGGGCACCATCGGTACCAGCGGCACCCATGTGGACTATGTCCAGCAAAATGGATACGTACTGTATTTTTCGGACCGTCGAGGAATGTTGCTCAATCCGCATCCACCGATGGCTGTCAGTGGCACAGCGCAAAAATCCGGCGACTCGGGATTTGAGGACGTGATCAACCCCGGCAGCTCCTCGAATACTCCGAACGGAAACCTGGATACGGCCGAGGACTTGAATCAGAATGGCTACCTCGACAGCTTCGGCGCGGCAAACCTGGGATTAGGCCAGTGGAATGACAGCACTCACAATCTAAATCAGCAGACCACCGCCGCGTCTCCGGACAACCCGTTCAGTCCGCGCATCACCTCGTGCGGCACGACCGGGCGCAAGAACTGGGTGAGCGGAGCGCGCCATGTTTTGAAACTGGTGGATGGCGCCCTGGGGAGTCTGCCAATCAGCCCCGTCCCCGTTGTTGTTAGCGGTGTCAACTACTATGGCGGATTTACAGTGGCCTCGGAGAATCCGGTCTACATCCAGGGCAACTACAACAGCAACTCAAACGATACCTTCTTCAAGAACGTCGTCAACGGCATCCCCGGCGCGGACATGACTTCACCACAGCACTCTCCCGCCGCAATCGTTGCCGACACAGTGACCTTCCTCTCCAACGCGTGGAGCGACACGGCCAGCATGGTTCTTTCGCCCTCGCAGCCGGAAGGCAACAGACAAGCGGCCTCGGATACTTACTATCGCGCGGCGGTTGCGGCTGGAAAGAGCATGACTTGGCCGCACCCATCGTGGGAGTCGGTCGGCAACAACTATCCCGAGGGTACCGATGGAGGAGTCGGCAACTTCCTGCGTTTCCTGGAAGACTGGCAGAATGGGCCCTCCACCTCGCACTACGGAGGCTCGATGGTAGAAATGTTCTACAACACCTATAACACCGGGGCGTTCAAATGCTGTACGTACACGGTGTATGAGCCGCCACATCCACGTGACTACTATTTCGACCCGGACTTCACCACGCCCTACGGCCTGCCGCCTGGAACTCCGCTCTTCAAGGACGTCGAGACGCTCGGCTATCGTCAGCTGTTTACGACCCGAACGTACTAGACCGCGAGGTCGATTCGCATTCACAAGCCCCGGTCCGCAAGGATCGGGGCTTTTTCTTGCGTAGCCATTCCCTTCGTGCACTTTCGTGTCCTTCGTGGTTGGGGGTTTCTGATATTCGCGAAAACGAAATTCGTAAAATCTGCATCCAAAATCCCGCTTACAGAATTTCATTCAAATCTATGTCCGTGACCACCCCCAAGCGCGCTCTTATCACCGGCATCTCTGGCCAGGACGGCAGCTATCTTTCCGAGCTTCTTCTCGAAAGAGGCTACGAGGTGCATGGCGTCGTGCGCCGCGTCGCCATCGAAGACCCACAGCATCGACTCTCGCGCATTCACCACCTGCTCGGCCGAATTCACCTCCATGCTGCCTCGCTTGAAAGTTATCCCAGCCTGATGAAGGTCGTTGCCGCCGTCGAACCCGACGAGATGTATCACCTCGCCGCTCAAGCTACGTCAGCTATTCATTCGAGGATGAGTTCTCAACCTTCGAGGTCAACGTAAACGGTACTCACTATCTCCTCTCCGCGTGCCGCGACCTGGTTCCGAAGGTGCGGTTTTACTTCGCCGGATCGAGCGAGATGTTCGGCTCCGCGCCCGCGCCGCAAAACGAACTGACTGCATTCCGCCCGCGCTCCGCCTACGGAATCTCGAAAGTCGCCGGCTATCACCTCACAAGAAATTACCGCGAAGCGTACAAGCTGCACGCCTCCTGCGGCATGTTATACAACCATGAATCGCCGCGTCGCGGCATGGAGTTCGTAACCCGCAAAATCACCTCGCTCGCAGCGCAGGCCAAGCTCGGCCTCGCCAAAGAGATCCGCCTCGGCAATCTCGACGCCAAGCGCGACTGGGGCCACGCCCGCGAATATGTCGAAGCAATGTGGCGCATGTTGCAGCTGGACACGCCGGACGACTACGTCATTGCCACTGGAGAAACGCACTCCGTGCGCGAATTCCTGGAATGCGCGTTCGGGCTGCTGGACCTCGATCCCTACGAATTTCTCGTTCTCGACGAGCGCTTCGTTCGTCCCGCCGAAGTCGATGTGCTGCTCGGCGACGCCGCCAAGGCTCAGCAAAATCTCGGCTGGAAGCCACGCACTTCTTTTCGCGAACTCGTTCGCGACATGGTCGAATCCGACCTGAACCTGTACGCTCGTGCGAAAGACATTCAACCTTCCCCACAATCAGGTACGCCTGAGTCTCCAGAACTGCGCCTTTCCGCATAGTCAACCAATTGACCCTCTTCCGTTCCCCCTAAGTTGTACTAGTGGTTCTAGTTGTATCTGTTGAATGCAAAGTCTTTCATACTGTTCGCGCTCACTACTTCTGGTGTAAACTCCCCCCGCAGATCCGTTTCCAGGGGATCGTGCTTCCAGAACCCAAGCCCAGAGCGGATTTCCCAAGGCCGTTACTTCCAAAGAAAGAACTAAGGAGATGCCATGCAGAGTAAAGTAAGTGTATTTCTGCTTACTGCGGTTGCGATTGTGCTGATTGTCTGCGTCGCCGGACAAGCACAATCCACTTCGTTGTTAACCCGCCACACACGCGATGTCGTGGTCATGGGAGAGGCCCAGTCGCTCGGCCGCCTTCCCGCAACGCAAATCATGAATCTCGATCTCATGCTCCCCCTACGTCATCAGCCCGAGCTCGAAAATTTCATCGAGGAACTTTATAACCCCTCCAGCCCCTCCTATCGCCAATACCTCACCGTGCCTCAATTCACCGCGCGTTTTGGCCCCAGCCGTGAGGATTACGATGCGGTCGTCGGTTTCGCGAAAGAGAACGGTTTCAAGATCGTCGACGCTTCCGCGCGCAATCGCATGATCGTCCAGGTAAAAGGCAGCGTCGCCACCGTGGAAAAAGCGTTCCATGTACAAATGGGCCTCTATCAGCATCCCACTGAGAATCGCGCTTTCTACGCTCCCGATCGCGAGCCCTCCGCCAATCTCTCCGTCCAGCTCTGGCACGTCAGTGGCCTCGACAACTACTCGATCCCGCACACCAACCTCCGCATTCTGCCGGAAGGGGCTCACGCCAACGTTGCCGGATCATGTCCAGGGAGCTCTTATTGCGGTAGCGATATGAGAGCCGCTTATTACGGCGGCTCCGCTCTCGATGGCACAGGGCAATCAGTCGGCTTGTTTGAGTACCTCGGCACCAACTTGTCTGACTTGAATACTTACTACCAGAACGTCCACCAAACGCTGAACACGCCGATCACCCTCATCTCCACCGACGGGACCTCGGTCAATTGCAATGCCCCCAATTGCGATGACACAGAGCAAACGATCGACATGACGCAAGCCCTTGGCATGGCCCCGAACCTCGCCGCGCTCAACATGTACATCGGTTCTCGCGACACGTCGATTCTCAACGCCATGGCAACACACAATCCGCTCGATGCCAATCTGAGCTGCTCATGGTACTGGGGTCCGGCTGATCCCAAGTCGCTCGATCCGATTTTCCAGGAATACGCCACGCAAGGTCAGAACTTCTTCGACGCGGCCGGTGACAACAAGAGCTGGCAGGTCGGCGGCTCGATTTGGCCGGCGGACGATGCGTATCTCGTGTCCGTAGGAGGCACCGATCTAGTCACACAAAGTGCTGGGGGCCCGTGGAAATCCGAAACTGGCTGGTCCGATAGTGGCGGAGGCGTTTCGCCAAACCACATTGCGATTCCGTCCTGGCAAGTTGCTGCGGCTGCCGGCTGCGCCAGTTGCTCGCAAACCCTGCGCAATGGCCCTGACGTTGCGGCTGAATCCAACTTCGATTTCTACTACTGCTCTGATCAAAGTGGCTGCGGCCACGGTTTGGGTGGCACCAGCTTTGCCGCTCCCATGTGGGCCGGATATCTGGCTCTTGCCAACCAACAGGCGGTTGCAAATGGCCAGCCCACGCTCGGCTTCATCAACCCCGCTCTTTATCAGATTGGCTTGAGCGGGAACTACACGACTGATTTCCACGACATCGTCAGCGGCAACAACGGCTACTCCGCCACTACCGGCTACGATCTGGTCACGGGCTGGGGCAGCCCGAACGGCTCCGCCCTCATCGACGCGCTTACTGGACCGCAAGGCCCGTCCTTCTCGCTGACGGCCAGCCCCAATCAGCTCTCGATTGCTGAAAACAGCCAGGGCACGAGCACCATCACCGTCGTTCCCGCTGGCGGATTCAGCGGCAGCGTCACCCTCGCCGCATCGAATCTCCCCAGTGGTGTGACTGCCCAATTCAATCCCAATCCAACCAGCACCACGAGCACGTTGACACTCACGGTCAGCGCGAGTGCCGCTCCGGGAACGTCGACAATCACTGTCGGCGGCACTTCTGGCAGCCTTTCTGCGTCGACGACGATTCAGCTCACGATCACGGCTAGCGGCCCCGTCGTGTCTTTGACTCCCACTTCGCTCACATGGGGTAAAGTTGTGGTTGGACATACCGCGGCAGCGAAGAAAGTGACGCTCACCAACACCGGCGCTTCCACGTTGAACATCTCGGGCATCGCCGCTACCGGTGACTTCACTCTCTTCTCCTTCACCTCGAAGAAGAAGTGCAGCAGCACCCTGGCGGCGGGCAAGAGCTGCATCGTCAAGGTGAATTTCACTCCCACGCAAACAGGGCTCCGCACTGGCAGCCTTAACTTCACCGACAACGCTCCCGGCAGTCCGCAGAGCGTCGCGCTCTCTGGTACCGGAAAGTAACCTACTAGTAACGTCGGGCGGGACCCCCATCCCGCCCGCTTTTCGTACGAGAGTGAGTAGTAGTGCACATTGAGCGAAGCTCTTTTCACTCACTTGTTCAAAATCTGCTTGAAATGTTCTTTCCCTCTGGTTGTGCCCGACGAATCCGTTGTAAACTCCCACCTAGGTCCGCTTCGTGGTTTCTGGTCCAGGTTCAGCCAGGAATAGTCCTCCAGCGGTTGCCACGTCAAAGTTGCCAACGTTAAAAGGAGAAATCATGATCCGAAGGGTAAGTGTGCTTTTGCTTACTGTCGCTGTGATCTTTTCGGTCACGGTTGTTGCTCAAACGAATGCGCTGCTAACGCGCCACACGCGTGACGCAGTCGTCAATGGTGAGGCAAAACTTATCGGCCGCATGCCCGCGTCCCAAACCATGCGTTTCAGCATCGTTCTGCCGCTGCGCCACGCCCCGGAACTCTTGAACTTCCTCGATGACATCTACGATCCATCGAGTGCTAACTATCGGCACTTCCTCACGCCGGAAGAGTTCACAGCGCGATTTGGCCCGAGCCAGGAGGAATTCGACCAGGCAGTCCAGTTCGCCAAGGCCGGTGGCTTCAAGGTGATCTTCGCTACTCGTGAGGGCCGGAACATTCAGCTGCAGGGCACGGCGAATGCAGTCGAGAAGGCTTTCCATGTAAACATGAATATCTATCAGCACCCCACTGAGAACCGCAGGTTCTTCGCACCCGACCGCGAGCCGCAGGCAAACCTTCCGTTCCCGCTCTGGCACGTATCCGGTCTGGATAACTATGCGCTTCCCCGTCCGCTCGTGCAGCATAAGGAAGCACGAGAGCAGCCTCAGGTTGTCCAGGGCTCCTGCCCGGGTAACAGCTATTGTGGCAGCGACATGCGGGCTGCATACTACGGAGCCACAGCTCTCACCGGCACCGGCCAGAACATCGCTTTGCTCGAACTGGCCGGAACTACTCTGTCCGATCTGACTCTCTACTACAAGAACGCGAAGCAAACCGAGCCCTACACTCCGACCCTGGTTTCAACTGGCGGATACGGCACCTCTTGCACCGGCGGCTGCGACGACGCCGAGCAAACTCTGGACATGACTCAAGCCATGGGCATGGCCCCCGGCTCGACAATGCTCTACAACTTCGTCTGCGGTGACGCTTACAATTCCGGCACCTTCGACGAAACTGCTTGCCTCAGCGCGATGGTCTCGACCTCGAAGGCGCCCCTGAGCCTGCAGATCAGCAGTTCATGGTCTTGGCTGCCGGCGGATCCCGGCACAGACGATCCTTACTACCAGCAGATGGCGGCACAGGGCCAGAGCTTCTTCGACGCAGCTGGCGACAGCGGTGCGTGGGCCTCGGGCGGCTTTGCTTACCCAGGCGATGATGTTTGGGTCATCTGCGTCGGCGGCACAGACCTGCAAACCAATGGCGCTGGCGGTTCCTGGAAGTCTGAAACCGGCTGGCCCGATGGCGGTGGTGGAATTAACTTCGACAACATTGCCATCCCGTCCTATCAACAACTCAGCGGCGTCATCAATTCCCAAAATAAAGGCTCCAAGACGCTGCGCAATGGTCCAGACCTCGCGGCGGAAGCCAACTTTGATTTCTACGTCTGCCACAAGGGCGGCTGCGGCACGGGTTGGGGCGGAACGAGCTTTGCCGCTCCGATGTATGCCGGCTACATGGCTCTTGCCAATCAGCAGGCAGTCCTAAATGGCGCGGCCGCGCCGGGCTTCATCAACCCAGCCATCTATCCGCTGGGTCTGGGATCCGGCTATGCTGCTGCGTTCCACGACATCACCAGCGGCAACAACGGCTTCCCAGCAGTGGCCGGTTATGACTTGATCACTGGTTGGGGTAGCCCGAACGGAACTGGCCTGATCGACGCCCTCACGCAGGGTGGAGGCGGCGGTCCGGTCATGAGCCTCAGCCCGACCTCCCTCAAGTGGGGCAAGATCGCGGTCGGCACCACCGCTTCAGGCAAGAAGAAAGTGACCGCCACCAACACTGGCACTGCCTCGCTCACCATCAGCAATATCGCCGTGACCGGCGACTTTGCTCTGGTAACTGTGAAGCAGACCAAGAAGGTCACGCCGTGCAGCAACGGCCTCAGCCTGGCACCTGGCGCAAGCTGTCTGATCAAGGTGAGCTTCACTCCGACCCAGACTGGCACCCGCACCGGCGCAGTCAACTTCACCGACAACGCCCCCGGCAGCCCGCAGAGCGTCGCGCTCTCCGGCACGGGCAAATAACCGAGCGAACCTCAAACTCTCGGGCGGGACTTCGGTCCCGCCCTTTTTTTCGTAATAGCTGTGACCCAGGGTTCGCAGTTGTTTTGTGATGTGCATTTATATTCATTTCACCCTGCAAAAAGCCCTGCCACCGCGTCAATTCGCCATATTGATTTTTTCCTGCCAGGTATAAACTAGATCCGCTAGTTGCTCGCTCTCGCTAGTTCCCCCTAATGAGATTTTTCATGCCGCTGTTCGCGATTCACCGTTGTGCCAATTCACGACTTTTGAGGAAAAAATCCATGCTGCGCGCTCTCAAAATAGCTTGCCTCCCCGCATTAATCGCCTTGGTTTTTGTCACGCTCGGCTTCGCCGCAAATCAGAAGACAATCGTCTCTTATCCCGCCGCTTCCGGGGTTTCCGCACGTGTAGCCGACCTCCCCATTGACTATGCGATGTTTCCCGCCCGCATCGCTCCCGAGCCACGCCCGACGGCGCTTGCTTCGCGCGCGGGCCAAGCGCCCGTGGCCGACACCGCTCTCCAAACGGAACTGTTGCCTGAAACTACCGCCACCCAGGGCGTCAGCTTCGACGGCATCGCGCAAACTGGATGGATTCCACCCGATAACAACCTCGCCGTCGGACCCAATCACATCGTCGAGATCGTAAACACGTCCGTGGCTATGTACACCAAGAACGGCACACTCCTGACCGGCCCCACGAACATCCCGACTTTGTTCGCGCCCATCGGTGGCCTTTGCACGCAGTACGTCGTCGATCCTGTCGCCTTGTATGATCGTCCCGCCGACCGCTGGGTGATTTCCGGCATCGGTCTCGATTACGTCAGCAGCTATGGCGAATGCGTAGCCGTCTCGACCACCAACGATCCTACTGGCTCCTACAATCTGTATTTCTACAACTTCGGATCCACGCTCAACGACTATCCAAAACTGAGCACCTGGGCCACCGCCAGCAACAGCGCCTATCTCGTCACCTACAACCTGAACGGCGGCCAAGCCGATATCTGCGCTTTTGATCGCACCAAGATGCTCGCTGGAACCGCCAGCGCGGCCCAGCTTTGCCAGCAAGCGGTCGGCGAAGCGAGCTATCTCCCCGGCGATATGGATGGACCCACTCCTCCCCCGGATGGCACTCCCGGCCTCTTCATCAACTGGGCTAACAACAATCCCGGCACATTGCATCTTCGCAAGCTGACCCTCGACTTCACCAAGGGAGCCGCCAAGCTCTCAACGGCCACCTCGATCAGCGTCAACAACTTTACCGTGGCCTGCTTCAGCAGTTGCGTGCCGCAACCCGGAACTACTCAGACGCTCGACGTGCTCGGCGATCGTTCGATGTATCGCTTCGCCATCCGCCACTTCCCGGATCACGACCGCGCCGTGGTGACCCACTCCGTTCTTAACGGCAGCCAGGTAGCGGTGCGCTGGTATGAACTCTATGATCCGGCCGGAAGCGTAACCGTCAACCAGCAAGGAACCTTCTCTCCCGATTCCACCTATCGCTGGATGAGCAGCGCCGCTGAGGATCAGAGCGGCGACATCGGCATCGGCTTTAGCGCTTCCAGTTCCAGTGTTTTTCCCTCCATTCGTTTCACCGGCCGTGTTCCCAGCGATCCTCTGGGCTCGCTCGAAACAGAAAGTAGCATCCAGGTTGGCGCAGGCTCACAAACCGGAGGCACCTCTGCCTATCGTTGGGGCGATTATTCCGCCATGCAAATCGATCCCAGCGATGATTGCACCTTCTGGTACGTCAACGAGTACGAGCAGACGACGGGCTACAAGAACTGGACCACGCACATCGCCTCGTTCTCCTTCCCAACTTGCGGAGGACAAGGCGGCGGCCCAGCCATAAGCTTCAATCCAACTTCGCTTAAGTGGGGCAAGGTTGTGGTTGG
>Ga0335069_10008480_pt1 | contig 14712 bp, 11 predicted proteins | sample Lox_Sample_11_FD_206714 | JGI IMG/M metagenome (GOLD analysis project Ga0335069, IMG submission 206714) | Soil microbial communities from Loxahatchee National Wildlife Refuge, Florida, United States - Lox_Sample_1.1 | ecosystem: Environmental > Terrestrial > Soil > Wetlands | place: USA... | reverse complement strand
TCTCCGAGGCCTACGGCGTGCTCTCGGATCCGCAGAAGCGGGCGCTGTACGACCAGTACGGCCACCAGGGCGTGGACCAGAAGTTCCGCCAGGAGGACATCTTCCGGGGGACGGACTTCCGCAGCGTCTTCGAAGGGTTTGGAGACTTCGATGGCGGGGGCCTGTTCGAGGGCATCTTCGGGGACCTCGGCTTCGACGTCTTCGGCACTCGCGGCCGGTCCCGGCGGAAGCGCCGGGGAGGTTCTGGCGATGACGGCAGCTTGCGCCGGGACCAGGAGGCGCAGCTTCCGGTGACACTGGAGGACGCCTACCGCGGCACGCAGAAGACGCTCAGCGTGAACGGCCGCACCCTCACCGTGACGGTTCCCGCCGGCGTGAAGACCGGCTCGAAGCTTCGCGTAAAAGGAGAAGCGGGCGGCGACCTCTACCTCGTCGTGGAGATCCTTCCGCACGCCACGTTCCGACGGGAAGGCAACGACCTGCTGACGGACGTGCAGGTCACCCTTCCGCAGGCCCTGCTGGGCGCGGAGCTCAGCGTGCCCACCCTGGAAGGCGCCGTGGTCATGAAGATCCCGGCCGGCACGCAAGGCGGCTCCACGTTCCGCCTGCGTGGCAAGGGAATGCCCGAGCTCAAGACCAGGATCATCGGGGATGAGCTGGTCAAGGTGAATGTGGAGATCCCGCGCAACCTGACCCCGCGACAGAAGGAACTGGTCGAGGAGCTGGCCAAGTCCCTGCAGGGCTGAGACCTGGCTGGCCATGATGCCGGCGCGGCCCTGGCACCAATGATGGAATCGGTGCGCCGCGCGTGTTAGGATCCTTGCATGCCGGGAGCCGATTCCGACCCCATCTCGTGGCAGCGCCGGATGCGGGCAAACCTCCGGGGACCGATGCTGCTCCAAGTGCTTGCGATTGTTCTCATTCTTGTCGTGGCAGTGGAGTTTGCATCCAGCTACCCCGCGGGACTGCTCCCGTGGCGGTTTTGGGCATCGCTTGCGGGCATGGGCCTCCTGTTGGCGCTGAACGTGATACTCACCGTGATCGCCAGGAAGGAACAAACGTCGCCCTGGGACTGGCCCGTGCTTGCCACCGCCGCCGCGCTCGTTCTTTTCGTTACCTGGGCCAGCGCGCAATCCTCCTACGTATATGTTCTTTCAATCGTGTGCGGCCAGTTGACGTTTCGTCGTGGCGTCTGGCCTTCCGGAGCGGCGTTCGGCACGGTCAGCATCCTGGCCTGGCTGGCCCTCCAGGTTGAGCTCCGGTTCTCGTTCTACGCTACCTTCAACGGCACGCTGGCCCTGGCCGTGGGTGTCGCCTTCGTGATTGCGCTGTCGAACCTCCTCGAGCGGCTTCGACGCGCGAGCCGCGAGCTGGAGAAGGCGCAGGCAAGAAACACCGAGTTGGCGGTCGCGGAGGAACGGTTGCGCCTGGCTCGTGATCTGCATGACTCCGTGACCCAGGAGCTGTACGGCGTGATGCTCTACTCGGAAGCCGCTGCCGATCGGCTGTCTTCCGGCGAAACGGAGACTGCCACGAGCCACCTCCGCGATCTGCGGGACGCTGCTCGCCAGGCGCTCCGTGAAATGCGAATGCTCGTGTTCGATCTCCATCGCCCCGCCCTGGCAGCGGGCGGCCTGGCGGATGCGCTGCGGTTGCGCCTGGAGGCCGTGGAGAAGCGCAGCAGCGTAGACGTTCGACTTCAGGTGGACGCCGACCTGCGCTTGACGACGCCGGTCGAGCAGGAACTTTTCAACATTGCGCAGGAAGCGCTGAACAACGCGATACGACACGCCCATGCAAGAGCGGTGCACGTCAGTGTCGCTCGCGCCGACGCGGACGTCGTGATGGAAATCAACGATGACGGCGTCGGTTTTTCGAACCGCGTGGACGGCGGCCTGGGGATCCCGGGAATGAGAGAGCGGGCACGGCGAATCGGTTCCACCCTGGTGATCGAGAGCGAGCCCGGGAAAGGAACAAGGGTCGCGGTCCGAATCCCCATCACGGTGGCAGAGCGTAAGACGGACCCGGCGGGCTAGCAGTGGCAGAACCAATCCGGGTTCTCGTGGTGGATGACCAGAAGATCGTGCGCAAGGGGATCTGCGCCCTTCTCTCCGCCAAACGCGATGTCCGCGTGGTCGGGGAAGCGGAGAACGGGGCGCGCGGGGTGAGCCAGGCCTTGGCACTCGTGCCGGATGTCGTCCTGATGGACCTGGTGATGCCAGTCATGGATGGCATCCAGGCCACGCGTGAGATCACCTCCTGCCACCCGGAGATCCGTATCCTGATGCTGACGAGCTTCGCCGAGAAGGAGAAAGTACTGGAGGCCATCAAGGCGGGAGCGATCGGGTACCTGTTGAAGGACACGGGGCCCGAGGAGCTGCTCCGGGCTCTGCGGCAGGTACAACAAGGCGAGCCTGCCCTGGATTCACATGTCGCCCGCCTGCTGCTTTCCGAGATTTCGGCGCCGCCCAGGAAACCACTGACCCCGGATCCTCTTACGTCGCGGGAGGTGGATATCCTCCGCGAGCTGGCCCAGGGCTTGAGCAACAAGGAAATCGCCATCCGCCTCTCGATCTCCGAGCAGACCGTACATACCCACGTCGGCAAGGTCCTGGCCAAACTTCGCCTCGCCAGCCGCATGCAGGCCGCTCTCTACGCGCTCAAGGCGGGCATCGCCCGGCTCGAGGACATACCCCGGCACGATTAGCCGCCCCTAGCCCTTTTGGGGTAGCACGAAGCCAGTCCCCGTACCCGAAACCACCGGACTGATTTCCTTCCTTTTCCGGATCCCGGATTGACCCTTGCCGTGCGTTGAATGAGGCAAGGAGAGTCAATGAAATGAAGGCCATCATCCTCGCCATCCTATTCGGGTGGTTCGGCGTGTTCCTTGTCGCGGCGGAAGATCCGGCAACCAGCTGCAGCCGCTCGATATTCGAGTTGGGAACCTCGTTTACGATCGGAGACGACTCGGCGGGAAACAACGTCGGTTACGGGGTCTGCTACAAGACCTGTCGATACCTCCACCCATCCGAGTCGTCCAGCACCTACGTTGGGATCCTTTCCGGATACTTCCTGCATTCCGCCGGGGGAGTGGATATCGCGGACACAAAACCGCTCACGTTTGGGTGGAGGGGCCTGGTCGTCCCGTGGCTCGGGCTCGATGTCAGTCTCTCACCCGCAATCGGAGCCCGGATCTACGAGAATACCCTGGATGGAACCGCCTATTTCGGCGTCTGCCCCGCGGTGGGTCTTTTTGTCCCGTTGAGCTCGGCCGTCGATCTTGCCTTGTCATACGAACCCGTGTTCAACGTGTACACCTTTGAAGGCAATCCGGGCGCAAGAAACAAGAGCTACAGTGACATCGTCCTCATGGTCGAGCTGAAGAGCTACTCGCGACAAGCGAGAGTATCCGACGACCGACCCTGGTAGCCGGTCAGGAACGTCAACAGGAGGTCGTGAGATGTTGAATGAACGTCAGGTTGGAACGATCGAATCCACGGTGCGGATCCGCGCCGGGCGTCTTGCATGGCTATGGCTGGCATGCGGATGCGTCTTGCTGTCCTTCACCGCGTGGCAGACGGTAGTGCCGATCGCGGCATGGCTTGCGCCCGTTTTCCTGCTCCGGTTCACGCGCACCGCGGCGCGCACGTGGCTGGCGCGGCTGCTGGTCTTCCTTGCCTACGTGCTCAGCATGTTGTTTGGAAGCCGGGGAATGCCCTTCAGCCTGCTCGGCCTGTTGGGAAACGTGATCCTGAAATCTTCCTGGTGGGCGCTCCCGTACGGCATCGACCGCTTCATGGGTAAGCGGCTGCGCGGCTGGCTTCGCTCGCTCGTATTTCCGCTGGCCTACACCACGGTGGAATTGGGGATGTCCCACTCCCTGATCACCACCACGGGGTCCCTGGCCTATTCGCAGGCCGGCGTCCTGCCGCTCCTGCAGGTCCTGTCCATCACCGGGACATTCGGGATCACGTTCCTGATCACCTGGTCCGCGTCGATCGTCAACGAGCTCTGGGAACACCGCTTCGATCCGCGATCATCGCGAAGCATGCTGGTGGGGTTCGCCGGACTCATGGTTGCGGCCTTCCTGTTTGGTACCGTCCGCCTGGACCTCTCCGCGCACGATTCGGGAACCGTACGCGGCGCATCCGTCACGATTGACGGCGAGCTGGCCGATCGGGCAGTCAGTTCCATCGACTGGCACGATTGGAGGAGCGACGACCGCCGCAGCGCACTCCGCCGCTCCTTCGAGCCAACGGTCGAGCAGGCCCTGGCTCGTACGCAAGCGGCACTCGAAGACGGAGCGAAGCTCGTCGGGTGGCAGGAATCCGGCGTGTGGGTCCTGGAAGAGGACAAGGCCCGAGTGCTCCAGCGGGTCGAGTCTCTTGCGGTACGGCACGGGGCCTTTGTGGCGGCATCCATGGAGGTCGTGACTCTCGCATCGCGGTTGCCGGTCCTGCGCAACCAATCGATCCTTGTCGATCCCTCCGGAACCGTCCGCTGGACCTACGACAAATCCCATCCCGCCCCGTATGATGAGGCCTTCGTCACCATCCGAGGCACGGGCGTCCTCCCGGAGGTCGACACCCCGTATGGCCACCTGAGCGCGGCCATATGCTACGACACGTACTTCCCCAGCCTTATCCGGCAGGCAGGAGCCGCTGGTACGGACATTTTCGTCGCGCCAACCAACGATCCTCCGCCGTGGGCGGGCTCGATGGCGGCGCTGGCATCGTTCAGGGCAATCGAGAACGGCTTCTCGATGCTGCGGCCCACCGGCCACGGCGTCTCGGCCATGATCGACCGTGAAGGTCGTTTCATCGCCAGCCAGGACTTCTTCACCGCCACGACCGGCGTCCTGACCGGGAACCTGCCGACCCGTGGCGTTCGGACGATCTACAGCCGGATCGGAGACGCGTTTGCTTACGCAGGCGCAGCGGCGCTTGCCGGGCTGGCGGTCCTGGCTGGCATTCGCTCCAGGCGTCGAGGGAGCACCGTCCCCGAAGCGCGTCGAGCGGCCGCCTAGGACGAACCGCGACGTTGCTTCCGACCCGGGATTGCGGGGGCGGCCACTGGAACCGTGCTTCGGCGGCCGCCCGCCAGGGCCTACTTCGTCGAGGTGAGGATCCCCTCGTAGATCACCTTCTCGTCCCCGTGCAGCGTCACCGTGAAGCCGTCCTCGAAGAGCACCATGGCTCCCCCCACGGAACCAATGGAGGCGATCCCCGGTTCCATGCTCCGGATCTGGTCCCAGCTGAGGTAGGTGTTCTCTTCCAGGATGATTCCCTGAAGGCCCTTCAGAAGCGGCAGGAAGTCCGGCGTGAGAAATCGCGTGAGCATGATCTCGGTATTGTCGTGTTTCAGCTTCAGCTCCGCGTCCAGCGCGTCCTCCACGCGCACGATCTTCCCCGAGCGATAGCCGCCGAATCCCCGCTCGCCCTTGGCGAGCACCGTGCCGACGAAATGCACCTTGATGGTGTTCAGCATCACCGGGGAATGCAGGGGGACGCCGGCGACCACCACCACCTTGTCCGACGTCTTCACGTAGCCCTTCTGCAGCGCCACGGCGATGGCGTTGTTCACCATGTCATCCGAGTTGTCGGCCAGGTCGCACTGCAGGGGCTGCACGCCCCAGTACAGGAGCAGGCGGCGCAGCACCATGTCGGACGGCGTGACGGCGAGGATGGACTGCGACGGGCGGTACTTGCTGATCATCCGCGGCGTGTTGCCGCGGAGGGTCGGGGCTATGATTGCCGTGGCGCGGATCTCCCGCGCAACCAGGACCGCGCTGCGCGTGACCGCCTCCGCGATGTCCTCGTCGATCTCCTCCCCCAGCTTGAAGAACCTCCGCACGCGCGACTCGTACTCCGGGGAGGCCTCCACCGTGTCGGCGATGGAACCCATGACCTGCACCGCCTCCACCGGGTAGGCCCCGCTCGCGGTCTCGCCGGACAGCATCACCGCGTCGGAACCATCGAAGATCGCGTTGGCCACGTCGGTGGCCTCGGCCCGCGTGGGCCGCGGGTTGTGGATCATGGAGTCCAGCATCTGCGTGGCGGTGATGACGGTCTTGTTGGCATCGTGGCACTTCAGGATGATGCGCTTCTGGATCAGCGGCATCTGCTCGGTGGGCATCTGGACGCCGAGGTCACCCCGGGCGATCATGATGCCGTCCGCCACGCGGATGATGCCCTCGATGTTCTCCACGCCCTGGCCGTCCTCGATCTTGGCGATGATGTGCATCCGGGATGCCTCCGCCAGCAGGATCTGGCGGATCTCCAGGATGTCCTCCGGCTTGCGCACGAAGCTGGCGGCCACGAAGTCCATGTCGTTTCGGACCGCGAACTTCAGGTTGTCGATGTCCTTCTCCGTCACGGCGGGAAGCCGGCTGTGGATGCCGATCAGGTTCACGTTCTTGTGCGAACCGAGTTGCCCGCCGGTCCTCACCTCGCAGCGGATCACCTGGCCGCGCACGTCCATGACCTCCAGGTCGATCAGCCCGTCCGCGATCAGGATGTGCATGCCGGGGACCGCCTGCTGCGGCAGGTCCGTGTAGGAAATGCTCACGCGCTCCGCCGTGCAGGGTCCCCCGTCCACGGTGATGCCGACCTCGCTGCCGGTCCGAAGCTCCACCGGGTCGCCGGCCACGGTACCGGTGCGGACCTCGGGACCCTTGATGTCGATCAGGAGGGCCACCGGGATCCCCGTCTGCCGGCTTGCCGTGTGGACACGGTCGATCATCTGCTCGTGGTAGTCGTACGTGCCGTGGGCCATGTTGAACCGCGCCACGTTCATGCCGGCCTGGATCAGCCGGCCCAGCACCCCGACGTCCTCGGTAGACGGGCCGACGGTGCAGACGATCTTGGTCTTCCTCGGTGTCATGCGCGCCACTCCTGGAGCCGGGGAGCGGCCTCTTCCACCAGCCGCAGGCAGGCTTCCCGCTCGGGGTCCTTCGGCCCCGCTCCCCACAGGCCGCCGAGGTAAGCGCGCGCGGCGCCGTCGTGACCCGCCGTCCCCGGTTCGGCGTATTCCACGGCGGCAGCCGCCCCGAGGGCCATGCCGGTGGGCGTGACGCCGGCCTCCAGCGCGCGCCGCATGGTCCCGAACAGGCGGTCGTCCCATGCCAGCTTCCGCGCCGGGTCCCGGATGATGCGGTCCACCCGGTCGAACAGCCACGGGTTGACCATGCGCTCCAGGAGGTCGTCCGCGTAGGCGGCGTAGCCCGCCGGGGTGAACAGCCGGTCACCGGTCGAGGCGTGTCGGCGGATGAGGGCCGCCCCGCTTTCCTCCAGGAATACCTTCCGCCCGAGGGCCATCAGCCCCCGGTCGTCCCCGATGCGGCTCATGACCTCGTAGCCGCGGAGGCGCGCGAGGTATCCCAGCAGCGCGTGCACCGCGTTGTGCCCGTAGAGCTTGGCCTCCTCGAACGGAAGCAGGTCGTCCTTCTCCTCGAAGACCCGGATCCTGCGGGCGAACCCCGGCAGCGTGACGCGGGAGACCAGGATGCGGTTGAACTCCTCCACCAGGACGCACTTGCCGTACCCGGGGACCAGCGGCGCGAGCCCCAGTCTCTTCATTTCTTCCGCAGATGCCACCACGCCGCTCATCTTGCCGACCACCGTGTTCAGGACCTGGGTGCCGGGGAACCCGGCGCCGGCGCCCGGGCCGGCGGCTTCCTTCATCCGGTCGACCAGCACTTCCGCGGCGAAGTTGTTGTTCTCCGCCGTGTAAATGATCCTCTGCCGCCCCGGCCTGCATCCCGCGGCCAGCATGGCCGAAATGGACGCCTCGCCGCCGACCGCGTAGAGGTCCACGCTGGGAACCGCGGTCCCCAGCTCGTCGGCTTCCGCGATGGCCTGGATGATGGTCTCCCGCTCCGAGGGGACGCGGGGATCGAGGATCTCCACTCGCGGCAGCCGGCGCGCGTGGATCCCGTCCTTGCCGGCGATGTTGACCGACACTTCGCTGCCCGCGGCCCTTACCGCCCGGACGAGCGAGGCGTCCACTTCCGCCACGACAAAGCGGTCGAAGCCGCCGCACTGCACCGCTTCGAACAGCAGCAGGCCCGTCTGGATGGGGCCGAATCCGAATCCCACATAGGTCGCGGACATGATAGGCACGCTACCACAAACGCGCATCGCGTGCGAAGCACGCGATATCCAGGAATGAAGCGGCCCGTGCCAGGAGCCCAGCAGGCTGGTTGCCGACTGCCGTTGCGCGCACCGCGGGCGGGCGAACGCGGGCACTCCTGCCAGGCCTGCGCTCATCGCCCGCAGGGCATCCCTCCTACCAGCCGAGGGAAACGCCGGCCGTCACGGTGACCTGGAAGTCTCCCATCTGGTACAGCGGGATGCTGGTCACCGGGATGGCGGAACGGTACGGGGTGTAGATGCCCTTGGCGCCGAGCATCAGCCCGTCCAGGTTGAGGTTGACCCCGGCCCCGACGAAGGGGAACAGCGCCAGGGAGAGCTCGGGCTCCACGGCGTACCCGTACGTGCCCGAGAGGTGCACCCGTCCCGCCGCGCCGAGGCCGACCTGGAAGAAGGGGTCCACCCAGCGGTTTGCCCCGACGGGGTGGAAGGCCAGCTCCAGCGCCGGCGCGTACCAGTCCAGCCACCACCCGGTGGACGCGTCTTGCGCGAAGCTCACCATGTAGTCTCCGCCCAGTCCCAGGCGTCCAGGGACGACCTCCCAGCCGAAACCCCAGAGCAGCGGCTGGCCACCGACGGCGAATGCAGATACAATCTGCTGGGCCGAGGTTCCCGGTAGAAAGTCGGCGGAAAAATCGGTGGTCAGGTGCACGGCGCCCGCGAACACGCTGCCGAGGGGCGTCAGTGCCAGCGCGATAACCAGGGCCTTCATTTTCATCGGAAATCTCCTTACTGGCCTTGCAACACTTCCCGCGGGACGGGGTGTCACCCCGGCGGGGGGCGCGTGTTATAGTTGGTGATGAGCGGGAGCACCTGGTGGCGCTGGACGTCGAAACCCTCTACCGGAAGTACGGGCCCATGGTCATACGCCGGTGCCGTGCCCTCCTCGGGGACGAGGAGCAGGCCCTGGATGCCGCGCAGGAGACCTTCGTGAAGCTCATCCGCTACCAGGACCGCCTGACGGACGCCGCCCCCTCGAGCATGCTGTACACCATGGCCACCAACGTCTGCCTGAACCTGATGCGCTCGTCGAGACGCCGACCCCTCAACGCGGGGGAGGAGACGCTGGAGCGCATTGCCTCCACGGAAGACGTGGAGGAGCGCGCGCTGGACCGCGCCGTCCTGGACGGGGTATTCGCCACCGAGCGCCCCTCGACCCGCACCATGGCGGTCCTCCACTACGTGGACGGGATGACCCTGGAGGAGGTGGCGTCCCACGTCGGGCTCTCGGTGTCGGGAGTCCGCAAGCGGCTTCGCCTGCTCAAGGAGCGATCGCGTGCGTGGGACGATGCCGGAGAACAACGTGCCTGACCACAACGTGCGGGACGACGACGTGCACCACAACAATGATAGAAGGATCTCCGACCTGACGCTGGAGCAGTACAACCTCGGAGAGCTTCGGCCGTCCGAGGAGCGCCGCGTGCGGCAGCTCCTGGAGCGGGACGGCGACCTCAGGAGCCGCCTTGCCGAGATCCAGAGGTCGGACCAGGAGATTCCGGAACGCTACCCCGCCGAGCGGGTGGTGCCGCTGATCCGAGAGCGGGTGCTGCGGCAGGAGACGGATGCAGCGTCCGCGACCCTTGCGGCGTCCGGGAATCCGGGTGGAGCGCGCAGGGTCGGATCCTCCACGGTATCACGGTGGAGACTCCCCACGCTGGCATGGGCCATCCCCGTTGCCGCCGTGGTCCTCGTGCTGCTGTCCCTTCCGATCTTCCTGCGTCCGTCGGACCAGACGCGCCTGAAGGGAGCCACGCCGCACCTGGTGGTGTTCCGAAAGACGCTGTCCGGCGGCGCGGAGGAGTTGGCCCCCGGGGCCGCGGCGAAGAAGGGCGACGTGCTGCAGCTCGGCTACGTGGCGGCTGACGCAAAGTACGGCGTGATCTTCTCCGTGGATGGCCGCGGCACGCTGACCTGGCACCTGCCCAGCGGGTACCGGGGCGGCGAGATGTCCGCCCCTGCGCTGGATCCCCACGGGCCGTCGCTGCTCCCCAGCGCGTACGAGCTGGACGACGCCCCCGGCTTCGAACGGTTCTTCCTGGTGTACTCCGCCCGGCCGTTCAAGGTCGCGGACGTGTACCGCGTGGCCCGGGCGCTGGCCGCGGCGGCCGCCGGCAGTTCGGGGGAAGCCGCCCTGCTCAGGCTGGACGGCGGGCTTGGGCAATCCTCTCTCCTGGTGAAGAAGCAGGGGTAATTCCTATGAGCGGCAGGAAGTGGTTCCTGGCAGTCCTGTTCTCTTCCTCCGCGTTGCTGCTCGGCGCGCAGGCGTCTACCGGGGCACCGACTTCATCACCGGCGCCGCTTCGGCGGTTTGCCTTCATTGCCGGCTCCAACGACGGCGGAGAGGGGCTGCAGAAGCTGCGGTACGCGGAGAGCGATGCCCGTTCGTTCGCGGAGGTCCTGCAGGAGCTCGGCGGGGTGAGGCCGAAGGACCTGGTGCTGGTGTCCAGCTCCTCCCGGGGTCGGTTCGAGGACGGCATGGAACGCGTGCGCCAGATGGTGGGGTCCCCGCGCGAGATGGACGAGCGGCGCGAGCTCATCTTCTACTATTCCGGACACTCCGACGACGAGGGCCTGATCCTCGGCAAGGACCGCGTGCCATGGGACACCCTGCGTCGCGACCTGGCCGACATCGGCGCCGACGTCAAGGTCGCCATCGTGGACTCCTGCTCCTCGGGGTCTCTCACCCGGGCCAAGGGTGGGCAGGCCCGCCCGGCATTCCTCTTCGACGCCTCCTCGGACATGACGGGCCACGCCTACCTCACCTCCGCATCCGCGGAGGAGGCGGCCCAGGAATCCGACCGCATCGGCTCGTCGTTTTTCACGCACTACCTCATCTCGGGCCTGCGCGGCGCCGCCGACAATGCCGGGGACGGGATGGTCACCTTGAACGAGGCGTATTCCTACGCGTTCCAGGAAACGCTCGCCTCCACGGAGCGGACGCAGTACGGGCCGCAGCATCCCGCGTACGACATCAATCTCTCCGGGTCGGGGGACCTGGTGCTCACCGACCTTCGTTCTTCCAGCGGGATCCTCAGGGTCGGCGACGAGGTGGCGGGCCGCCTGTACGTGCGGGATGCCCAGGGCAACCTGGAAGTGGAGCTGAACAAGAGCGGCGGCCAGCCGGCGGAGCTGGGCCTGCAGCCCGGCGTCTACACGGTGGTGCTGGACAGCAAGACGAGCCGGATGGAGGGCACCGTCCGCGTCACCTCGCGCCAGCCGGCGCTGCTGACCCTGGCCGGTCTCCGGACGGTTGCGCTGGACAAGTCCACCGCGCGCGGGGCGGACCCGCCCACCGCCGCCGCACCCGCCGCACCCGCGCCGGCGCGCAAACCGCGGGACCCCGCATCCTCCATCGGCGCGGCGGTGGGAGAGATCGTCGGCAGTGCCATTGGCAATGCCATGGACGCGGCGGTGACCGCCGCCATCGTCGCCGCCGGCGTGGCCGGCTCGCACGTTCCCGCCGCGGCGGACCGCCCGCCGGCGGATTCCTCGGGGGACGGCGACCTGGGCAGCGGCCCGGACATGGCGCCGGATCCTTCCGCGGCAGACCAGCCCACGGACCAGCCCGCGGACGGGCCGGTGAGCTCCTCGCGCCGCTCCTCGGGCGCCGACGACCCCGGGTTCGACCGCAAGCCCGGCCCGCAGGTCCTTTCCCTGACGTTCGTGCCGGACTTCTCCAACGGCCTGTTCGGTTCTCGCCGCGATCACGTCCTGGCGGTCAACCTGCTCGCCGGAAGCTCGGGCTCCTCGTATGGCTTCGAGGTGGGCGGGCTGGCCAACTTCGAGGCCGGCGAAGTGATCGGGTTCCAGGCGGCCGGCCTGGTCAACGCTTCACTGGGGTCCGTGACGGGCTACCAGTCCGCGGGTCTGGTCAACGACTCCGCGGCAGATGCACGGTTCTTCCAGTCCGCGGGGCTTGCCAACGTGGACCGCGCCCTGGTGGGTGGACAGACCGCCGGGGTGGTGAACGTGGTGCTGGACTCCACCGTGGGCGGCCAGGTGGCCGGCGTGGGCAACTGGACGGGCGGAGAAGCCATCGGTGCCCAGCTGGCCGGCGTCGGAAATTGGGCCGGGGGCGGCATCACCGGCGCCCAGGTAGCGGGAGTGTTCAACTGGGGCCGCACGGTCCGTGGTCCCCAGATCAGCGTGCTCAACATCGCGGGCTCCGTCTCCGGCGCGCAGGTGGGCGTGATCAACATCGCGGACCACGTCTCGGGCGTCCAGGTGGGCGTGGTCAACATCTCTCGGGAGATCGACGGCGTTCCCATCGGCCTGCTCTCCGTGGAAGGCCGTGGCCGCCACGCCCTGGACTTCTGGGTGGACACGGATGGGATTCCGTACGCGGCCCTTTCGCTGGGGACCCGCTGGCTGTACACGGTCTGGAGCGCGGGCTGGAGCCCTGGAACCAGCCCGTCGCTGTGGTCGCTGGGCGCCGGCGTGGGCGGCCGTGCGCTCGTGGGGCCGGCGTTCCTCGATGCCGATCTCTCGCTGGTCCTGCAGCGCTCGGGGACCTCCGGTTGGGATTCGTCCCCGCTCGGCCTGATGTACCCGCGTGCCCGCCTGGTCGCGGGATACCCGCTGTCCGAATGGTTCGCCGTGACGGCGGGAGTGTCCGTGCGCGCGCTGGTGCCGACGCTGTCGGATTCCATTCCCGGGGCGGACCCGGGTCGCACCACCGTTCAGCCTTCCTTGGTCCTGGGAGTGCACATCGGGTGAAGAGGTCAAGGCTCTCCCCGGTCCTGCCCGTCGCCGCGCGGGGGGCCGCGCGCAAGCTGCGTCGTGGTCGCGGGCCCGTCTCCGCGTGGGGGCCGCGCCGTCATCGCCCGAAGGGCATAACCGAAAATTAGCTTTCCCCAGCAGGGTCAAAAAAGTAACTTAGCCTGTGCTTCGGGAAGACAGAGTGCCGCTGCCGCCGGAACCTCCTTCGGACTGGCAGGTGGTGCGCGAGTGGCTCACGCGCACCTGGCAGGGCCACCGGACGCTGATCCTGCTCTGCGCCAACGCGCTCACCGTGGTGGTTGCCCTCGTGCTGTACCACGCCCTGCAGCCGGCACCGCAGCGGCTGACCCAGCGAGACGTCGACGCGGCGGTTGCCCGCTCGCTCGAGAAGACGCCGCCGCCCCCGTCCAACGCCTCCGTGGCCTACGACATCATCCGGCCCTCGGTGGTCACGGTGGAGGCCAAGGTGCGGAAGGGCGGTACCACCAGCGCCACGCTCGGCGCGGGCGTGGTCATCACGGAGACCGGCATGATCCTTACGTGCCTGCACGTCGTGCAGGACGCGCCCATGGTCACGGTGGTCTTCGCGGACGGCACCGAGAGTGAGGCCATGGTGAACGTCCGCATCCCGGAGAAGGACCTCGCGGTGCTCAGCGCCCTCAAGGTGCCGGACGAGCTGAAGCCGGCCACGCTGGCAAGCTCCTCCTCGCTTCGCGTGGGAGACGAGGTGGTTGCCGTGGGCAATCCCTTCGGCGTCATCGGCTCGGTGACCGACGGCGTGGTGTCCGGGCTGGGCCGCCAGTACGTCTCCCGGGAGACGGGCGCGGAGCTTCGCAACCTCATCCAGTTCGACGCAGCGGTGAACCCCGGCAACTCCGGCGGCCCGCTCCTCAACCGCCAGGGAGAGGTAGTGGGAATCGTCGCATCGCTCCTGAATCCCACCCGGGAAGACGTGTTCATCGGCATCGGGTTCGCCATTCCCATAGACGACACCGGCGGGGCCATTGGCCTGCCGCCGGTCTAGGGCCGCGGGGCGGCAGCGCCAGGACGGGCGCGGGGGAAACCAGTGACACAGTTCGAACGGGACGCATCCGCCATTGACCATGCCAGGGTGATGGAGCAGATCCTCTACGAGGTGAAGAAGGTCATCGTGGGGCAGGACCACCTCCTGGAGCGCGTGCTCATCGCGTTGCTCTCCGAGGGCCACCTCCTGGTGGAGGGGGTGCCCGGGCTTGCCAAGACGCTGACCGTGAAGACGCTCGCCTCGGTGGTCCGCGGAGTGTTCAAGCGCATCCAGTTCACGCCGGACCTCGTGCCGGCGGACCTCGTGGGGACACGGATCTACAACCAGCGCACCGGCGAGTTCAGCACCTCGCTGGGGCCGGTGTTCGCCAACCTGCTGCTGGCGGACGAGATCAACCGCGCGCCGGCCAAGGTCCAGAGCGCCCTGCTGGAGGTGATGCAGGAGCGCCAGGTGACCATCGGCGGGGAGACGTTCAAGGTCCCCCAGCCGTTCCTCGTGATGGCCACGCAGAACCCCATCGAGACGGACGGCACCTACCCGCTGCCCGAGGCGCAGGTGGACCGTTTCATGATGAAGGTCGTGGTGGGCTACCCCACCGAGCCGGAGGAGTTCGTGATCGTGCAGCGCATGACCGGGGCCGCCGCGGACGTGGCGCCGGTCATCAGCACCGACGACGTGGTGGCCCTGCGGACCGCCGTGGAAGGGGTGTTCGTGGACCCCATCCTGATGCAGTATGCCGTGCGGCTCGCGGCGGCCACCCGTGACCCTGAGAAGCACGGAATCACGGACATCGCGAAGTACATCTCCTACGGCGCGAGC
>Ga0335069_10008478_pt1 | contig 14714 bp, 10 predicted proteins | sample Lox_Sample_11_FD_206714 | JGI IMG/M metagenome (GOLD analysis project Ga0335069, IMG submission 206714) | Soil microbial communities from Loxahatchee National Wildlife Refuge, Florida, United States - Lox_Sample_1.1 | ecosystem: Environmental > Terrestrial > Soil > Wetlands | place: USA... | reverse complement strand
GGCGGCGGTGGCGTCGATCGAGCCAGCGCCGGCGAGCGTGGTCGCGGCGATCTTCTCGATGCCGACCTTGGCCGGCGGCGGGCTGCCGTTGGTGACGGTGGCGGCGTGCATCGCCTGGAACGGCCAGGACGCGGCGTCGGTGTAGTCGACCGCGAGGCTGAACGGCCAGCGGCCGGTGCCGAGCTTGTCGGCGGGCAGCGTGAGGGTCTGCTCCATCGAGGCGCCCGGCTCGAGCTGCGGACGCGCCTGCCCGCGGGCCTCCTGGCCGCGGAAGCGGAGCACCGGCGTCACCGACTGCGCCGCCTCGTCGCCCGAGTTCTTCACCGTGACCTTCACCTGGAGCTTGTCGTTCTGGATCTCCGCGGTCGACGTGATCGAGATGCTGATCGTGCCGGCGTGGGCCCGTGAGACGAGCAGACCCAGGAGAAGGACCGTGGCGCTCCACCGCGTCATCGTCATCGCGCCCCCTTACACCAAGCGGCGGCGGAGCAAAACTCAGGGCTGGGCGCGCGGCGTCAGCTTGGCGACCAGGCGCGCGCGCAGATGCCGGAGGTAGAGCCCGATGCCGCCCGCGACGACGAGCGCCAACGCGCCGCGCGCCGTCGAGCCGGGGCCGCCCTCGACGAACTCCCACGCCGCGTACGCGAGCGCACCCAGGAAGGCGGTCGCAATCGTCAGGCGATGGGCCCAGGCGACCGGGCCGGGTCCCGCGGCGTTCTCCGTGACCACCGGTTCGCTGTAGCAGAGGAGCGGCGGCGAGGATACGGCGCGCACCGCCCTCCTAACGGGCCCCGCGAGCGTGCTCGTGTTCGCACATTGATCCGCGTCCCCTGCACAGGCACACTGCGCGGCGATGCGCGCCCGCTTCTTCCACCCCGGCTTCGCGCGAGCGTTGGCGTTGTTCGTCGTGTTCGTGGCGAGCGTCGGCTGCGGGATCGCCCCCGCGGGGCCGAAGGCGATCCGGGTGGATGCGGAGATGCTGCCGTGGGCGGACGTGTCGCACTACCGGACGTATCGGTGGTGGGCGCAGCCGTTGGATCAGGGGCGCGGCGGGTACGACGAGCGCGAGGCGCTGATCGACTGGCGCGTGCGCCACGCGGTCGAGCGCGAGCTTGCGGGGCACGGGTACGCGCCGGCGGGGACTGGCCCGGCGGACTTCGTCGTGTCGTACGACGTGCGGCTCGAGGACGCGTCGACGTCGTCGTTCCAGGACTATCTGCAGTACCGCGCCGAGGGCGGCGGCAAGGACATGGGCAACTCGTTCATCGGCTACGAGCGCGGGACGCTCGTGCTCCAGATCACCGACGCCGGAAGCCGGCGTGCCGCATGGCGCGCCACCGCGAGCGCGATCATCGAGGGCGACGCGCGCGGGCAGCGCATCGACCCGGCGGTGCAGCAGATGCTCGCGCAGTTCCCCGCCGTTCGCTGACGCTCACCAGGCCCAGATCGGGCCGTCGCGGTACTCCCACAGGAAGAACGCGCCGAGCCGCCAGTCGAACGGCCGCGTGCCCGCGACCGGGAGCTGCGCGCCGATGCCGAGCGCCGTGTGGCCGCGACGGCTGAGCGGGAGGTACAGCGTCGGCCCGAGGAGCGTCGCGGCGTGGACGTCGCTCGCGATCGCCTGGGTCTGCTCCAGCTCGAGCGCCGGCACGAGCGCCCGCTTCGACGGGCCGAGCGGGTACTGAAGCGCCAGCCGGTAGACCATCTGCCGGTCGGCGCGGTCCGGGTCCGCGGGCAGCTCGGCGCGGAGCTGCACCTGCGCGACGATCGGGCCGAGCGCGTGCCCCGAGAGGAGCTGCGGCGCGACCGTCGTCGTGCCGCTGCCGATGCCGTGATGGAAGTTGCCGGTGGGCAGTACCAGCTCCGCGCCGCCCGAGACGATCGTCCGCCACCCGGGCGCGGCGAGCAGCACGTGGCGGTACGAGACCGCGAGGTCGCCGACGCCGCCGGCGTTCCGCCCCTCGTCGGGGACGGTCGCGCCCGCCGGCAGCGCGACCTCGAGCTGGCCGCGCGGGCCGATCCGCTTCTCGATCGCCACCTCGCTCTCCTCGACGCGCTCGCGCCGCGCGACCTCGTGCGAGCCGGTGACGACGAACTCGTCCTCGGGAAATGCCTTCTCGACGAACACTGGCCGGCGGTAGTTGAGGTCGCCGTCGGGGAAGCGCGGGTCGCGGCAGAACGCGCGCAGGTACGCGAGCACCGCCGCCAGCTCGTCGTCGGAGAGGGCGTCGCCGAACGCGGGCATCTGTGACGACATCCCGAGCGCCGGACCGCCGCGGCGGACGAGCTTCGCCCAGTTGCCGGTGGCCTCCGCGGTCGAGACGTTGCAGTCGGTGAAGTCCGGGAGCGGCACCTCGATGCGCGTGCCGGCGGGCGCGCCGCGGCCGTCGACGCCGTGGCAGGTCGCGCACGCCTCGGCGTAGATCTCGGGCCCGGTCGCCGCGCGCACGGACGCGGCGACCAGCAGCGCGAGCAGCGTCGCGCCCGTGCGGACCGTCACGTCCGGTCTTACGCGCGCAGCAGGCTGCGCAGCACGTACGGCAGCAGGCCGCCGTGGCGATAGTACTCGACGTCGTCGGGCGTGTCGACGCGGGCGGTGACCTGGAACTCCTTCACCGTGCCGTCGTCGCCCTTGGCGCGCACCGTGAGCTTCTTCCCGGGCGTCAGGCCCTCGGCGATGCCGCCGACGTCGAAGGTCTCGCGGCCGGTGAGCCCGAGCGACTGGTGACTCTGTCCGGGCAGGAACTCGAGCGGCAGCACGCCCATCCCGACCAGGTTGCTGCGGTGGATGCGCTCGTAGCTCTCCGCGATCACCGCGCGCACGCCGAGCAGCAGCGTGCCCTTGGCCGCCCAGTCGCGCGACGAGCCGGTGCCGTACTCCTTGCCGGCGAGCACGACCAGCGGCGTCTTCTCGGCCTTGTACTTCATCGCGGCGTCGTAGATCGCGAGCCGCTCGCCGTCGGGCAGGTGCACGGTGACGCCGCCCTCGACGCCGGGAACGAGCTGGTTCTTGATGCGGATGTTGGCGAACGTGCCGCGGACCATCACCTCGTGGTTGCCGCGCCGCGCGCCGTAGGAGTTGAAGTCCTTCGGCTGCACGCCGTTCGCGACCAGGTACCGGCCTGCGGGGCTGTCGGCCTTGATCGAGCCGGCGGGCGAGATGTGATCGGTGGTGATCGAGTCGCCGAGCAGCGCCAGCACGCGCGCGCCGCGGATGTCGGTCGGCTTGCCGGGCTCCTTCTGCATGCCGTCGAAGAACGGCGGCGCCTTGATGTACGTCGACGACGCGTCCCAGGCGTAGAGGTCGCCGGTCGGGACCGGCATGCTCTTCCAGTGCGCGTCGCCGTCGAAGACCTTGCCGTACTCCTCGCGGAACATGTCGGCGGTGAGCTTCTGGACGGCGGCCTTCACCTCGTCCTGCGTCGGCCAGACGTCGCGGAGGAAGACCTTGGCGCCCTTGGCGTCGGCGCCGAGCGGGTCCTTCTCGGGGTCGAAGTCCATCGTGCCGGCGAGCGCGTACGCGACCACCAGCGGCGGCGACGCCAGGTAGTTCGCGCGCACCTGCGGGTTGATGCGGCCCTCGAAGTTGCGGTTGCCGGAGAGCACGGCGGCGGCGACGAGGTCGCCGGCGTCGACGGCCTTCGAGACCTCGTCGGGCAGCGGGCCCGAGTTGCCGATGCAGGTCGTGCAACCGTAGCCCGCGAGGTTGAAGCCGAGCTTCTCGAGGTCGCCGAGCACGCCGGCGGCCTCGAGATAGCGCGTCACCACCTTCGAGCCCGGCGCCAGGCTGGTCTTCACCCACGGCCGCACCTTGAGCCCGCGCGCCGCCGCCTTGCGGGCGAGGAGTCCCGCACCGAGCATCACCGCCGGGTTCGACGTGTTCGTGCAGCTCGTGATCGCCGCGATCACGACCGAGCCGTGCGCGAGCTTCCCCTGCTGCCCGCCGATCGCGACCGGCACGGTCGTGGCCGCTTTGGTCTTGTCCTTCAGCAGCTCGGGCAGCGCCTGCTGCCACGCCTGCTTCGCCTGCTTGAGCGGCACGCGGTCCTGCGGGCGACGCGGGCCGGCGAGGCTCGGCTCGACCGCGCCCAGGTCCAGCTCGAGCGTGTCGCTGAAGACGGGCGCCGTCGCGTCCGGCGTCGAGAACAGCCCCTGCGTCTTCGCATACGCCTCGACCAGCGCGATCTGCGCCGGGTCGCGGCCCGAGAGCCGCAGGTAGGCGAGCGTCTCGTCGTCGATCGGGAAGAAGCCGATGGTGGCGCCGTACTCGGGCGCCATGTTCGCGATGGTCGCGCGGTCGGCGAGCGACAGGCTCGTGATGCCGGGCCCGTGGAACTCGACGAACTTCCCCACCACGCCCTTCTTCCGCAGCATCTGCGTCGCGGTCAGGACCAGGTCCGTCGCCGTGGCGCCGGTCGCGAGCTTGCCGGTGAGCTTGAAGCCGACGACCTGCGGGATGAGCATGACCGTCGGCTGGCCGAGCATCGCGGCCTCGGCCTCGATGCCGCCGACGCCCCAGCCGACGACGCCGAGCCCGTTCACCATCGTGGTGTGCGAGTCGGTGCCGAGCACGGTGTCGGGGTATGCGATCGGACGGCCGTTGTCGGGCCGCTGGAACACGACCCACGCCAGGTACTCGAGGTTCACCTGGTGGACGATGCCGGTGTCGGGCGGAACCACCCGGAAGTTGCGGAAGGCGCCCTGCCCCCAGCGCAGGAACCCGTAGCGCTCGCGATTGCGCTCGAACTCGAGCGCGACGTTCTTCTGGAAGGCGTCGGCGGAGCCGAAGTAGTCGATCTGAACCGAATGATCGATCACGAGGTCGGCGGGCTGGAGCGGATTGATCAACGCTGGATTGCCGCCCATGCGGCGCATCGCGTCCCGCATCGCCGCGAGGTCGCAGACGGCCGGCACGCCCGTGAAATCCTGAAGAAGCACACGGGCGGGCATGAACGGGACCTCGCGCTCCGGCGTCTTCTTCGGGTCCCAGGCGAGAAGCCCGTCGATGTGGGCCCTGGTGACGGTGCGGCCGTCTTCGAGGCGGAGCAGGTTCTCGAGCAGGACCTTCAGCGACACCGGGAGCCGCGCCGCCCGCTCGCCCAATCGATCGAGCCGGTAGATCCCGAACTCGCTCCCGCCCGCCTTCAGCACATCCCGCGTCCCGAAACTGTCGAGCTTGTTCGCCATGGCCCGAACATATCGTGCGGCGACGCGAGGTTCTACGGGGCGGCGGTCGGGATCTTTTCGATACCCTTTTTTTCGGGAGACGCGTTAAGAGAGGCCCATGACGAAGACCGCGCTGGTCCTCCTCGCCGCCGTCACGCTCGTCCCGATCGCGCGCGCCGGAACGCCGGAGCCGGGCTTCGCCGACACCGCTGCGGCGGTCAGCCTGAACCAGCCCACCGCGCTCGCGTTCCTCCCCGACGGAACGTTCGTGGTGACCGAGAAGGGCGGCGACGTGGTGCTCGTGAACGGCACGACGCAGACCACGCTCGGCACCGTCGACGTGTGCGACGCGTCGGAGATGGGCCTCCTCGGCATCGCGATCGACCCGGACTTCACCAACAACCACTTCATCTACCTCTACCGCACCAACGGCTCCGCGACCTGCGGCGGCGGGTCGGGCCGCGTGAACGAAGTCGTGCGCGTCACCAAGACCGGCAACGGCATCGGCAGCCTCACGGTGCTGCTCACCGGCATCCGCACCGACGGCGGCAACCACGACGGCGGCGTGCTGCGCATCGGTCCCGACGGCAAGCTCTACGTCGGCGTCGGCGACACCGGCAACGGCGACAACCAGGGCGGCCCGGGCTCGTCGACGAATCCGTACGCGCAGGATCTGGGCGAGCTCGAAGGGAAGATCCTCCGCCTGAACCTCGACGGCTCGATCCCGTCGGACAACCCGTTCGTCAGCACCGTCGGCGCGCGCGGCGAGATCTTCGCGTACGGTTTCCGCAACCCGTTCCGCATGAGCTTCGAGCCGACGACCGGCGCGCTCTGGGTGGGCGACGTCGGCGATCTCACGGTGGAGGAGATCGACGTCGTCACGTCGGGCGGAAACTACGGCTGGCCGCACTGCGAGGGTACGCTCCCGACCGGCTGCGAGAACCCGGGCGACGTCGACCCGATCTTCACGTACAACCACAGCAACCCGCTCGGGGGGTGCGTGATCGGCGGCTCGTTCGGCGGCTCCGCGATGGGCGCGTACGCCGGCGAGTACTTCTTCGGCGACTGCGACGCGAGCAACGTGTACCACGCGACGCTGGACGCGGGGCACACCGACATCGTCGGCACGCCCGCCCAGGCGTCCACGAACGCGGCCACCCCGGCCGACTTCGTCACCGGTCCGAACGGCGAGATCTTCTACGTGGCCAATAGCGGTGGCGAGGTCCGGAAGCTGGTCGCGTCGAACCCCGGCGTCGAGAGTCTGCTCGGCGGCAAGGTGCTCAGCCTGCGCGCGAACCCGTCGCTGCCGACGAAGAAGACGATCTCCCTCAACAGCAAGGACGCCTCGATCGACCTCGGGGCCGGCAACGGCAGCTCGGACGATCCGGTGATCAGCGGCGCCACGGTCCGCGTCGTCGGCGGGAGCTTCGACGACACGTACAACCTCCCGGCGGGCGGCTGGGCCTACATGGGCAAGCCCGGCCAGGGGAAGGGCTACAAGTACAAGGACGCGGCGCTGGCGAACGGTCCCATCAAGACCGCGTCGATCAAGCCCGGGAAGTTCGTGAAGGCGACGGGCAAGGGCGCCGCCCTCGGGCACACGCTCGGATCGGACCCGTCGCCCGTGTCGGTGGTGTTCTCGACCGGCCCGAAGCCCTACTGCATGACGTTCGGCGGCACGATCAAGTTCAAGGTCGACCGGTCGTTCACTGCGAAGGACGCGCCGACGGCGGCGAGCTGCCCCCCGTAACCGTCGCCTACGCCTTCGCGAGCATCTCCGCCTGCACGGCTTGCGCGCGCGCCGGCTCGGGCACGCGCGTGCTGTGGCAGGCGTGCAGCCCGTCCACGACCGGCAGCTCGTGCGCACGCTTGTCGAGCAGCACACGTCCCGCGCCGCCGACGCCCGGGCTCGGCATCGCGCGCCGCTCGGGCTGGAACGCCGCGTCCTTCCCGCTCGCGAACGCGACGATCTCCTTCGAGATGCGCATGCTGCACCAGTCGTGGCCGCACATCGCGCAGAAGTCGGTGTCGACCTCCAGGTCCTCGTCGTGGAGCGCGCGCGCGGTCTCGCCGTCGAACGCCAGCTCGAACTGGCGCGGCCAGTTGAGCGCGGCGCGCGCGCGGGAAACGTCGTCGTCCCAGGCGCGCGCGCCGGCGATGCCGCGGGCGATGTCGCCGGCGTGCGCGGCGATCTTGTACGCGATGCAGCCGGCCTTCACGTCCTCGGCCTTCGGCAGGCCGACGTGCTCCTTGGGCGTGACATAGCACAGCATCGCGGCGCCGTGGCGCGCGGCCTCGGTGGCCCCGATTGCGCTGGTCAGGTGGTCGTAGCCCGGGAACACGTCGGTCACGAGCGGGCCCAGCACGTAGAAGGGCGCGTCGTCGCAGACCTCCTGCTCGAGGCGCATGTTCCACCCGATCTGGTCGAGCGGGACGTGGCCCGGGCCTTCGACCATCGCCTGGACGCCGGCGGCGCGGGCGCGCTGCACGAGTTCCCCCAGCGTGCGCAGCTCGGCCAGCTGCGCGGGATCGCTCGCGTCAGCGAGGCAGCCCGGACGGAGCCCGTCGCCGAGCGAGTAGGTGACGTCGTACTCGCGCATGATCGCGCTGATCTCGTCGAACAGGTCGAACATCGGGTTCTGCTTGCCGTGGTGGATCATCCACTTCGCGAGCAGCGAGCCGCCGCGTGAGACGATGCCGGTGACGCGCGGCCCGACCAGCGGCAGGTGCTCGCGCAGCACGCCGGCGTGGATCGTGAAGTAGTCGACGCCCTGCTGCGCCTGGCGCTCGATCTCCTTCAGGATGACGTCGTACGTGAGCTCCTCGATCCGGCGGCCGACGATCATGCTGTAGATCGGGACGGTGCCGATCGGGATCGTCGCGTGGTCGATGATCGCCTGGCGGCAGGCGCCCAGGTCGCCGCCGGTCGAGAGGTCCATCAGCGTGTCGGCGCCGTACTTCTGCGCCCAGCGGAGCTTCTCGACCTCCTCGTCGGTGCTGCTCGAGACCGGCGACGCGCCGATGTTGGCGTTGATCTTGGTGGTGATCATGCGGCCGATGCCGGTCGGGTCGAGGCGCTTCGGCGCGTGCTCGCCGCGGAGCGCGCGCTCGTCGGCGATCGCGGCGGCGCGCTGCACCACCGTCTGGTTCACCCAGTAGCGGACGTCGGCGCGCGCACCCGGATGGCCGACGCCCGCCTCGTCGTGCGACGGGGCGCACCCGCCCGGCGCGGCGCCGCCGCTGCCCGCGAGGTGTCGCACGTTGGCCGGGATCACGAGCCGGCCGCGCGCCACTTCGTCGCGGACGAAGCCGGGCGTGACGTTCTCCCGGACCGCCACGCGTCGCATCTCCGGAGTGACCAGGCCCCGACGGGCCGATTCGAGCTGTGTCATCGCGCTTCCCTCCGCCGGAATGACCCGGATCAGGTTCGAGGGGTCGGCAGGGCTATCGCCCCCTGCCATCTCAGCCGCCGTTTCGAGGGGCGGCTCCCCCAGCGTCGAAGCGGACGATGGCTCGCTGCGCGCGCCCGGTCAAGCCCGGGTCGGGAACGCGCGATCGACTACTGGCAGAAGGTCGGCGGGTCGGTGCACGCCGCCGGCACCTCGGCGCCCGCGGCGCTGTAGACGCCCTTCACAGGGTCGTCCTTCTTCACCTTGCCCTGCGCGCCCGGGAAGAGTGCGCACACCGGCGTCGAGCCGATGGTGAGCGTGGCGCGGATCCCCGACGCCTGGCCGAGGAAGTTGAGGATGCCGTAGTCCATCATCCGGCCCTTGGCGTTGATCTTGATCTGACCGTTCTTGAGGGTCGCGTTCAGGATCGGGCCGTTGGCGAGGGCCTTGTCCTTGTAGGCGAACGCCCCGCCCTTCTTCGGCACCCAGAGCAGCGCCGGCATGAACCACGAGCTGGACGACTGGTCGGGGAGGCAGATGGTGTGGTTCGGGCCGTAGCAGTGGCAGCCGCGGCTCGAGAGCGTGAGGAAGGCGCCGCCCATCGTCGGGTCGAGGGTCCCGACCGTGAAGCTCGGGTCCTTCGAGTTGAACTGCGCCTTCTTCTTCGTCGGATCAGTGTTGTCCTTGATGATGAGCGCCGTACCGGAGACCAGGACGTCGGCGCGCGCAGCGGTCGCGCCGAGCGTCAGCGCTGCGCAGAGGAACGTCAGCAGGGAGCTGCGCATAAGATGGGGGCATTCCTCTCCGAAGATCGGGCAGTTGCCGTACTGTGGGAGGCCTTCCGGCGTCAAGGGAAAAGTCGCCGGCCGACGCCCAAACCCCCAGAAAGACGCAGGGCGCCGCCCCCGAAGGAACGGCGCCCCGAGCGCATCCGGACCCTGATCCGGGCGGCTAGAAGTCCTCGTCGGGCGGCGCGCCGCCGCTCGCGCCCTTCTTTTCCGGCGGCTTGTCGGCGATCAGCGCCTCGGTGGTGAGCAACAGCCCCGCGACCGAGCCCGCGTTCTGGAGGGCGGTGCGGACCACCTTGGTCGGGTCGATGATGCCGGCCTTCAGCAGGTCCTCGTACTGGTCGGTGGCGGCGTTGAAGCCGAACGCCCCCTTGCCCCCCTTCACCTTGTCGAGCACGACCGACCCGTCGGCGCCGGCGTTGCGGGCGATCCAGCGGAGCGGCTCCTCGATCGCGCGGCGCACGATCCCGACCCCGAACTGCTGGTCCTCGTCGCCGAGCTTGAGGCCGTCGAGCGCCGATTGCGCGCGGATCAGCGCAACGCCGCCGCCCGGCACGATCCCTTCCTCGACCGCCGCGCGGGTCGCGTGCATGGCGTCCTCGACGCGCGCCTTCTTCTCCTTCATCTCGACTTCGGTCGCCGCGCCGACCCGGATCACCGCCACGCCGCCGACCAGCTTCGCGAGCCGCTCCTGGAGCTTCTCGCGGTCGTAGTCCGACGTGGTCTCCTCGATCTGCGCGCGGATCTGCTTGATGCGACCCTCGATGTCGCCCTTCGTGCCGGCGCCGTCGATGAGCGTCGTGTTGTCCTTGTCGACGACCACGCGCTTGCACCGCCCGAGGTCCTTCAACGTGACGTTCTCGAGCTTGAGGCCCAGCTCCTCGGCGATCATCTTGCCGCCGGTGAGGATCGCGATGTCTTCCAGCATCGCCTTCCGGCGGTCGCCGAAGCCCGGCGCCTTCACGGCGCAGCAGTTGAGCGTGCCGCGGATCTTGTTGACCACCAGCGTCGCCAGCGCCTCGCCTTCGACCTCTTCCGCGATCACGAGCAACGGCTTGCTGGAGCGCGCCACCTGCTCGAGCAGCGGCAGCAGGTCCTTCATCGACGAGATCTTCTTCTCGTGGATGAGGACGTAGGCGTCCTCGAGCACCGCCTCCATGCGGTCCTGGTCGGTGGAGAAGTACGGGCTCAGGTAGCCGCGGTCGAACTGCATGCCCTCGACCACGTCGAGCTGGGTCTCGAGGCTCTTCGCCTCCTCGACCGTGATGACGCCTTCCTTGCCGACCTTCTCCATCGCCTCGGCGATCATGTCGCCGATGGTGCGGTCGCCGTTGGCCGACACGGTGCCGACCTGGGCGATCTCGTCCTTGCCCTTGGTCGACTTGGAGAGCTTCTTCAGCTCGCCGATCAGCGTCTCGACCGCCTTGTCGATGCCGCGCTTGAGACTCATCGGGTCGTGCCCGGCCGCGACCAGCTTCGAGCCCTCGGTGAAGATCGCGCGGCCGAGCACGGTCGCGGTGGTGGTGCCGTCGCCGGCGACGTCGGAGGTCTTGGAGGCGACCTCCTTCACCATCTGCGCGCCCATGTTCTCGAACTTGTCGGCCAGCTCGATCTCCTTGGCGACCGTGACGCCGTCCTTGGTGACGTTCGGCGCGCCCCACGACTTCTCGATCACCACGTTGCGCCCGCGGGGGCCGAGGGTCACCGTGACCGTGTCCGCGAGAAGGTTGACGCCCTTCAGCACCTTCGCGCGGGCGTCCTCGCTGAATTTGATCTGCTTTGCCGCCATGTCGTTGCTCTCCTCCTACCCTTCAACGACCGCCAGGATGTCCTCTTCCCGCAGGATGAGGTGCTCCTCGCCGTCGAGCTTGATCTCGCTGCCCGAGTACTTGCCGAACAGGATGCGGTCCCCGGCCTTCACGTCGAGCGGGATGATCTTGCCGTCCTCGCGCTTGCCGCTGCCGACGGCGACGACCTTCCCCTCCTGGGGCTTCTCCTTCGCCGTGTCGGGGATGATGATCCCCCCGGCGCTCCGGACTTCCGCTTCCTCGAGCCGCTTCACGATCACGCGATCGTGGAGGGGGCGAATCTTGGTGGCCATGGACGTGACTCCTCTTGCCCGAAGCCCGCATCGAGGCCCCGGGGCCGCTGGTCTTCTCGGGTCCGAAGCCGAGCCCTCTCACGGGCCGGTCGGACCGCCGCGGCCGCAAAATTATGTTCGCCCCGCTCCCAGTCAAGGGGCGAGGACCCACAAGACCCGCCACGGGCGGCAATGCCCGTCCCATGTCATCGCCTTGGGGGGAAACCGGCTTTGGGATAGCTGGGCGGTCACCGCACCCCCGGACACACGCGGGCCGCTCGGGTTGGAATGCAATCGACGCTCCGGATCGCGATCGGGATCGGCGTCACCGGTCTCGTGGCGCTCGGCCTCGGCCTCGGATACCGGTACCTCGAAACCCGGGTTCCCGTGCTTCTCGTGGCGTCGGTCACCGCCGACGCCCACGGCTGGCGCGAGCCGCACCAGGTGACCATCGGGGACGTCACGCGCTACGTGATAAGGGCCTGGGAGCCCGTCGTGCTGAACGCCACGGCGCCCCGGCGGACGGAGACCGGCCTCGGCGTCGACGCGACCTGTCCGGAGGCCCTGCGGGGCCGGCCGGTTGCGATCGTGGTCGACCGGCTCGAGATCGCGCCCGATCCGGGATGGCACCCCATCGCGACGCTGCCGGCGCAGCGTTGCCCCGACGGCGCCGGATCGCCGCTCGCCGTCCCCCTGCCCCGGACTGCCCGCCGCGACCCCGCTCCCGCCCGGCCAGCAGGAGAAGCTGAGAGCCCTGGGCTACGTCGAGTAGCCCCTAGTCCTCGCGGCCGACGCTCCGGTGCGAGATCCCGTGCCGCTCGAGCATCCGGTACAGCGACCGCCGATCGACGCCGAGGACGGCCGCCGCCCGGCTGACGTTGCCGCCGTTCTCCTCCAGCACCCGCTGGATGTAGCGCCGCTTGAGCGCTTCCAGCGTCGGGCGGTCGCCGAGCAGGTCGGACGGCATGGTCGTCGGCCCGCCGCGCAGCTCCGCCGGCAGATCCTCGACGCCCAGCACGGGCCCGTGCGCGAGCGCCACCGCCCGCTCGAGGACGTGCCCCAGCTCGCGGATGTTGCCGGGCCAGTGGTACGCGCGCAGCACCGCGAGCGCCGCCTCCGACACCCCGGCGACGTCCTTCTCGCACTGCCGCGCGGCGCGCTTCAGCAGGTGGTCGACGAGCAGCGGGACGTCCTCGCGCCGGTCGCGCAGCGGCGGGAGCGCGATCGTAACGACCTTGACCCGGTAGTACAGGTCGGAGCGGAACCGTCCCTCGGCGACCGCGTGCGTCAGGTCGACGTTGGTGGCGGCGAGCACGCGGACGTCGACGGGTCGGAGCTGCGAGCCGCCCACCGGCCGGACCTCGTGCTCCTGGAGGACGCGCAGCAGCTTCACCTGGAGCCCGGGCGTGATGTCGCCGATCTCGTCGAGGAAGATCGTGCCGCCGTCGGCCTCGGCGAAGAGCCCGGGGCGATCGGCGACCGCGCCGGTGAACGCGCCGCGGACGTGCCCGAACAGCTCGCTCTCCAGCAGGCTCTCCGGGATCGCGCTGCACTCGACCGCCACGAACGGCCGCGACCGGCGCGGGCTGTGGTCGTGGATGGCGCGCGCCACCAGCTCCTTGCCGGTGCCGCTCTCGCCGAGGATCAGCACCGTGCTCGGCCCCGCCGCGACCCGCGCGATCGTCTTGTAGACCTCGATCATGGCAGGGGTCCGCCCCACCATCCCGCCGACGGCGTCGCCCTGCACCGGCACCGCCGCCTGCGCCTCCGCCTTCCGCCCGAGCGCGCGCCGCACGGTGGCGCGCAGCTCGTCGAGGTTCATCGGCTTGCTCACGTAGTCGACCGCGCCGGACGCGATCGCGTCGACGGCGGTGTCGATCGAGCCGAACGCGGTCATGATCACGACCGGCAGCCCCGGGCGGCGCTCGCGGACGCGACGCAGCAGATCGAGGCCGCCCATCTCCGGCATCTGCATGTCGAAGATCGCGAGGTCGACCTCCTCCGTGCGCAGGCGGTCGAGCGCCGCGCGCGGATCGATGTCCCACACCACCGTCCCGTCGGACCGCAGCACCTCGGCCAGCAGCCGGCAGGTGACGGCGTCGTCGTCGACCACCAGGATGCGCGACATCAGGCCTCGACCGGCAGGAACACGCGCATCGTCGTGCCCTCCCCCCGCGCGCTCTCGACGTCGACCCGGCCGCCGTGCGCGCGCACGATGTAGTCGACGATCACCAGGCCGAGCCCGGTCCCGCGGTCCGACGTCTTGGTCGTGTAGAAGGGCTGGAAGGCCAGCCGGATCTCGTCCTCCGACATGCCGTAGCCGGGATCGCGCACCGACAGCTCGACCTGCGGGCCGCGGCCGTTCTGGCGCGGGAGCAGCCCGGCGCGCACGACGATCGTGCTGGCCGGGGCGCAGGCGTCGATGGCGTTCTCGAGCAGGTTGAGCAGCACCTGGCGCAGCCCGACCGGATCGCCCGGGATCACCGGCAGGTCGCCCGGCACGTCGACGTGCGCCGCGAGCCCGCAGCGCTGGAGGCGGCCGTCGACCATGGACACCGCTTCACGCACGAGCGTGTCCACGCACACCTGGTCGCGACGCCCGCCGCGGTCGCGGGTGCGGTCGAGCACGCTGCGGATCGTTTCGATCATGCGCTGCACCTGCGATTCGACGATCCGGAGGCGCTCGGCCTGCTGGGGCCGGAGGTCGTCGCGCAGGAGGAGCTGGGTATATCCCAGGATCGAGTTGAGCGGGGTACCCAGCTCGTGGGCCATCGTCGCGGCCATCTGGCCGAGGGTCGAGAGCCGCTCGCTGCGCAGCAGCTCGGCTTGGGCCCGCAGCAGCTTCGTGTTGGCGGCCGTCAGCTCGCGGTTCTTCTCGGCCAGGTCCTCGGTGGCCCGCTGCACCCTCGCCTCGAGCCCGGCCGTCAGCTCCTCGAGCCGCGCCGCCATGCTGTTGAAGCTGCCCGCGAGCGACGACAGCTCGCTCCGCCCGGCGAGATGGACGCGCGCTCCCAGCTCGCCGCGCTCGACCCGCTGCATCCCCTGCGCCAGCGCGGTCACCGGCCGGGCCACCCGTCGGTCGAGAAACATCGCGAGCAGGAGCGCGGTGAGCGTCGAGAAGAACAGCACGAGGCCGTAGGCGGTCAGACGCATGCGATGGACGAAGCTCGTCAGCCGGGCGAGCGAGAGGTCCACGCGCACGATCCCGACCACGCCGTCGTCGCCCTTGAGCGGCAGCTGCACGCGCCAGAGGGGACCTGCGCCCGCGGGGTCCGGCAGCTTGTGCCGGAA
>Ga0335069_10008477_pt1 | contig 14714 bp, 14 predicted proteins | sample Lox_Sample_11_FD_206714 | JGI IMG/M metagenome (GOLD analysis project Ga0335069, IMG submission 206714) | Soil microbial communities from Loxahatchee National Wildlife Refuge, Florida, United States - Lox_Sample_1.1 | ecosystem: Environmental > Terrestrial > Soil > Wetlands | place: USA... | reverse complement strand
CGGCGTCGCCGTGCTACCACCGCACCGGCGTCGCCACATGGGCCAGCCGAGCCCCGTCCTGCGGGCAGGTTTTTTCGCGATGCCGCTAACTGATCGACGGCGCGGCTTCTGCGCGATAAGTGCGGGCGGTGCGCAACTTTGGGACCGCGATCTCCTTCTTGTGACCGTATTGGTTCTCACCCGATGACGGGGAACCGCCGCTCCCGAGCCAGCTCGTCTAGGGCGGCCTGCATCCGGGTGCGTATGGCGCGGTCCACCTCATCGATGTCGGGATTCGGCCCGAACTCTTCTTCGAGACAGATCGGCTCGAGCACCCGGGTGACGATCTTGGCCGGCAGCGGCAAGTTTGGCACATAGCCGGAGGTGAGCCCGAATGGAATGCCGACGATTATCGGGGCGATCTTCAACCGCAGCAACTTGTCGAGACGAAGCAGCTGGGCCAGCCGCTCGCCGCGGCTGAGGAACAGATACTGCTCCTGACCACCGATGCTGACCACGGGGACGATCGGCACGCCAGCGTCCAGCGCGGTGCGGACGTACCCCTTGCGGCCACCGAAGTCGACCCTGTTGGCGTCCTTCGTCGGCCGGAACACGTCGTAGTCCCCGCCGGGGAACACGATCGTTGTCGCGCCCGCCCGCAGCGCGGCAATGGCGTTCTCCCGGCTGGCCGGGAGAAAACCAGCTCGGCCGAGGACGTACTTCCCACCGGCCATCAGCAGCCCGTCATGGGCGAGAACATAGAAGGGGCGCTCGGCGCCGAAGTGGTCGTAGAAGGCTACAGCAACCACCGGAACATCCATTGGGACCAGTCCGCCGGAGTGGTTGGACACCAGAAGCGCGCCGCCTTCGGGGATCCTCTCCAGCCCCTGGACGTCAGAGCGGAAGTAGAGCTTCACCGCCAGCCTGAGCAGCGGCATCAGCCTTCCGACGTAGGCGGCATCCCGGAGCGCCAGCCAGGCAGCGCTCTCCGACCCGTTGATTGTTTGTTCGTCGGCCATCTCCATCACCCTTACTCCGTCGTCGGCTCGGTCGGCGGTCCAGTCGGTCCTGTGCACAGAATCCGCTCAAGCTCGACAGTCGCATGAGCAGCATGGGCCCAGCCCGGGCTCGGGTCAGCCGGTCAGCCCACCCGGTCGGCTACGGGGCGACTCGCCCGACAACGTGCCGCATGGCTGATACTCGCATGCTGCGCTAATGCAGCTGAGCATGATCACCGACACGGTGGCACCCCGAAGATGCCGGGCGAGCCGAAGCGGGTGCAGCCGAGTCGAAATAGGGACTTGAACAGCCCTAATAAGCCAGCGTGAAGGCATAAGGCACCTAGCATGATTGACATTTCGCCCGGGTCTAGCAAAGGGTCCTTCGGCCCTCATGCGTTTGCCGGACGGTCCATAAACTCGATTGGAAGCCCAACCCGCATCTACAGGGGAAGGGAACGTGACGGGATGGCCGACACGCGTCTGCTCGATCGGTTGACTTCCTCAGACCTGTTCCTGCTGATGTGGAACGACTATGGCTGGTCCAGCGACATCGGCGGGCTCGCCATCCTCAACGGTACGAGCCTGTCCGACCGCAACGGTCACGTTCAGGTGGACGCGGTTCGGCGGCACATCGAGCCGCGACTGCACCTGGTGCCCCGCTTCAGGCAACTGCTCTACCGCCCTCGCCGTGGACTGGGATGGCCGCTGTGGGTCGACACTCCCGCCTTTGACATCGCAGACCACATCCGAGTCCGGGCGCTCGCCGCTCCAGCCGACGAATCCCATCTGCTGCAGGCATGCCAGGAACTCGCCCGGCGACCATTCGATCCCGCGCGGCCACTGTGGGAACTGTGGCTACTGCCAGGCCTGCCAGATCAACACCTGGGGGCGTTCTTGAAAATTCATCACGTCGTCGCCGACGGCGCCGCCGCTCTGGCCGCTTTCGGGGCGCTGTTGGACATGACCGCCGAACCGCCCACCACGGTCGCACCGCCGTGGATGCCGACACCGATCCCGACCGCCAGCGAGCTGCTGCGCGACAACCTGCGCCGCCGCCGGCGCGAACTCGGGCGGGGGTTGTCGGGCCTCGTCCATCCAGCCATAACGTTGCGCCGGGCGCGACGGGCAATGTCGGCCTGGCGGGAGGTTCTCACCGAGCGACCTGCACCCCGAACAAGCCTGAACCATCCGGTGGGCACGGAGCGTCGGCTAGCCATCGTCCGCTGCCGTCTGGATCTCGCCAAGCAGATCGGCCACGCACACCACGCCACGGTCAACGACGTTGTGCTGGCCGCTGTGGCGGGCGGGCTCTGCGAGCTGCTGGCGAGCCGTGGGGAGAACGTCCCGCTGATGCAGCGAGCCATGGTGACCATCGCCCACCACGACGAAGATCGTCAGACCCTGGGCAACAAACCCAGCTGGATGATGGTGCCGCTGCCACTCGGCGAAGCCGACCCGGTGCGCCGGCTAGAGTTCGTCGCCGCCGAGACGTCCGCCGCCAAGAACAAAGGCCCGCCCCGAGGTGGGCAGTGGGATCTTCAGGTTCGTTGCCGGGCAGTGGATTTGGTACCGGCAGTTTCCGCGGCAACGGTCGGTGAACCTGGCCGTAAGCAATGTGCCCGGTCCGCCAGTGCCGCTGTATCTCGCCGGTGCCCGGCTGCTGGAGATGTTCGCGATGATGCCGCCGATGGGAAACTTGACGCTTGTTGTCGCCGCGCTGTCGTACGCCGGGCAGCTCAATCTGACTGCTGTCGGTGACCGGGAAGGTTGCCTGGACATCGAGGTGTTCGCCGACGGTGTGCGCCACGCCCTCGACGGCCTCGCACGATCGGCGGTTGCGCCCGCCTCATAAGCACGAAGCGAGATGCAGAAAGACCAATGAACACAACGTTTGGCGCATAACCGGTTCCTGGAACACGATGAGCCCGACCGCCTGCAGCCCCGCCCACGAGCCCGAAGCCAGGCGACTGCCTTCACGGAAGAAGCGGTGATGACCCTGAGATTCCCCAACCAAGTCGCGGGTCCCGGATCGGTTTGGCGCACCATATCGGTGGGAGTGACGGCATTGTCGGCCATCGTGATCCCGGAAGTACTGGGATTCGACGATGAATAGACGGCGGGACCACTGGAGTGCGGGAGCGTCGGTGTTCAGCCGGGACGTCTCGCAGCCGCTCCGAGCCGTCGGGGGATTGTTGCTCATGTCGGTTGACGCGGTGAGGTTCCTCTTTCGCCGGCCCTTTCAAGCACGAGAGTTTCTGGAGCAGTCCTGGTTTGTCGCGCGCGTCGCGCTCTTGCCCACGCTGTTAGTGGCCATTCCGTTCACGGTTCTGGTCAGTTTCACCCTCAACATCCTGCTGCGCGAACTTGGCGCAGCCGACTTGAGTGGTGCAGGTGCGGCCTTCGGTGCGGTGACGCAGATCGGCCCGCTCGTGACCGTGTTGATCGTGGCGGGAGCCGGCGCAACATCGATGTGCGCAGATCTGGGTTCGCGCACTATTCGTGACGAGATCGACGCACTGGAGGTCATGGGCGTCAACCCCGTTCAGCGGTTGGTTACGCCGCGCATGCTCGCGTCGGGGTTGGTCGCCCTGCTGTTGAACAGCCTTGTCTGCATAACCGGCATTCTGGGCGGCTACGTCTTCTCGGTGTTTATCCAGCAGGTCAATCCCGGTTCGTTCGCTGCCGGCATCACGGTGCTCACCGGAATTCCAGAGTTACTCATTTCGGGGGTCAAGGCGGCCCTGTTCGGCCTGATCGCCGGCCTCGTTGCCTGTTATCGGGGATTGGTTATCACGGGACGCGGCGCACAGGCCGTGGGCAACGCCGTCAACGAGACGGTCGTCTTCGCCTTCATGTCGCTGTTCGTTGTCAACGTAGTCGTCACCGCAATCGGCATCCAAATGACGCCCAAGTGACGAGAGGACTGTCGTGACGCTGCGAGCCCTCAATCCTCGGGTATTCCGCGAACTCGAACGGCCGATCACCACACTCGGCCAAATCGGTGAGCAGACAACGTTTTACGGTAAGGCGCTCGCTGGCGTGCCGTACGCGGTGAGGCACTACACACGTGACATCGTTCGCCTCACCGCCGAGATCAGCATGGGCGCTGGTACCTTGGCGATGATCGGTGGAACCCTGGTAATCGTTGGGTTCTTGACCCTGGCTACGGGCGGCACGCTGGCGGTCCAAGGCTACAGTTCCCTGGGCAAAATCGGCATCGAGGCCTTGACAGGATTCTTGGCGGCGTTAATCAACGTTCGCATCACCGCTCCGGTCGTCGCGGGGGTCGGCTTGGCGGCCACGTTCGGCGCCGGCGTGACGGCGCAGCTGGGCGCCATGCGAAGCAACCAAGAGATCGATGCGCTGGAAGCGATGGCCATTCGGCCGATTTCCTTCTTGGTCAGCACCAGGATCGCCGCCGGGATGATCGCCATCACGCCGTTGTACTCCATCGCCGTCATCCTTTCGTTTCTAGCGAGCCGCTTCACCACCGTTTTCCTTCTAGGCCAGTCATCAGGGCTATACGACCACTACTTTTCGACGTTCCTGAGCCCAACCGACTTGTTGTGGTCATTTCTTCAGGCCATCTTGATGGCTCTTGCAATCCTGTTCATACATACGTACTTCGGCTATACCGCCACGGGTGGACCGGCCGGTGTCGGCCTTGCGACAGGCCGCGCGGTGCGCGCATCGCTCATCGCGGTCGTGTCGATCACGCTGCTCGTCTCGCTGGCGATCTACGGCACAAGCGGCAACTTCAACCTGTCCGGATAAGAGGAATGACTTGAGCAGCTCGGAGTTTGATCATCCAGAGATGGCTAAGTTCGTTCCGGTCTTCACCGAGATCGCAACGAATGCGGTCGCGCCGGTCATCATGAGTGACTGCTGAAGCATATTCGGCTCGTCCATCGGCGGTTTCCATCTGAGCACCCTCATCGCCGTTTTTCATGTTGCCGAGCTCGACAAATATCGCCGGGTACCGGGTCGAGAAAGACCGCCACTCCCGCGATATTCGCGGCCGCCGATGCGCTTGGCTCTTCGATCATCGATACCCGCACGTAAAAGCTCGCAACGATGAGCGCGGCTGATGGCTCCACGTCTGCACGTGGACCCAGCCTGTGGCGAGGGCGGGACGTAACCGCACGGTGCATCGCGAAAGAGTCGACACGGCTCTCAGGGAGGTGTCGGGCGATGTGGTTGCGCACGGAGTTGATCGTGACCCAGTTCATTTCGCAGCACCTTGCCGGTGGGGTTGCGTGGGATCTCGGCGACGATGGTGATGTCTCGCGGTTGTTCGAAACGAGACACCTTGTCCTTCAGGTACTCCCGCAGTTCGGCTTCGTCGATGTCGGCGTCCGGGCGGGGGACGACGAAGGCAGCAAGCCGCTGGCCGAAGTCCTTATCTGGGACACCGATCACGGCATTGTCGGCCACCCCGGGATGGTCGGCGAGCGCGTTCTCAACCGCGCGGGGGTAGACGTTCTCTCCACCGGAGACGATCATGTCGTCTTCGCGGCCGACGAAGAACAGCCGCCCCGCCTCGTCGAAGTAGCCCATGTCCCCGGTGCCGGTCATCCTGGCGACCACCGTCTTACCACCGCCGCCGGTGTAGCTGTCGAACGTGAGGCCACCACCCACGAACACCCGCCCGGTGACGTGCGGCCCGACGGGACTGTCGTTCTCGTCGAAAATTTCGACCGGACAGCCGGCAACCAGCCTGCCGACCGTTTCCGGTGCCTCCCGTAGATCGGCGGGCGTCGCCAACGACCCGATGCCGACCTCCGAGGAGCCGTAGGCGTTGTAAAGGATCTCGCCGTAGGCGTCCATGAACCGCTGCGCCAGGCTCGGGTCCAGGCGTGCCCCGGTGGAGAGCACTACGCGCAGCGACGGAACCGGGTTTCGCGCCCGCACCTCATCTGGAAGGTCAAGAATCCGGGCGAGCATGACCGGAACCGCGGCGAGCGCGTGCGCGCGATGCGACGACGCCTGCGCAAGCGTTGCTTCGGCGTCGAACCGGCGTCTGGTCAGCAGCGTGCCGCCGAGTATGGCCGTGAGCACCACCATCCCGAACCCGAACGCGTGAAACATGGGCACCGGTACGACCATTCGGCTCCCCGCCCGCAGCCCGATGCGGTCGAGGAACACGACTCCAACACCCACTACCGGGGTGATACGGGGTGTGCGCGGCACACCCTTGGGTGTGCCCGTCGTACCGGACGTCAAAAGCACGATCCGCCCGGGCGGCCCACCCTTTGGCCGTGGCTGGCACTCGTCGATGTCAAACGCCGCGGGATCGACGACGGCGACGGCCTCGTCTGCCGCATGCACCCGGTCGGCGAATTCGTCATCACAGATCACGGTTTGGATCCGGTGCGCGCCCAACGCGGTCGCCAGCGCGTCGGTGCGGAAATCGGTGTTGAGCAGCACCACGTCGGCACCGACCGACGCCGCCGCGAACAGTGCCTGCATGAAGCCGCGCCCGTTGCGACACAGAATGCCGACCGGGACCCCGGGTCCGACGCCGTGGCGGTAGATCAGCGCGGCCGCGAGAGATTCGGTGCGGGACCGCAGCTGGCCGTAGCTCAGCGCGCCGTCATCATCGATCACCGCCGTGCGGTCCGGCCAGCGAGCCGCCGCTATCGCCATAGCGGTAGCCGGGTTCGCACCACCTCGAACTGCCTCGCGCACGATGCGGAACGTCGTCAGCGGCCCAGCGGGTGCAAGCAATCCTGATCGCAGCACCACCCGGGCCGCGGCGGTCACGATGTTCGCGGTCGTCATCGCCGAATCCCCTGAGCGCTTGGGGAATCGGTGGTGAACCGATACAACACTCCCATCCCGGCCTGCAGCAGCCCGGGCAGCAGCATCGAGCTGATTTCGACCGGCCACACCCACAACGGCTGCACCGTGCGGGGCCGGTCGATGATCGCCTTCGCGACGATGTCGGCGGCCTGCTCCGCAGACAAGCCCGGCAGTCTGCGCAGGATCGGCGTGGGTGCGCTCATGGCGGTGTGCATCAACGTCATGTACACGGAGGTGACATGCACGCCGTCGGCGCGCAGTTCCGGTGCGACGCTACGCAACCACACATCGAACGCACTCTTGGACGCCAGGTAGGTGCCCCAGCGCGGGGCTGGCGGGGTGCGCACACCGATCGTCGAAATGCTCACGATGTGCCCGCTGCCCCGGCGCCGCATCGCGGGAAGCAGCCCGAGCAACAACCGGACCGGGCCCAGGTAATTGACGCCGATCGTGCGCTCGAAATCCTGCGGCCGGTCGTACTGCAGATGCAGCGACCGCCGGATGGACTTGCCGGCGTTGCTGACGACGACGTCCATCGGGCCGTGGTTTTCGGTGAGCCTCTTCGCCAGTGCGGTGATCGCGGACTCGTCGGTCAGATCGGCCGGATACGCCGCTGCGCGGCCGTCGCCCGCGTTGATCGACGCCGCGAGGGTTTTCAGCCTGTCCGCAGAGCGGGCGATCAGCAACACGGTCGCCCCGGCCGCCGCGAGCTTGCGGGCGGTGGCCTCGCCGAGTCCGTAGGAGGCACCGGTCACCAGCACGGTCTTGCCGGACACCACGGCGCGCAGCCGGTCCGGATCCGACACCCGCGGTGGATTGGCGATCTTGTCGACAGCCTTGGCTACCAGGTTCATTGCACTGCCTTACACGGACAAGTCGCAGCATAACCCCACGATAACGCACTATCGAACGTGAGACCGGCGTCGCAGGTGCCGACCAGGTTCGGGGAGGTCGCCACCGACATCGCGCCTCGCCTGAGCGCGCCCGCTTCGATCTCAACGTCAAGCGTCTCCGCAGCCTGGGGATCTCCAGATCCAAAGTGCCTGCCCGGATGTCGAATTGGCGATGCCGATAGCCCTTGGCTGATTAGTGCGCTCGGTGCTGCGCTGACCGTAATTCGCACCGCACACCGTGTCGGCTTCAGCTCCCATCAGCGGGTGGATGAACGTGGCCAGCAGCTCGTGCAGCACGTCGGGGTGGGTGGCTGGACAACGCTGCTCTGCTCCACGACGCGGGCTCCCGGAGTGATCGCGGACGCGTCGGGATTCCCAGCGAGGACGACGACTGGACGCCTGCAGGCGCAAGATGAAAGCCATGAAACGAGAAGACGTCACCGAAAAGTAGCCCTTGCCCGCCTTGAGAAGGGACTGACGCGGCAGCAGTTGGCCGACGCCATCGACAAACCCGTCGTCTGGACAACGGCCGCGCTGCTCGGACAACATCGCATCCCGCCGAGTCGGCCAAGGTGCTGGTCCAGATGCTCGGCCTCGACGCGGCGGTCGTGCCTCGCATCGGTCCCGATGCGCGGAGGCCTGCCGACCGCCGTGCCCACCGACCCGACCACCTATCGCTTCTACGAGGCGCTACAGGTCTACGGCCGCGCCATCAGAGAGGTCATCCACGAACAGTTCGGCGACGGGATCATGAGCGCCATCACTTTCAGTGTCGACGTCCAGAAGAAACCGCACCCCTCAGGCGATCGAGTCGTCGTGACGTTCGACGGCAAATTCCTGCCCTACCAGTGGACGGCCGCGCAAGGCTGAAGTTGCGGCTGCGGGTCCCGAGCGGGCACCGCACGAAAACCGACAGTGCCGACCAACGAACCGCCGCCCCGGGACCTCGGACCCTACCCGGCCACCAATGCCGGGTGCTAGGAGGGAATGACAACTCCGATCACCGAGGAGGATGGCCATGACCGAGATCACCGGCGGTGAATTGTTCGCCCGCGCACTTGCGGCCGAGGGTATTGAGTTCCTCTTCGGCCTTCCCTCCCCGGAGATCGACCCGCTGTTCGCCCAGCTCGACGCGCACGGCATCCGGCTCGTACCGGTGCGCCACGAGGCGGCCGGCGCGCACATGGCCGAAGGCCTCTACAAGACAACCGGTAAAGTCGCTGCGGTGCTTGGCAATCCGGGTCCCGGCTCGGCCAACCTCCTGCCCGGCGTCATCACCGCGCTCCACGAAGGCGTCCCCGTTCTCGCAATCACCTCTCAGCACCGGCTCGGCATCGTGTACCCGTCGCCGCCGTCGACGTTCCAGGGCCAAGACCAACTCCCCCTGTTCCGGCCAGCCGTCAAATGGAGCGGCCCGATCTTCGGGTGGGCACGGATCCCCGAGGTGCTGCGGCTGGCGTTCCGCGAGATGCACAACGGCCGTCCCGGGCCGGTCCACGTCGAGGTGCCCGCGCCGATCCTCTACGAGACCGGCGACCCCGAGACCGCGCCCGTTCTGCCGCCCTCGGCGTATCGCGCCGGTCCTCCGCAGCCTTCGGACCGCCAACTCGACGAGGCCGCAACACTTCTCGCCGCCGCCGAGCGCCCACTGCTGATCGCCGGGACCGGCGTCGACCGTGCCGGAGCCAGGGACGCCGTGCTGGAGATCGCCGAACTGCTCGGCTGCCCGGTCATCGCCTCGATGGCCGGCCGCGCGAGCATCCCGTCCGATCACCCCAACGCCGTCTTCGGCTTCGGCCCAGCCGGCGACCTCGCGCGCAGCGAGGCCGACGTGCTGCTCGTCGTCGGCTCACGCATGGGCAATCTCGACGTCCCCTACGACGCCTACTGGGGCAGCCCGCAAGGCAAGCGGCTGATCCAAATCGACATCGACCCAACGAATTTCGGCGTCACCAGGCCGATACACCTCGGTATCGTCGCCGACGCGCTGCCCGCCGTCGAGGGAATCGCGGCGCGGCTGCGCGCCATGAACCTCGGCATCCGTGACGGCGCCGACCTGGCCCGCTACCGCCAACTCGACGAGCAGGTGCGCATGCAGCTGGCCGCGCCGATCCTCGAGTGGCAGGGCCCCGGCATCCATCCCGCCCACGCGCTCGGCGCGATCGGCGCGATGTTCGGGCCCGACGCGGTCTACACGGCCGACGGCGGGAACACGGCGCTGTGGGCCTACAACATGTTGCCGCCCACCCGGCCGGGGTCCTACCACTCAATCCTCGAGCTGGGGATGCTCGGGACCGGGATCCCGTCGGCGATCGGCGCCAAGCTCGGCACGCCCGACCGCGACGTCGTGTGCGTCACCGGTGACGGCGCCGCGGGCTTCCACATCATGGAGCTGCAGACCGCCGCGCGCGAGGGAGTTGACATCACCGTGATCGTGTGCGCAGAGGGCTCGTGGACGATGGAGGAAATCAACGAACGCCTCTTGTACGGAACAACTTTCGGGACAGCGCAAGGCGAGGTCCGCTGGGACGTGGTCGCACGTGGCCTGGGCTGTCACGGCGAATACGTCGACCGCCTCGACGACCTCGACGCCGCCGTGCGACGCTCGCGCGAGTATGAGGGTCCCAGTTTGATCTGCCTGCGCACCGACCACGACGCCAACCTCGCCATCCCTATGGAGCTGACGGCCCGCTTCTTCGAGGTCTACTCCGGACCGGCCAAGCCGACCGCCGTGTGAGGTTCGTGCTGGAATCAGTTCATGACAAATCCGGAACCCCTGACGATGCCGCTCGAAGAAGCGATGAGCACCCAGCGCGCCATCCGGCGGATCAAAAGCGACCCGGTGGACGATGCGCTCGTCCTGCACCTCATCGAGCTGGCGACGAAGGCGCCGACCGGCTCGAACGCACAGAACTGGGAGTTCATCCGTCGTGTGGATGGCCGCGGCCGTGTTGGCCTCGCTGAGCCACGAGCCGACTTTCGCCAGATCTGTTGCCGCCGCAGTCACTAGCTCAGGTGTAGCGATCGCGAACGACATGGCGCACCTCCGACCACGTCGTGACCATGCGTCATCGCGACCCGGAATCGCCCGGCCAGCAGTGGTCACCCGCAGATTTCGAATCGTATCGCCCTAGGGCAACCGATACCGGGTTTTGCACCTACGTTGCTCATCGGCGAAGATAACCGGGCTGCCGGCGTAGTGTTAGCCCGCTGCGATGGGGGCTTGCGCGTAAGAGGTTGCCGCCCAACCGGACGGGCACCGTCGCGGCGAGTGCCGCGTGCGCATCCCGGCTGCCGCTTGTGCATCCCCTACGTCTATCGACGGCAGCGATCCGCCCCGCTCACGAGCCGCACGGCGAGCAGCGGCCACCACTCGCAGCTAGTGGTGTGTCTCGCAAATAATTGGTGTTTGGTTGGTATGATGTTTTGCATGCGACCACCTGTTCCAGCCCTGTTGGTGTCTGCGGGACAACGTGAGGTTCTTGAGTCTGTGGCCCGGTCATCGTCGGCGCCGTACCGCGAGGTGGTCCGGGCGCGGGCCTTGTTGATGGCGGCCGACGGTCTGGCGAACACGGCGATTGCCCAGGCGTTGTCGGTGTCGCCGGCATCGGTGAGCGGCTGGCGCGCTCGGTTCGCCGAAGAGGGTCTGGTCAAATTCGCCCAAGTTCGTCAGGGCCGGGGTCGTAAGAAGTCGATCCCGCAGGACAAGATCGACGAGATCGTGGATCTGACCTTGAACTATCGTCCGGCCGGTGAAACCCATTGGAGCTGTCGGAGCATGGCCGCCGCCACAGGGGTATCGAAATCGACCGTGCAGCAGGTGTGGTCGGCGCGTGGCCTCAAACCGCATCGGGTTGAGACGTTCAAGTTGTCCAACGATCCAAAGTTCGAGGACAAGCTCGTCGATGTCGTCGGGCTCTACTTGAATCCGCCGGAAAAGGCGATCGTGTTGTGCGCCGATGAGAAGTCCTCGGTGCAAGCGCTCGATCGCACCCAGGCATCGCTGCCAATGGTTAAAGGCCGCGGTGAGACGATGACCCACGACTACAAGCGTCACGGCACCACCACCTTGTTCGGCGCCCTCGACGTGCTGACCGGCATGATCATCAGCCAGTGCCAGCCTCGGCACCGGCACCAGGAATGGTTGAAGTTCCTCAAGACCATCGACCGACGGGTGCCCAAAGACCTCCAAATACACCTGATCTGCGACAACTACGCCACGCACAAGCACGACGACGTCCGCAGCTGGCTCGACAAACATCCCCGGTTCCATCTGCACTTCACCCCAACCTCGTCGTCGTGGCTCAACCTTGTCGAACGCTGGTTTAGGGAGCTGACTGATAAAGCGTTGCGACGCGGCGTCTTTCACTCGGTGCCCGACCTCGTCGCCTCTATCCAGGAATACATCGACGCCCACAACGACGACCCGAAACCGTACGTATGGACCGCCACCGCCGAATCCATCCTCGCCAAGGTTGCACGCGGACGGATCGCACTGGAAAAAGTCAGCTAAATACAGGACACACCACTAGGAGTCGATGGTCTCGATGTCGCGCATGGTGACGAAGCGTATTCGTCGGTCCGTAGCGCAAATGCCACGATGCAGTCGTGACGGCCGCAGCCTGACTGCCTTTAGGTGCATCGCTCCTCAATCCGTTCGCGTTCGCGGCGCTCAACATGGCGACGACGACAGCCTCGCCAAAGCGATGCGCGACAAGGTACAGGCCTGCGTGCAGTCGGCGGTGAGGATCGATTACCGGGGCATCACATACTTTTTGGTCATCGAAGGCGATGCGCCGGCGTTACCACGCCAGAACGTCGAATCCCGCATCGTCGCGGTCGACGGGCTGTTCGATCCTACGGGTCGGCGATTCATGGGTATCCCGGTCGCAGCCGTGTGACGGCCGCATAAACCGCACGTGGCCAAGTGAAGGACGTTGCGAAGGCGGCAGGTCGGCAGCGGCATACGTCGGACCTAGCGCAAAACTATCCATCAGCGCTCCCTATCAGCCCGGGTAGGTGTTCGTGGCTCTAGCTTGCCGAACTCCCGCGGCGCCCGCCTGCGTAGTCGACTACTTGTCTGGCGACCGCCAATCACCGGATCGGATTGGTCATTGCAATCTGCGGACTGCAAGGTGATCCCACCACGGCGGCCGATCACCGCGGTGGCCCAGCTGTCGATGTGACGCTTCAAACTCGCCACAGCCAAACCCAGCTGCCGCGTTCAGCCGTCGGCGTCTACCTGCTCGGCGATGAAGTCGGCGAATACGCGCATGGCTGCTCCGGGTTCTGGCATCAGTCCGGCGTAGAGGTGCCAGATGTGCCAAAGCCGCGGCCACACGTGAAGAGTCACGCTGACGCGGGCGGCCTCGGCCTTGGCGGCGAGCCGGGTGGCGTCGTCGAGCAGGATTTCGTCGTCACCGACCTGGATCAGCAGCGGCGGCAGCCCCCTGAGGTCGGCGAACAGCGGCGAAATGAGCGGATTCCGCAGGTTTTCGCCGTTCGCGTAGCGCCGGGCGTCGAGGGCCAGACCGCCCGGGCTCAGCATCCGCTCCCGCCGGGCGCGGGTGCGCATACTCTCCCCGGAGCAACTGAGATCAGCCCATGGGGCGATGCACACCAGCGCCGCGGGCAATGGTGCGCCCGCATCCCACAACCGCACCGCAGTGGCCAGCGCTAGTCCCCCGCCCGCGGAATCCCCTGCGAGGACTACTGTTTCGGCCGATTCGGCGGCGAGGAGGGACGTGTACACGGCGATGCTGTCGTCGAGGGCCGCCGGATACGGGTGCTCCGGGGCGAGGCGGTAATCGACCGCGTACACCCGGCGGCCGGTGATGGCGGCTAAGTGCGACACCAGCCGGCGATACGACCGGGGTGATCCCGACACGTAGGCGCCGCCGTGCAGGTAGACGATGGAGGCGGTCGGGTCCGCGACCTGAGGTGAGACGACGTCGACTCCACTCCGCCCAGGTCGGCATGCTGAATCGCGACACCGCCGGCCGTCTGCCCGATCAGCCAGCCGAGCGCCTCGAGCACCCGTCGTGTCGACCGAGCGGCGTTGCCGCGGCGCAGCAGTGGGTGCAATGACAAGCTGGTCACCATCCCCAGGATCTGGGCGGCAATACTGAGCGACCCCTCGCTACCGATGGGCGATCGATCACCGTGCTGCATGAGAGTGGAGTTGCGACTCGAGTGCTGCCCGCGCGGAAAGCATGCCCGAAAGCATGGCCCCGCTGAAGCCGCCGAAACCGCCGAATGTCGAGGTCAGCCACAAGCCTGGAACCGTTGTCTCGACCCCCCGCGGTGTGCCGGCAGTCGGAATACCGTGCGGGGGCACCTGGGCGAAGCCGTACACCGCTCCGTCCGGCGTGTTCAGGTAGTGCGACATGGTGGCGGCGGTGGCCATCTCCTGGTGCACGACGGCGGAGGCGAATCCCGGGAAGAACCGGTCGACCTGACCGATCACGGCCTGCAGCCAGGCCTGCCGTTTGGCCGCGTAGGACGACTCGTCGAGCTCTTTCCAGTTCGCCAGTCGATCCATTCCGGTGAGGGAAACCAGGTGAACATCAGCAGGATTGAGACCGCTGTCGATGGCGTCGTAGTTGACCACGACCACTCCCGGCATTCGGGTTTCGGGCATACCGGCGAGCAGATCAGCGAACCCGGAGTAATCCGTCAGGCGCTCGAACCAGTCGGGCAACAGCACCGTCGAATAATGAGTCAGACCGAACTCGCGGGCCGGACGGTCCAGACCCACCGCCGCCGAAAACAGCGATGTCGACAGCGCACGCCCGGCGAACTGGCTGGCAAACGCCGAACGGCGTTCTGGCGGAAGGGCCTCGGCGAGCACACTCGGCGCGGCGTTGCCGAACAGCACCGGTGCACGATCCACACGCCGGTCGGCACCGTCTGCACCGGTGTGCGCGATGCCGGCAGCGCGTCCCTGGTCGTCGAGGAGAATCTCGGTGACCGTGCGCCTGGTGAGCACCTGTCCGCCCTCATCACAAACGACGTCGGCCAGTTTGTGGGCCAACCTGGC
>Ga0335069_10008476_pt1 | contig 14715 bp, 11 predicted proteins | sample Lox_Sample_11_FD_206714 | JGI IMG/M metagenome (GOLD analysis project Ga0335069, IMG submission 206714) | Soil microbial communities from Loxahatchee National Wildlife Refuge, Florida, United States - Lox_Sample_1.1 | ecosystem: Environmental > Terrestrial > Soil > Wetlands | place: USA... | reverse complement strand
TCTTCCGCCTCCAACGAGGACTCCTACGCTTCCGCCGGGTGCGGCCAGTCCCAGCAGTATCCCGACGCCATCCTCCACTCCGACAGCGACGCGGAAGCCTAACGGATCTACCTGCAGCAGCGGCAGCCAGTGTGTGTCAGGGGTATGCACAAATGGGGTTTGCCAAGGGACGGGTGGCGGCGGGGGCGGGGGATGCTCGGTCGCCGGTGCGACAGGCGCGGTGTGGCCTTTGCTCGCCGCGGTCATGATCGTGTGGCACCGCAAGCTTACTGGGTAACGTGATACTGAGTCTCTATGAGAGAAGGTGCTCGAGGTATGAGACCGCGGTTCCGACCGGCCATGACTCTCGGCAGTTTTGATTTGACAAGGCTAGATTTGAACGCAAGAGTCAGGCCTTGCGAATTCAGGGAGCATTTTGGGAGAGAACCGTCGGTGGATCGCCTGGAGAATAGGATGAAACCGCGAATCACGATTGCGTTGCTCGGGTTGCTCAGCATTTCGCTTGCGGCGAGTCACGTGGCGGCACAGGGACCAACCGCAACGCCAGCGACCCAATCGGTTCCCGGAGAATTGCGATTCTTGGCGGGGCCGGGCTTCACGGTCGCGGCATCGATCGTGGGACTGGTAAGCGCGGACTTCAACGGGGATGGCTTGCCGGATCTCGCAGTTGCGAACTCCGGTCCAAAGTTGGCCACGATTATCTTTGGTGACGGACTCGGAGGGTTCACGCAGACAACCACGACTAGGGAGTTGGCAAACAATCCGGCTGCGATCGAGGCCGCAGATCTGAATGGGGACGGCTATGTAGATATTGCGGTCGTTGAACCAGGCTCGAGCAACCTCGAAGTTCTTCTCGGAAAGGGCGATGGCTCGTTGGGGGAATCGACGGTATTTCGCACGGGTTCTACACCCGCTTCGATCGTTGTCGGGGACTTTGATGGCCAGGGCGGTCCTGACGTAGCCGTTGGTAATAAGAATGATGATACGATTTCTGTTTTCTTCAACCGGACAGCAGCACCGCTTTCGTACTACCCGGCGACCAACTTCGCGAGTCGTCAACCGGTTTTGTTAGCCGCAGCAGACTTCAACGGGGATGGAATTCTCGACATCGCCTCAATAAATCAGCTCACCTTCATAACCTCCGGATTCACGGCAACTATGCTGTTGGGAAATGGGAGCGGAGGCTTCAGCGCCGTACCCCCGACTTCGATGGGCAACAACCTTCGGGGAGTGGCGACTGCAGACTTCAATCGCGATGGCTTGCCGGATCTTGTTTCGAGCAATTCACCGACGAATACGTCACCGTCAGCGTCAATAGTCACGCTGCTGATGTCGAGAGGCGATGGCACCTTTTCGCTCGTCCCGCAGCCGAATGTCAATTGCGCTGCCATTGGAACAAATGCATGCGGGGTGGCCGGGCTCGCTGCGGCGGATTTCGATGGAGATGGCAACCAAGATCTTGTCGTCGCTCAGTCGGGAAATGCTGGGTCCCTCATGTTTTTCCTAGGGACGGGCAACGGCATTTTGACCCCGTTTGGCAAGGCCCAGAAGACTCTCAAAGGCGTGACCACCATTCTTGTGGCTGATTTGAATATCGACTCCCGGCCCGACATTGTTGTCGGTTCGGGCGGGACGATTCAGGTGTTCCTCAATCAGACTGAGAAGGTGACCCCGGTTGTCACAACCCCTACTCCAACACCGACGCCGACGGGGCCCCTAAACCTCACGCCCGGTAGTCCCGAGCCGACACCGACTCCCACCCCCACGGCCCTGACCGGGAACGGCGCCCCATGCTCGGACGGCAGCGAGTGCGCCTCGCACATTTGCGCTCAGAACCGTTGCTGCGATCGGGCCTGCGATGGGACGCTCGAACGATGCGATCTCAATCCGCCGGGAGTTTGTCAGGCCAACTACACGCCGAAACCGACGCAGACTCAGGTCGTATACAACATCGGTCGCAGCGGCGGGTGTTCCGCCGGCGGTGACCGTTCGTCGGGTTCGCAGTGGGCGATACTCGTATTGCCGGTGGCGCTGTGGTTAGGCCGCCGTCGCACTGCGATCCAGTCGGTGGTTCACGTTCCCGGGCGTCGTAGCTAGCAGGGTGACGAGCGCCGCGGTCCACTCCGGCAACGGCGTGGTGACCTCGGTTGCCTCGTCGATCGGCAGGACGAAGCCGTCGCGCTCGCCTCGATCTCGCATCCACGCGGCAAGGATCGTGGTGCCGTCGATGTCCTGCGGCATCAATCGAGTTGCAGCACCCGCCGGTTCCACCAACGCTTTGAGATCGTCGCCGGTCGAAACCGCCGCGCGTTTCAGCAGTCGTCCCGATCGCACGAGGTATGCGAGCGTTTCGCCGGCCCGGATGCTCGGTTGCAAGATCAAGAAGTGCTGCCGCGCGATGACCCAACCGAGCATGCGTTGGCGGCGCAGGAGCTGCTGAACCTGCTCGATGTCCCGCTGTGCCCTCGCAGCGGATTCGAAGCGCAGTGCGGCCGCGTGCGTCTCACGCTGCTGCTGCAACGTAGCGCATGCGCGCGCGGCGACCTCGGTATCGCCAGACAGGAGACTGCGGAACGATGCGACGTGTTCTGCGTACTGCGCCGATGTGATGCGGGCCGCGCACGGTGCGGTGCACGCCTCGATCTGCCCGCGCCAACAGGCTGTGACCGTCGATTCCGGACGCAAGCGACCGACGCATGTGCGCAGCTTGAAGAGTCGACAGACGGCATCGAGCACGCGCTGAGCCGCCTGGCGTGATCGAAAGGGGCCGAAGAACTGCCCGTGGGCGCGTGCGCTCGGCGATCGCGCGGTGATGAGCACGCGCGGAAACTCGGGGTCGTCGGTGAGACGAATGAAGGCGATCCGCGGCAGATGTTTGCGCAGCCGATTGTACGGCGGCTGCTCGGTCCGGATCGCGTCAGCTTCACGCAACGCGGCTTCCAATTCGGACCCCGCGACCTCCACGCGCACGGCATGAATGTGCCGAATCAGATCGAGGGTTTTGTTGCTGTGACCGTCCGCATTGCTGAGGTACTGGCCAACCCGCTGGCGCAGGTTCTTGGCCTTACCGATGTAGAGTAGACGCTCGCCCTCGCCGAAAAACCGGTACACGCCGGGTGCTTCGGGCAGTGCCGCGACCTCGGCACGCGGCAGCGAACAGACAAACGTGCGGCCGTCGCGCGCGCTGGTTTGCAGAGCGAGCACTTGGTCGAGCCGGTCAATGCCTCGCGTCGCCAACAGATCGAGAAAGCGCAACCAAATCTCCGTGGTGACGGTAGCATCGCCGAGCGCCCGGTGACGATCGACGAGCGGAATGCCGAAGTGCGCCGCAACGGCGTCGAGACCGCGGCGCCGCAGCGTGGGCAGCAGTCGGCGGGCGAGCCGCAGGGTGCAGATGTGCGGTTGGTGCAATGGCCGGCTAAACCGATTCACCATCGCCGCGTTGAGGAACGCCAGGTCGAACGGCGCATTGTGCGCAACCAGCACTCGGTCGCCGACGAACTCCAGAAAGTCTGGTAGCACGTCTACGATGTCCGGCTGCGCGGCCAGCATCGCGGCGGTGATCCCGGTGAGGCGAGAGATGAACGGAGGCAGCGGCCGGCGTGGATTCACGAGCCGACCGAAGCATTCTACGCGACGGTTGACGTCGACGCGCACGGCTCCGATCTCGATGATCGCGCACCCCCGTTCGGGAGATCCACCGGTGGTTTCGAGGTCGACGACGCAGAACGCCGTGCGCGCCAGCGGTGCGGACAAAGCGGCGTGCACACTTGCCAGCCAGCGCTGCTCGCCGTCGTGGAAGCTGAATCGTGGATCGCCCGAGAGCAGGGTTCGAATGAAATGCGGACCGAACTCCGCGTCGCTGCCCGGTTGCGTGAAGATCAGATCGAGCAGCTCGTGCGCCGTCGCCCCGGCGGGTCGCTCGAGGAGATACTGGTGAATCGCGGCCCGCATGTCCCCTTCCTAGCACCCCGCACTGCGGGCGAACAAGAGGCGAATCCGCAGTCGCGTGGTCGGCCGACGGCTAGGCGGCCATCTTCTGGATCAGGAAGGCTTCGATGAATCGATCGATGTCGCCGTCGAGGACCGCATCGGTGTTGCCGATCTCGACGCCGGTGCGGTGATCCTTCACCAAGCGGTACGGGTGCAGCACGTAGGAACGGATCTGACTTCCGAATGCTATGTCGCGTTTGGTCTTGTTGAGCGCGTCGAGCTTCTCGCGCTGCTTCTGTTGCTCCAACTCGTACAACCGCGCCCGCAGGATTTTCATCGCCATCGATTTGTTCTTGTGCTGGGAGCGTTCGTTTTGACAGGCCACCACGATGCCGGTGGGAATGTGCGTCAGCCGCACGGCGGAGTCGGTCTTGTTGACGTGCTGTCCGCCGGCGCCGCTGGAGCGGTAGGTGTCGACGCGCAAGTCGGCCTCGTTGATCTCGACTTCGACCTCTTCGGCGATCTCGGGATACACGAAGAGCGACGCAAACGAGGTGTGCCGCCGCGCATTCGCATCGAACGGCGAAATCCGCACCAGGCGGTGAATTCCGGCCTCTGCGCGCAAGTAGCCGTACGCGTACGGGCCTTCGACCGTAAACGTGGCGCTCTTGATGCCCGCACCCTCGCCGGGTTGGAGGTCGACCACCTCGGTCTTGAAGCCACGGCGTTCCGCCCAGCGCAAATACATACGCAGCAACATCTCCGCCCAATCTTGCGCTTCGGTGCCGCCCGCGCCCGGATGCAGCGTCACGATGGCGTTGCCGGCGTCGTATTCGCCGCCGAGCATGCGCTGCATTTCGAGCGCGGTGATCGCCCCCTCGGTGGCTTCGATCTTGGCGAGCGTCTCGCGAGCGGCATCCGCATCGCCCTCATTCGCCATCTCGGCGAAGATCTTTGCCTCTTCGAGCTCGGCCAACTGACGGCGCCAATTGTCGATCGGCTCCGCCAGTACCGCGCGTTCCTTCAGGATTGCTTGGGCTTTGTCCGCGGCGTTCCAGAAATCGGGTGCGGCCGCGGCGGCGTCGAGTGCTGCGATCTGCTTTTCGCGCGCCGCGACGTCAAAGATGCCTCCCGAGGAGGTTGAGGCGTTCTTCGATTTGTGTCAGCCGCTGCTGCAGCTCGGCCGGTTCGATGGTCATGTGTGCTGAAACCGCCTTTCAGGGATTCCGGGGTACTGTTTGATTCATTTCACGCCTAGCGCCGGCAGGCAAGTCGGGGTTCGCGCACGTTTTGTTGCGACGTTGCCCGGTGGCTTTTACGTTGAATCTCGTCGCCTCTGCCGGTACAACTGGCGGCGTGTTTAAGCCGTCGGTCACCGACTGGGGGGAACTGCGAATGAAACGGCTGACGCCGGGTGTGGCAATGCGCGCATCCGCGTCGCTGGCGAGCGCGACGAATTAGGCCACAGGTTGGTTGACGTGGCGATCGGACGTGTTCGGATCCTCGGGGGGGTGTTGACGGCACTCCTCGCGCTCGTGGGTGTCTTCTCCGCTCGCGTGCGTGCAACGGTGATCGACGCGCCGGCAATCAGTGCCACCGCCGGCGGTCAGTCGTCTTCCAACGGGAGTGGGCCGGGCGCATCCGCCAGCGCCGACGGCTGTATCGTCGCATTTGCGAGCCGCTCGTCGCTGACCAGTGATCCCTCGCAAGATTCCAATCGGGTCAGCGACATCTACGCACGTAATCGTTGCGGCGGTGGGTTGGAGCTGGTGAGCATCGGACCGCACCAACGCCAAGCCGACGGTGCGAGCTACAATCCGGCGGTGAGTGACGACGGCTGTGTCGTCGCCTTCGAGTCGATGGCCGACAACCTCGACGACACCGTCACCGACGACAACGCCCGGAGTGACGTGTACGTGCGCAATCGTTGCACGGGCGTGACGGAGTTGGTGTCGCAGACGGCGGATCGGCGCGCCGGCAATCGACGCAGCGTCGATCCGGCGATCAGCACCGATGGTTGCTTGGTTGCGTTCGTTTCAGAAGCCACCGATCTGACCACCGACCCGCCGGAGGGCGGTAGCCACTTGTTTGTACGGGATCGCTGTCACGGCGGCATGCGTCAGATCGCAGCCGTCAGTCCGATGCCGGTGCGGCCGATCGGCGTGCTGTTGTATCGCGGCAATGCCGGCCTCGCATTCGAGGCGAATTCGTATGGAACGCTGAGCGATCGATTCCAGCAGTTGGGCGCCGACGTGACCGAAACCACGACGTTCCCGAGCGATTTGAGCGACTTTCGCATCGTCTTCATCATTTCGCCGGGCTTGCTCGATGACAGCCCGTCGAACTTCTTCACCGATGCGCAAGTCGCGGCGCTGCGGCAATTCATCAGCGGCGGCGGCCGCCTCGTCGTCCTCGGTGAAAACGGCGCGGTGGCCGGCAACTCGACGACCAATGGGTTGCTCGCCGCGCTCGACGCGCGCCTGCGCGTCAATCGCGACCGGCTGTTTACCAACGGGTGTGGTTCGGCGCCGACGAGTCTGATCGTCTCCGATCCCCTCACCAACACGCCCGATGCGGTCACCAGCGTCGATTTTGCCAACGCCGCCACCGTGCGAACGGTGACGGGATCACGCTCGTGGCCGGACGCCGAATCCCCGCGGTGCGTCGTGAAGGGGCCGAATCAAACCTGCATGGTGATCGCGCAGCGGCTCGCCGCCGGTGGGCTTGCGGGCGATGTCGTGGTCATCGGCGATTCCGACCTCTTCAGCGATCAGTGTGGCTTCGTCAGCGATACCGCCCAGATCAGCAATCGCCTGCTGGCCTCGAATCTCTATTTGCTCGTTCCCCCGACGGCGCCGCGCAAGCAACTCTTGCAGCAACGGGCCTTCGACCGCAGCGGCCGACTGCTGGTCTTCACGAGCGATGCGCTCTTGAATCAGGACGCCAACTCGCCGGCGGACGTATTTCTCGCCGATCTCGGTGACGGGCACCTCGAACACGTGAGCGTCGCGCTCGATGAGACATCATCGGGTGGGAGGAGTTACGGCGCGACAATCAGTGCGGACGGATGTCGCGTGGCGTACATCTCCGAGGGCAGCGCGTTGGTGCCGGATGATACCAATGGCGTCGCCGACGTGTTTGTGCGCGATCGTTGCGCCGGCACCTTGAACCGACTGGTGCCGCTTGGTGCGTCGCAGCCCAATCGGGCGACGTACGTGTCCACCATCACGGCCAGCGGGCGGCTGGTGGCGTTTGAATCCGATGCGTCCAACTGGGTGCCCGGCGACAGCAACGGAGTGCGCGATGTATTCGTTCAGAATCTCGCCACCGGCGCCACCGAGTTGGCAAGCGCGTACCAAAACGCAGGGCCGGCACTGAAGCCGAACTACGTGGAAGACATCGTCGACGACGGACGATTGGTGGTGTTGACCAGCGCCGACCCGTACTGGAGCGCGGACAGGAACCTGCTGTCGGATGTGTACGGCTCCAACATCGCGATCGCACCGGCGTTGCCGACGCCTACACCGACGGCGACGGCCAAACCGGTGCAAGCCGTGATTTTCCCGGCCACCTTCATCGGACAGTCCAGCCAAATGGCGGTCGACGCGTTCTTCAGCACCCCGTGTGGCCAAGCTGGAACGATCGCGGGCGTCACCTTGAGCGGTATGACCGGAAGTTTCTCGCTGGCATCGTATGTGATCGCCTGCGGCGACGCGGAGTCGGCGCAGCCGGTGAGTCTCCCGCTCGAACTCAAAAGCGGCCAGGCGCTGCGCATGATCGTCACATTCGTTCCCCCGACCGCTGGTACCGCGGCGGCGCTGATGCGGGTGAACGGATCCGCCGGCAATACCATCGCGGTGTTTGCGTTGAGCGGGCAGGGGGTGCCGCAGCCGACGGCGACCCGAACCCCGACTCCGTCGCCGACGCCGACGTGGACCCGCACGTTCACGCGCACGCCGACGCAAACGGCAACCCCGACGATCACCCCCACGGCCACCGCCACGGCGACGCCATCACGAACCCGCACGCCCTCGCTGACCCCGACCATGACGTCGACCGCCACCGATACCGGCACCGCGACCCCAACGCGCACGCTCACGGTGACGCGCACCTCGACCGTGACTCGTACGCCGACCAGCACCCCAACTATTACGCCGACCAGCACCTACAGCGCGACGCCAACGCCGACCAACAGCTTGCGCCCGACGTCGACTCCGACCACGAGCCCGACCACCACCATGACCCGCACGCCGACGGCGACGCCGACCACTACTAGCTCGCGGACGAGCAGCGTCACCAGCACATCGACCGCCACGCGCACCCCGACCAGCACGCCGACGATCACCCCGTCCGTCACCAACACCCGAACCACCACGCCATCGTTGACCACCACGCCGACTCGCACGCCGACTTCGACCCCGACCGAGACCCGCACCCGAGTTCCCAGCGCGACCCAAACACCGACGCCGACGTGGACGATTCGTCCGACACCGACAACGCCGCTCCCCACGTTTACCCCCACGTCGACGGCGACGATCAGCCCGACGCCGACGCGAACGCTGAGTCAGACGCCGACCTTCAGCCGCACGCCGACCTTCAGCGCGTCGCCGTCCTACAGCGCCACGCCGACGCGAACGATCGGGCCTTCCAACACGCCGACGATGACCATGACGCTGTCGCCAACCGATACGCGGGTGCCGACGCGGACGGTCACGAACTCGGTGACGCCGACGATCACGCGAACTCCACGTGCAACCCAAACAGCGACGATCACGCAAACCGGAACCGTAACGTCGACCGGGACGATCACCAAAACCCCGACCATCACCCGGACGCAAACGATCACTCAGACCGCCACGGTAACCAACACCGCAACGATGACGGCCAGTGTGACGATCACCCAGACGACGGCGAGCACGCCTGTACCAAGTGAATCACCGACCCCTGCGCCGACTGAGACCGCGATCATGGCGGACACGTCGACGGCGACTCCAGGATCGTAGTGCCGCTGCCGCAAACAACAACGCCCCGCCGGCAAAACCGGCAGGGCGTTGTGAGCGATCACGTCAGCAGCGGTTACGCCGCCTTGGTGACGTTGCTGGCTTGTGGTCCTTTGCGGCCCGGGGTGACGTCGAACTCGACGGCCTGGCCGGCCTCGAGGCTACGAAAGCCATCACCGGAAATCGCCGAGTAGTGAACGAAGACATCTTCGCCACCATCGGTGCGGATGAAGCCGTACCCTTTTTCGGGGTTGAACCACTTCACGGTCCCGTGTGCCATAGCACTTCCTCCTTTGCTCAAAACTGGTCTCAAGGGGAAGTTGCTGATTGGTTCGGGCTATACAGAAAAGCCGAAGGCTGGTTGCTCCTTCGGCGACGCGAACGTATTGCAGGTGCTTCCCGTCAGACTCGGTGTCTCTTATAGCCGACGGCCGATGAGCGCGCAACCGCATCGCACATCGGCTTGCGACAACCCACGGCGCCGGATAGGAATGCGAATCACCTGCGACGGAGAATGCACGATGCCGCGCTTCGGAATTTCCATTCCCAATGGCTGGTTGCTTGATTTGTCGAACGTCGAAGGCGCCGCAAGGAAATGGGCCACGACGCGCGCCAACGTCGTCGAGGCCGAAGCCGCCGGCTTCGACTCTGCCTGGATCGTCGATCACTTTCACACGTTCCCGCTTAAGACCGTCGAGGCCACCTTCGAAGCGTTCACCACGTTGACGGCCTTGGCGGAAGCCACCACGCGCATTCGCCTGGGCCAGATGGTGACATGCAACTCGTATCGCAATCCGGCGTATCTCGCCAAGATCGCGGCGTGTCTCGACGTCATCTCCGGCGGTCGCACGACGCTGGGCATCGGCGCCGGCTGGTACTCCGAGGAGTACGAGGCCTACGGCTACGAGTTTCCGAAGATCGGCACGCGTCTGCAGATGCTGAAAGAGGCGTGCGAGATTCTTACGCGCTTGTGGACCGAGGAGCGCGTTACCTACGAAGGGAAACAGTATCAATTGAAGGACGCGATCTGCGAGCCCAAGCCGTTGCAGCGCCCGCATCCGCCGCTGCTCATCGGCGGCAGCGGGGAGAAGGTGCTGCTGCGCTGCGTCGCCCGCTACGCCAACGCGTGGAACGCCAACCTGTCGTTCGACGAGTACCGGCGCAAGGTCGAAATCCTGCACCAACACTGCACGGAAGTCGGTCGCAATCCCGCCGAGATCGAGCTGACAGTCTCGCTGCCGATCGTCATCGTCGACGATCACAAGGACATCAACACCGTCTTGTCGGAGCGGCTGCCCAAGTCGATCCCGGTCGAAATGCTGCGCCAGCGCTACGAACAGGCCGGCGGCATCTTCGGCACGCCGGCAGAAGTCGCCGAACGGCTGCAACCCTGGATTCGTTTCGGGTTGGGAACGATCATCTGCGTCTTCTCGGATCCGATCAGCCGAAAGCAGATGCAGCGGTTCGCCGCCGAAGTGCGGCCGCAGTTCGCGTGACCGGCGGACGTCAGCGTCCGCGGTAGTAGACGCGGTCGCCCCGGGTTTCCTTGACCACCGCGTTGCGCACAATCAAATGTTCGAGGTGTGCGAGCGTCTCGAACGTCGCCGGGAACTGCACCGTCAGCGGACTGGTCTCGTCCATCGCGAACGCGTGTTTGGCGACCTCGTAGCCGGTGTGCGCGGCGTGCCGGATGAAGTCGAGCATTTCGCGCATGCGATACTCGTGATGCTGGATGATCTGATTGGCGCGATGGCGGTGGTCGGTGAACACGCCGCCGTGGGCCGGTAGCACGAGGTTCACATCGAACTTCTGGACCTTGCGCTGCGAGGCGATGAAGTCGCCGAGCGGATCGTCGGCGCCGCCCGGAAAGTAGCCGACGTGCGGCGTGATCTTCGGCAAGAGATGGTCGCCGACGATCAGGATCTTCTCCTTGCGGAGATAAAGGACGCAGTGACCGGGCGCGTGCCCCGGAGTCCAGATCACTTCGATTTCGCGTTCGCCCACTCGTAGCACGTCGCCGTCGTCGATGAAGCCGTCGGGCACCGTGGTGACGTAGAGGCCGGACCAAAATTCCGCCGGCGACGGAATGTGGACGAAGCGCTCGATCGGAATTCCGCAGGCGTCGAAGAAGCGGACGGCTTCCGCCGGCCGTTCCTGTGGCGCGAAGGTGTGCGAGCGCTCGAACTCCGCGCGATGCATCAGGAGACGCGCGCCGGTGAGCTGCTTGATGGTCTTCGAGGTGCCGAAGTGATCGGGATGGTGATGCGTGCAAATAATCTGCTTCACCTGCGACGGCGCGCAGCCGACGCTGTGCAGCGCGGTCTCCAAGGTGTGGATGCTGTCGCCGCTGTTGACGCCGGTGTCGACCAGCGCCCACTCGTCGCCGTCGCGGACGAGATAGACGTTGACGATCGTCGGCCGCATCGGCAGCGGCAGGTGGATCAGGTACACGCCCGCAGCCACCTCGCGAATCTTGGGTTCGGTCATTCGGTCGCTCTCAGAATCGGTGGACGCAGAGGAAGACTACTCGTGCAAACGGTCTTGCACCGCGAAGGTTACGCGGATCTTGACGCGCCAATGCGCCACCGCACCGTTCTCGACCGTCGCCGAGATGTCGTCGACGTGCACGTGACGGATGCCGTCGATGGTCACCGCCGCCCGCGCCAGCGCGATATTGACCGCGTCCTCGATGCTATTCGCCGACGCTCCCGTCAGCTCGATAATCTTCTCGACCATCCCTCCGCCCTCCTGCCGCGACCGTACGAGAGCGGTATGAGCCAGTCAAGGTGAGGGCCTCACGAGCAGCTTGGCCGCGGCCATGGACGGTTCCCCTGGGTGAAGGGCTGCGCTAGCATCGACCTCCGATGGCGCTCGACGTGACTGAATTCCAAGCCGCGGGTCTGTACCGCCCCAACGCTCCGGACGCGGCGGAGCGACTTGCTTTGCTCGAATGGCTCGTCGCGCAAGGGATCGCGCTGGAGCAGATCGTCCTCGCCCACCGCGAAGGGCAGATTCTCAGCCTTGCGGCCGATCTTGCGCTGCGTCGTGAGGAGCAACTGAGCTTGATCGAACTGTCGCGGTCGAGCGGCATGACCGTCGCGGAGTTGGAGCAGCTTCGCCTTGCGGCCGGGCTGCCGCCGCTCGATGCGCACACGCCTGCGTTCAGCGCAGCGGACGTCCTGGCGTTCACCGCTTTCATCGGGGCTCGCGAGATGTTTGGCGATGCTGCGGCCGTACAGTTCTCACGCGTGATCGGCTCGTCGCTCGGACGTCTCGCGGAAGCCACCGTGTCGCTCTATCTGCGCACGGTCGAGGGCCGCATTCGCGAGGCCGGCGGTGACGAGCTGTCGCTGGCCCGAGCGAACCTCGCGGCGATCCAGGCGCTCGAATCGTTGCGGCCGGTGGTTCACAGCATGCTGCGCTGGCACCTCGAAACGGCCATCCGCCGCTTCCGCGAAGGGCGTGATTCGAGTTCGTTGGAGACCGCGCGCATGACGGTCGGGTTCGTCGACGTCGTCGGCTTTACGCCGCTCTCCCTGCGTGCCTCCACCCCCGAACTCGGTGCCGTCGTCGACCGATTCGAGGCGATTACCAGCGACGTCACGGCGGCGCACGATGGCCGAGTGGTCAAGCTGATCGGCGACGCCGTGATGTTCGTTACCGTGCGTGCCGCCGACGCCTGCGAGATCGCGCTCACCCTGATGGAGCGGTTCGGCGCCGACCCGGTGGTCACCCCGCGTGGCGGACTCGCGAGCGGCCAGCTCCTGATGCGCGGCGGGGACTACTACGGGCCGACCGTCAATCTGGCTTCACGCATCAGCGATCTCGCCGTACCCAACGAGATTCTGGTCAGTTCCGAGCTCGCCACCGAGGTTCCGAACGACCGGTTTCGCTTCGAACCCGCGGGGCGGCGGATGCTCAAGGGCTTCGACGCGCCCGTCCAACTCTTTTCGGTCTGCCGCGGGTGACCGATGTGCCGCGTACTATCAGGTTCGCGGCACGGTTAGGAACTCGCAGGAGATCGGGATGACGCCGATGTGTCCAACCCCACCTGTGTTCTGCCCGTAGTAGTGTTGCCGCAGACGCCATTTGTTCGCGTTGCGTAACTCCGCGTACGCCGCGCGCGGTGCCAGATAGTACTTGGCCGCGATGCGCAGCAGCACGCCCCACGGCGGCAGGCCGGGATGACACGCGGCCGTCCCTTTGATCCGCAGAACCTGCTTCTGTTGCCCAGCCGGCTCAGCGCCGAATAGCAATGCCACTTCGGGATGGTGCGTAATGTTCTTGCCCGCCCGTGTTGCCGCGCCGGTCGTGATGTAGATCACGCCGCGATGCACGACGAACCACAGCGGCGTGACGAATGGCCGCCCCTTCGGGGACAGCGTCGCGACCTGCACGATCAGCGAGCGTTGCAGGAAGGCGTGGACGGTTGCGTCGATGAGTGACGGCATCGGCGCTACTCGACGCGAATGCGACCGTAGTCCCACGCCAAGATGCGCCCGGGTGTGATGCCGTACCAATCGAGATCGACTTGCGTCGCATTCGTCGGCGGCTCGATGCGGGCAGCCGTGCCGCGCACCGAAACACCGCGCAGCTCGAACCAGTAGGGACCGTCGTCAAGCACGAGGACGACTTCGCGCCGGTCGAGATCGGGTGCGGTTCCGGTGAGCACGCCAAATGCATGTTGTCCTGCGACCTGCCGCGCAGTCGCTGGTAGCAGATCCACAGCGCCACCCTCGACGAACGCCACGGTCGCACGTGACGGATGTTCCACCAGATCCTTGAGGACAGATGCGGCGACGTCGCGAGTTACCCGCGGCGGTGAGGTTTGCCCACTCGCGTTGGACACCGCGCGTCGGTAGCACAGACGCGAAGAGAATTCACGAACTCGAACGTTCGGGGTAGGCCAGGGTCGTGCGACAGGAGTCAGAGAAACGTCGCGAACACGCTATCGGCGAGGAGCAGTCCGCGCTCGCTCAGTTGCCACGCCTCGTCACGCAACTGGAGGAGCCCGTCGGCTTGCAGCGCCGAGGCGTGCGGAAACGCCGACAGAAACTCGATGCCGAAACGGGATGCAAAGTCGGCCGCGCGAAAACCTGAACGCAGCCGCAAGTTCAAAAACACAAACTCTCCGCGCGCTTGCGCAAGCGCCAGCGTTTCCTCGAACGCTCGCGCATGCCCGTATTGCGCCACACGTTCGAGGTAGACCGTCGGGTTCCTCTCGTTGCTCCACCGGCGGCCCGGCTGCGCTGTCCCAGCGAATGAATGGGCGCCGGCGCCGACGCCAAGGTAGGACCCGCCGCACCAGTAGTTGAGATTGTGCCGGCATTCGCGTCCACGCCGCGCGAAATTCGAGATCTCGTACGGCGCGTAGCCGGCGGCAGCGAGGACCTCGCGCGTGCGGGTGAACATCGCGACTTCGATTTCCTCGGGCGCCTGCCGCAGTTGGCCCTTGGCCCGCATGGCATGAAACGCCGTGCCTTCTTCGAACGTGAGGTTGTAGGCGGAGATGTGGTCGGGCGACAGCGCAATCGCCGCGCGCAGATCGGATTCCCACTCGTCGAGCGTCTGACCCGGGACGGCGAAGATCAGGTCGAGATTGAGATTGTCGAAGCCCGCGCGGCGCGCCAACTCGACGGCGGCCATTGCTTCGTTGCCCGAGTGAATGCGACCGAGCGTCGCCAGGTGTCGCGGCTGAAACGACTGCACGCCGAAGCTGATGCGGTTGATACCCGCGTCGCGAAATCCACGCAACTTGTCGAGCGTGATCGTGCCGGGATTG
>Ga0335069_10008475_pt1 | contig 14716 bp, 11 predicted proteins | sample Lox_Sample_11_FD_206714 | JGI IMG/M metagenome (GOLD analysis project Ga0335069, IMG submission 206714) | Soil microbial communities from Loxahatchee National Wildlife Refuge, Florida, United States - Lox_Sample_1.1 | ecosystem: Environmental > Terrestrial > Soil > Wetlands | place: USA... | reverse complement strand
TACCCATCGGCACGTTGATGAACTGGTAGGCCGAACTTACCGCGTGCTGCGCATCGATCAAGGTCGTGAATGTGGCTTTCGCCTGGTCGTACCACTTACCGGCTGCTTCCTCTCCGCCTGTATCCTGTGCCGCTGCGATGATTTCGAAATTCCTGTCCTTCAGCTCGGTATAGAGTGCCTGCCAGCCTGGCAGGTCGAGCCGGCAGCCTCACCACGAGGCCCAGGTGACCACCAGCACCTTCTTGCCGCGAAAGTCCGAGAGATGGACGATTTTGCCGCTGCGATCCGGAACTGCAAAATCGGGTGCGACGCGGGTGTTATAGTAAGTCCCGCGAACTACAGGTATCTCGCCGAAGCTCCATACGCCGGAGTCAACCACAACCGATTGTCCGATCCTGCGCGCAAATCCTGTCAGATTGAACCGATCGGCATTGCGGAGTTCCTTCGTCACTGGAATGCAGAGATCGGCCCGGCAAGCGCCCTGGGGCTTTAACTCGAATTCGTTGATGCGCGGAAGGTCGGCGGAACGGACCCACAGGTCGCTTCCTTCAACCTTGATGCTGTCGAGCTTCACCGTTCGATCGCTATAAAGGACGGTTCCGGATGTCTGTGCCGGCGCACCAAGCACGATCGAAGCACTAGCGGATGTCAGCAGGAATTCGCGGCGGTTCATAGGTAGCGCCATTATAAGGGCAAACCGGCCTCCTTGGATAGGGGCCGGTTAGCCGGGTCGGAGCCAACTTACAATGAAGCCAACGACATGAACACCGTCCAAAGGATCTCTCTCCACGAGCTTGCCGAGCGGCTTGGCTGCGAAGTCCGGGGCGACGCGAACCTCGAAATTACCGGTATTGCAGGTATGGAGCAGTCGGGTCCAAGCGAACTTACCTTTCTGGCCAATCCGAAATATGCGTCGAAGGCCAAGCACTGCCGGGCGGGCGCCATTTTAGTCGCCGAGCCGCTCGCTCAGCCGACGCCGATCAGTGTTGTATCGAAGAATCCGTACTTGGATTTCGCCCGCGCGCTCGCCCTGTTCTATCAACCTCCGCGGCCGATGCCGGGCATCCACCCGCAAGCCTCCATTGCCAAGACAGCCAAGATTGGCGAAGGCGCGTCGATCGGTGCATTCGCCGTGATCGGGGAGCATGTCTCCATCGGGAAGAACGCAGTCGTTCATCCGCACGTCGTGATTTACGATGGCGCGCAGATCGGCGACGATTTCTACGCGCATTCGCACGCTGTCGTCCGTGAATACTGTCGCGTCGGAAACCGCGTGATTCTCCAGAATGGCGTAGTTGTGGGAGGCGATGGCTACGGCTTTGCAAAGACCGCCGAGGGCACGCATTTCAAAATCGTTCAGTCCGGCATCACGGTGATAGAAGACGATGTCGAGATCCAATCGCTCACTTCTGTCGACCGCGCAACGGTCGGCGAAACGCGCGTCAAGCGCGGGGCTAAGATCGACAGTTTGGTACAAGTCGGTCACGCCTGCGTGGTGGGTGAGGACAACATTATCTGCGCGCAAACCGGTCTCGCCGGCAGTTCCATCCTCGGCAATAACGTCCTGCTCGCGGGTCAGGTCGGGATTTCCGGTCATCTCACGATTCACGACAACGCGATTGTCTATGCTCAGAGCGGTGTGGGTGGAGACGTACCGGCCGGGGCGGTGATTTCCGGCTCGCCGGCCTTCGACAGCCGCGACTGGCTGCGCGCTATCACCGCATTTCCAAAGTTGCCAGAATTACTCAAGACAGTGAGACAATTGGAAAAGCGGCTGGAACAGCTCGAAAGCGCAACGGCCTCTTCCTCATGATCGAAGAAAAGAACAATGGCCGGAGGCCGGTGGCCTATCTCAATGAGACTTTTCTTGAGAGCAATGATGCCCGCGGGCTGCGCATTCTTTCCGAATACCTCGAACCGCTTTCGCATTTTCGAGACGAAAAAATCCAGGACACGATCGTGTTTTTCGGCTCGGCGCGTATTGCCGAAGAAGGCCCGCTGGGTCAGTATTACAACGATGCCCGGACGTTGGCTCGCCTGGTTACGGAGTGGTCCAACAAGATCGCCACTTCACTCCATCGATTCGTCATTTGCTCCGGAGGTGGCCCGGGAATTATGGAGGCGGCGAATCGCGGCGCAAGCGATGCGGGCGGCAAGACGATCGGCTTGAACATTGGGTTGCCTTTCGAGCAGCAACCCAATCCGTTCATCACTCCGGAACTGTCCTTCGAATTTCACTACTTCTTCATGCGCAAGTTCTGGTTCGCCTACCTGGCCAAGGCTCTGGTGATCTTTCCGGGCGGATTCGGAACTTTGGATGAGCTTTTCGAGATCCTGACGCTGGCGCAAACACGCAAGCTCGAAAGCAAGATCGTGATCGTGCTGTATGGATCGAAATACTGGAAAGAGGTTTTGAATGTCGAAGCCTTGGTCCGGCACGGCACAATCGACAAAGAAGATCTTAAATTATTCCAGTATGTCGACGATCCGGAATCCGCGCTGGCGGTCCTTCAGGAGCAACTGACCCGATATTTCTTAGAACCAGAGAAGCCGCTGCCGGAGCCCGTCGCGGAGACTCCACAGATCGCGAAATCGCGCGTGTGACTCGACTCGTGTGGGGAGCGGCGCTCGTAGTGCGTAGAATAAGCCTCCGGCTTGTTCAGGACAAACCAGAGGTTTGTCCAACGAATTGGAAATTGCCGTGAAGCGCGACCTGAAGTCCCTGTGGCGCCGGCTCGGTAAAGCAGACAAAACTTTCGCCGTTCTGCTCGTCCTCTATCTTGTCCTGCTGTTTGCTGCGCCGGACACCGCCTTCACTCTGCTCCTGCAATTCGTCGTCTTCCTCTTTTGCATCTGGATCGCAGTGCGGCTTGCGCGGTTCGGTTTGCGTAAAGCAATCTGGCGGCTACGCAACCGGCTCTTAGTGACATACGTGCTGATCGCAGTCGTCCCGATCCTGCTGATCCTTACGCTCGCCGTTTTAGGCACCTACATGCTCGCCGGACAGGTCGCGGTCTATCTGGCGAGGTCCGAATTGGAACGCAGGGTGGTCGCTATGCAAGCGATCACCGACATCCTGAAGCGCACCGATCGAGCGCACCGAACGGACATCATGCGGCAAACCGGCGAAATCTATCGCGCGCGCTATCCCGACCTGGTACTTCAAGTCGCGGACCACGGATCGACTCAACGTTGGCCGGAAGGTTCCGATCTTCAGCTACCCGACAAAATTGCCGGCGACGTGAACGGAATTGCAGCGCGCGAGACGCATTACTTCGCCTGGTCGCAGGCGTCCTCGGATGATACACGCATCATCGCCGCCGCACCGCTCACACGCAGGTATCTCAGCGGGATGGTGCCAGGATTGGGCGATATCTACTTTCTGCAAGTCTCAGGCCAGGTGCCCCAAAAACAGAACAAGGGCGGCATTCAGATCTCGACACAAAAGAGCAAAGGCTCGGGACTCACAGTCGGCGAGCAAAAGTTCGAAAGTTTTCCAGCCGGTCATGACGCGCCTGGTACGCCCCTGCCGCCACCAGCGAACAGATTCGATTTCGAGGTGGCTTGGCCCTCCATCGTCCAGGTGATGAACTGGGATGAGCCGAACTCCATGAAGGGCGCGCTCCTGTTAGTTCGCACGCGCTTCTCCGCCGTCCTGCAATTGATTCTTAGTCAAAAGATGGACGAGTTCCAAGGTGCGGTTCCATATATCTTCATGGGTGTGGCGATTGCCTTCCTGGTGGTCGAGCTAGTGTCGTTGATCATTGGTGTTTCGTTAACGCGCACCATTACCGGAGCGGTTCACTCGCTGTACCAGGGAACCACGCGCGTGATGGAGGGCGATTTCTCGCATCGCATCCGCGTTACCGGCCGGGACCAGTTGGCCGATCTAAGCAGATCGTTCAACACCATGACCGAGAACCTCGAGCGTTTGCTCGCCGTCGCCAAGGAAAAAGAACGGCTGCAGGCTGAAATCGCCATCGCGCGCGAGGTGCAGGACCAGCTTTATCCAAAAGCCGCGCCCGAGCTCAAGACGGTCCGTGTGAGCGGCCTCTGCCAACCTGCGCGAATGGTCTCCGGCGACTATTACGATTACCAGAAGCTTCCCGGCGAACGGCTCGCCGTGGCCATCGGCGACGTATCCGGTAAAGGCATTTCGGCAGCGCTGCTCATGGCGAGTATCCAATCGGCGATGCGCATGGAACTGCGGGCTTCGCTCGAGTTCGCGGCGCTCACGCAATCGCAGAACGGCGCTCGCTTCTCCACCGCCAGGATGGTGTCGGAACTGAACCAGCAGCTCCACGCCACCAGTTCGCCTGAAAAGTTCGCGACATTCTTCTTCGGCCTGCACAACGATGAGACTGGGATTCTGAGTTACACCAATGCGGGTCATCTCCCGCCGATCCTGATCCGTAACGGCGGCCACAGCCTGTTGGATGTAAACGGAACGGTGGTAGGCGCCTTCCCGTTCTCGAAATACGAAGAGAGCAAGATCGAACTGAAGAGCGGCGATTTGCTCGTTTGCTATACCGACGGAATCACTGAGCCCGAGAACGAATACGGCGAGATGTTCGGCGAGGAGCGGCTGATTGAGCTTGTCACCAAGAATGCCGACCGTGACGACAAGGAGATCATCGATTCGGTTATGGAAGCCGTGCGTCAGTGGACGGGTTCGCCAGAGCTGTCCGACGACATGACCGTGTTGCTGGTCCGGAAGCAATAAAAAATTCATCGTGGTACGCTACGGCCATGCGAAGAATACACGTGTGCGCTTTGGCCTTAGCGCTTGCCGGGCTTTGCTTGCTGGCGGACAAATTCACCTATCCGAAGACGCGCGCGACCGATCAAACGGACACCTACTTCGGGGTGAAAGTGCCCGATCCCTACCGCTGGCTCGAGGACGATAACTCGGCCGAGACCGCGCAATGGGTCAAGGAACAGAATAAGCTTACATTCGGCTATCTCGAGCAGATTCCCTACCGGCAGCAGGTTAGACAGCGGCTGACGCAGTTGCTGAACTACGCCAAGTACAGCGCACCGTTACGCCGCGGCGAGTATTTCTTCTTCACCAAGAACGACGGGCTGCAGAATCAGAGCGTTTGGTACGTGCAGAGAGGGCTCGACGGCACTCCCGAGCTACTGCTCGACCCGAATCAGTTCTCTCGCGACGGCACAACGCGATTGGGCGCAACGTCGATTTCGCGCGACGGAAAGTACCTCGCCTTCGGAAAATCTTCCGGCGGCTCCGATTGGCTGGAAGGTCACGTCCTGGAGATCGCGACACGCAAGGTCTTACCGGATGAACTGAAGTGGCTCAAGGCGACCGGCTTCGCTTGGGCAGGCGATGGCTTCTTCTATAGCCGCTATCCGGCTCCGCAGGCGGGGCACGAGCTTTCGAGCAAGAACGAGTTCCAGACCGTTTACTTCCATAAGATCGGCACGCCGCAGAGCGCTGACCCGATTGTTTACGAAGACAAGTCCAATCCGCAGCGGTTCCATTCGGTCAGCGTTACCGAAGACCAGCGCTACGCGGTGCTCAATATTCAGGATCGAGGCGCGGGACTGCGCGGTAACGCCATTTATTTCCGCGATCTTTCGAAGTCTGAGACCACGTTCCATCCGATCGTCATGAGCATCACTGATTCTTCCTACCGTGTGCTGGATGATCTTGACGGCAAGTTTCTGATCGAAACTGACCGCGATGCACCAAACACTCGGGTGATGCTGTACGATCCAGCTACTGGTGCGTGGAAAATCGTGCTACCTGAGAAGCCCGAAGTCTTGTCCAGCGTCAGCACTGCCGGGGGCAAGCTTTTTGCGCTCTACGACAAGGACGTGACCAGCCATGCATATGTCTACACACTGGACGGCAAAATGGAGAATGAAGTCGCGCTACCGGGCGCAGGCACTGCCGGGGGATTCTTCGGACTGCATGACGACAAGTTTGTTTTCTACTCGTACACGTCGTTGAATTATCCTCCGGCGATCTTCCGCTACGACATCGCCACGCGAAAAAGTAATGTTTTCCGGTCGCCCGACATCCCCGGCTTCAATCCCAACCAATACGAGACCAAACAGGTGTTCGTTACCAGCAAAGACGGAACGAAAGTTCCGATGTTCCTGGTATATAAGAAAGGACTCAAGCTCGATGGCAACAACCCCGCGCTGGAGACCGGATACGGTGGCTTCAACATTACCGAATCGCCCGTGTTCTCACCGCTGCGCGTGGCCCTATTGGAGCAGGGCTTCGTGTTCGCCTCGGTGAACATGCGCGGTGGCGGCGAATACGGCGAGAAATGGCATGAAGGCGGCATGAAGCTTAAAAAGCAGAACGTGTTCGACGACTTCATCGCCGCGGCGCAATGGCTGATCGACAACAAATACACCAAACCCGAAAAGTTCGTCGCCAACGGAACATCCAACGGTGGCTTGCTCATCGGCGCAGTGATCAATCAGCGCCCCGACCTGTTCCGGGTGGCTATTCCGCAGGCAGGAGTGATGGACATGCTGCGATTCCAGAAGTTCACAATCGGCTGGAACTGGATTGCTGACTACGGATCGAGCGACAACGCTGAGGAATTCAAGGCACTCCGCGCGTATTCGCCAATCCACAACGTGAAAAAGGGCACGCTGTATCCTGCGGTATTGATCACAACAGCCGATCATGACGACCGGGTCGTGCCGGGACACTCGTTCAAATACGCCGCAGCCATGCAAGCGGGCGCAAGTCCGGAACGGCCGGTCTTGATTCGCATCGAAACCAACTCCGGCCATGGCGCGAGCAGCACCGGCAAGCAGATCGATATTACGACTGACCTTTATACCTTCATCTTCCATAACCTCGGAATCACCCCGCGATATGGCGATTCCGCCAAGAGTACCAACTGAAGCAAGCCCAGGCTAGCGCCGGTATTCAAGGGACCGCTTGGCAACACAAGAGGACATTTCGAGCCTGCAGGCGCCACTGGTGTTCGGAGTTACCGGCCATCGCGACCTCCGCGACGAGGACATCGCTGCGCTTGAGCAGAAAGTGCGGGATATCTTCGACGATTTTCGCGCCAAATACCCCTCCACTCCTTTTCTCCTGCTTTCTCCGCTTGCCGAAGGTGCGGACCGATTAGTCGCGCGGGTCGCCCTTGGGTCCGGAGCAAGACTCATCGCGCCGCTGCCCCTGCCCCAAAGCCTTTATGAGACCGATTTCGAGACGCCGGAATCGATCGCGCAATTTCGTGAGCTTCTTGCAAGCGCCGATGAATCCTTCGCTCTCGATCTCCTCGCCAATGAAGATACCGTACGGCCGAAGGGTCCTCTACGTGACAAGGAATACGAAAAGGTCGGCAAGTATATCGCCCGTGAAAGCCAGGTTCTGATCGCGCTCTGGGACGGTACAGATCCGGCCAAGGTCGGCGGCACTGCGGCAATCGTGCGGTTTCAAACTGAAGGTCCCGATCGCGGACCATGCGACTTGTTCCCGCCAGAATTATTTCCGGTTTATCACATCATCACTCCGCGCGTGAGTAACGGGAAAACACCCATCGATGCGCTCCAATTGAAAGTGCGCTATCCATCGGCTTTCAAGGGCAACGACGACGGCGCTAAGGATTACTACCATACGATTTTTCAGGACTTGGACGAATTCAATTGCGAAATGGCCAAAGGCGGAAGAGCGCTGGCATCGCAAGCGGATTCCTGCGGGCGGCCGGCTTTGTCTGAACCCGCGCGACGCACAATGCAGCAGTTTGCATATACGGATGCTCTAGCCATTCAGTTCCAGAGTCAGGTGCGCTCAGCGGATATTGCGTTGCACTGGATTGTCTTCTTTTCATTCCTATTTTTCGTGCTCTTCGCACATCTTGATGAACACCCAGTCTCTTTCTTGTTCATTTCGGCCGTGCTGCTGGGCCTAGCGATATTTGTTCACCGTTACTCGAAATCGAAGCGTCTGGAGGACAGATTCCTGGACTATCGTGCCATCGCGGAAGGGTGCCGGGTGAGACTCTTTTGGCAGGTTGCCGGCGTCCACGACTCCGTGGCCGACAATTACCTAGGGAAGCAACGAACGGAACTGGACTGGATTCGGAATGGCTTGCGCGGCTGGAGCAATGGAAAAGAATACCGCCGCGAAATGGGGACCACGACGGAACCGTTGCAACATGTCATAAGCCAGTGGGTCGAGAAGCAGAAGGAGTACTTCGAAGGCGCGAGGGAATCGAACTGGAAGAAATTCGAGCGGAAGGAATTGGAGTCAAAGATATGCCTGTGGATCGCCGTAGGAACGGGACTCCTTCTATTGCTGTTCCAACTTCTCGCTCCGCAAGAATTCAAAGAGGAACGCTGGCGGGATATCCCAGTTATCGCAATTGACGCTTTTCTGGCGGCGGGCGCGCTGCTCCATCATTACAAAGAACGTCAGGCGTATGCCGAACACAAGAAACAATACGACCGCATGCACGCGATTTTCAGCAACGCACTAGATTCGCTGGAGCGAATTGTCTCTTCCGATAATTTCAAAGGCGCGCAAGATTGTCTACGCAAGCTTGGCAAAGAGGCATTAGTAGAGAATGGCGACTGGGTCCTGCTGCACCGTGAGCGTCCCCTCGAACTACCTCACCCGTAACGCCCGACTCACTTCACCGTAATCGGTACCGACGCGATGTGATTCTCCCATTCCATTTGCAGCTTCGCCTTGTTTCCGCCGAGATCGGAAAGCGTAATCTTGAACGTCTCAATCAACGACGGCGGCTTGCTCATGGTCATCTTCACGCGGCCTAGATCCTGAGATTCGTTATAAGTGAGCCCCCATTGCTTGGTCTGCTTATTGATGATGAGCTGCCAGGCGTTGGGGTCCTGCACCAGAACGAATAATGTGTAATCGCCTTTAGGAACTGCCAGACCTCCGACGTCAAGATCGGCATCGGTGTGAAACGCGGTCGCCGAGTTAGCGCCGGCACGCCAGACAGGGTAAGTAGAATCCTGCGAAATCTTTCCGCCGTCACCGAAGATCTGCCGTCCCCGGACCGAAGGCGCGTTGTACTTGATGCTGAGCGTCTTGCCGCCGACGGTGATGCTAGTCTGGGCCGCCGGGCTCTGAGCGTAAGAAATTCCAGTTGCAACGATGAGCGCGGTAACGCCTAGGAATGCAATTCTCATGATTTCCTCCCTCGAATTTAGACTCGATTGTAGCAATTCAGTCACGTCAGCTCAGTGTTTTTGGTCTCCGGCAGAGTGAAGATCAGGACCGAGCCCAGTAGAAAGAAAGCCGAGTTCAGCGCCAGAGCCGGGCCGATGCCTTTGCGATCCGCAATCGCGCCGACCGCGAAAGGCGCGAGCGCGCTGGTCGCGCGCCCGATGTTATATACGAATCCCTGCGCAGTGGCGCGAATCGATGTTGGATACAGCTCGGCGAGCATGGCGCCAAACAATGCGAAGAACCCAGTCCCGCAAAAGCCGATGAAGGGTCCCATCCCGAGTAACCACGACTCAGCTGAATCTCCCGCCCAGCGCGGAATCATTCCGTAGATCGGCGTGAGTACCGCGGCTGCAAAGACGTATGCGGCAAAAGCTGGCCGGCGTCCGAAACGGTCCGCCATCCAACCGAAGCTCACATATCCAAGAAAGGCCCCGAACTGCATCGTGAAAATAAACGCGCTGGTTCTAAAGATATTCAGCCCCGCCCCACCTTGATCGCGAGGCGCGGACAGAAAGCCTGGAAGCCACGTTGCCAGTCCCCAGTACGCGATCAACACCGAGGTCGCCAGCGCGGTGCCGAGGACGGTTCGTTGCAGCAGTGGAGGACGAAATAACGAACGCAGCGGAGCTGTCTTCGTCTTCTGCGTCCAGATCTCCGGTTCCTTCACCTTGCGCTGGATCCATGCAGTGAGCAGCGCCGGCAGAATGCCTGTCAGAAACAAGACGCGCCAGCCATAGCGCGGCAGGATCAGCGCGGTGACGGCGGCTGCCAGCATATAGCCGATCGCCCATCCCGACTGCATCAACCCGATCGCCTTGGCGCGATGGCGTGCCGGCCAACTCTCAGCCACCAATACCGCTCCTGCCGACCACGCGCCGCCAAGCCCCAGTCCGACCACTGCGCGCCACGCCAGCAGCGACGCTAAACCCGTTGCCGTCGCCGATCCGCCCGATCCTAGCGAGTACAGCAGAATGGTGTAAATCAGCGTGCGAGTCCGGCCGATCCGATCCGCTAGGATCCCCGCCACAACTCCACCGACAGACGACAAGACCAGCGTCGCAGAGCTAACTAGTCCCGCCGTTGCCGCGTTCCAGTGAAACTGTTCGCGAAGAGTTTGAACGGCGAACACATACAAGAGAACGTCCAGCGCATCCAACATGTATCCGAGCATCGCCGCCCACAGCGCGAGCCAGCGCTGTTCCGTCAAGATGCGCATTCTTCAAATGTTACAACGTGAACTTTCCTGCAACCCCTAGCGTTTACACTGTAGGGTTCAGGAGGCAGGATGGCGGACGACCGTTTTTATTGGATGGGTGATGACTTTGGCGATGATGGCGGAGGCGGCGATGGCGGGTGGGACGACGATCAGCAAGATGACGACGACCAGCAAGACGACGATGACCAGCAAGACGATGATCAGGATCAATACGACGACCAGGACGATGACGATCAAGGCGACTCCGATGAGGACGATGACGGTGGCGCGTCCGCGGGTGGTGACGGCGGGGACGATAATGACGACCAGAACCTGGACGATTACTTCGCCTCCGACGAAGACCTGCCGCAAATAGACGACGACGTCTTTGCCAGCGCGTCCGACTTTCCGAACGCCGATGAGAGCGACTTCGAAGACGACCAAGGCGACTGGAGCGCCGACGATTATTCGGAATCCGCACAGAATCTGTTCGGTGACCATCCGTTCTTCGGCGATACGCTAATCCAGCAGAAGTCCGACGAAGGATTTCGACCGTACGAGGATGAACGGTTCGCGCGGGCATTCGACGACATTGCACCAGGAACGTCGGACACAGTCCACCTATTCGAGCGCGAAGGCAAGCTGTTCGCGTTCGGTCTGGTGTCGCAGGCTGTGCTGGAGATGTTGATGGCGCGTTACACCGGCATCGATCTCACAGGATTGGAGGTCGGCGTTCCACCAAAGGGCGAACCTGTTCCGGTTCAGCCGCTGCCGCCCGCGTTTGCCAACGTGCAAGAGAAGGACGCCGTCGATTTACGGAAGTATGTGACGCCCGTCGGCGATCAGGGACAGACCGGCCGTTGCTCGGCGTTCGCCTGGACGCACGCGACCGAGATGACCCGCAACATCTTGCAGCAGGAATCGCCGCGGCTCTGTCCGAATTTCACCATGTACGAATTCCAGCAGATGCAAGGCGACGCGCGTGACTACCGGTATGCCTATTCTGGCGGCGACGGAACAATTAGCGGACCTGAGCCCGGTCAGGTGCTGGTGCAGCAGGGTACGTGCCGGCAGGAGCTGTGGCCTGATGATCGCCCGCAGCCGATCGCGCGCGAGGAACAACTGGAAGCAGACGCACAGCGATATCACCTGGAAGGCGTACCTCTGCCTATCGCGATCGATGACCTAAAGAAGGTCCTGAGCGCGGGCTGCCCGGTGCACGTTTCGATGAACACGGGTCAAACATTCTCCGATGTCGGCCGCGATGGCGTCTTCAACGCCGCCGAAGCTCCTTGGGGTCAGCACGGCCGGCATGCCATGCTCATCGTCGGCTACACCGGCAACTTCTTCATCGTGAAAAATTCCTGGGGCACCGACTGGGGCGATAAAGGATTTTGCTATGTGCCGAAAAACGTCCTGGCGAATTCCGACGCCGAGTTCGTAGCCGTGCTGTTGAAGCAACTGCAGTAAGTTGCGCACGCCTCCGGCTTGCGCTTAGACAAGCCGCAGGCTTGTCCAACATGAAATTGCCGACTTTACTCTCACACGCCCTGGTGGCCTTCACCATCGAATTCGACAATGAGTTCGAACATTCGATCCCGCATCGAACCGCCAGGTACGGCGGAGCGTCCGGCCCTTGGTTGGCGTCGATGGCAATGTTTCTAAACTGCATGCAATTCGTCGGCGACGACGGCGTGCATGCACGCGAATTGGAGGCGCTGGCTCGGACTCCGACCAACCTGAACGGCATGGAGCGATGGGGCTATCTCCACGTAGAGCGTTCTACCAAGATGATTCAGGCTACCGAGAAGGGGCGTCTGGCTCGGGAAGTCTGGAAGCCGTTGTTCGGCATCATCGAGAAGCGCTGGGAGGACCGTTTCGGCAAAAACCAGATCGAAGAACTGCGCCAGGCGCTTGAGGCGATCGTCAGTCAACTGGATATTAAGCTTCCCGATTGCCTTCCGATTCTGGGCTACGGCCTGGTCGGCAAGGTGTCGACTCGAAAAAACGCCCCTCGCGATGAAAATCACTCGCTCGCGGCGCTGCTCGCGAAAGTCCTGCTCGCCTTCACGCTCGAATTCGAGCGCGAATCGGAACTGTCCCTGGCGATCTGCGCTAATGTGCTGCGCATGCTGAACGAGGAAGGGGTTCGCGTGCGTGATCTTCCACGCGTGAGCGGCGTATCGAAAGAAGCGATCGCAGTGGCGCTCGGCTTCTTGCAGAAGCGAGGCTTCGCTGAAGTCGAATCGCGCGGTGCAGTTAGAATCGCCGGGCTGACTCCGAAGGGAATCGCTGCGAAGACCGAATGTGCGGGACTACTCAAAGCAGTCGAGGAGCGATGGGAGAAGCGATTCGATTTGGCCTCGCTACGCAAATCGCTGGAGCCACTCACCAACGAGCGATTGATATCCGCTTTGGAGCCTCACCCCGATGGATGGCGAGCCTCTGTACCGAAGCCCGCCACCCTTCCGCACTACCCCATGGTCCTCCACCGTGGCGGCTACCCCGATGGCAGTTAGCGCCAGCCGTTTCGCGCCCGGAATTCACGCATCGCGCTCAAGTCTGAAATGAGCATATCGCGGTCGCGAACCGGCATGCGGTTATCGTTCACTACTTTCTGCAGCGAACCGATTGCGTCGTTCAACTCGTGTGGATTCCCGCTGCGTTGAAATTCAGCCAGCTCTTCCCGCACTTTGTTGAACCGGTGACGATCTCCGCCGTACGAATACGAATTCGACTCCGCCCGGTCGAGATCTGCCCGCACACGGTTGAACAAACTTCCGCGGTTCTCCCCTCGTTCGTAGTACCGGCTTGGCCCCGGCGGCGGTCCATATTGCGCGTTTGCACAAAGCGTCAACAAACTAGCGCCCACCAAAGATCCCAAAAGAAGACGTCTCATGAGTGCCTCCACACCCGGTTCGACGCTACAAACCGCGCGTTGAGATTCACCACTCAGAATTATTTGTGCTTAATAGAAGAAGCGATTACTGTTTCTCAATCCGCATGGCGTAGAACGAGCGCCATACAAATATTACCGAGATGGCCAGGAACACGCCGGCGAGAACGTTCGTGAGAGTCGAGCCTTGGTCATTCGAGAGCGATACAGCCAACTGCACTGCCAACAAACCGAACAACGTCGTGAACTTGATGATCGGGTTCAGTGCCACGGAAGAAGTGTCCTTGAATGGATCGCCGACGGTGTCGCCCACGACAGTGGCCGCATGCAGTTCCGTGCCTTTCTGCTTCAGCTCGGTCTCGACGATCTTCTTGGCGTTATCCCAGGCGCCGCCCGCGTCCGCCATAAAGATGGCCTGGTAGAGGCCGAAGAGCGCAATCGAAATCAGGTAGCCAATAAAGTAGTAGGGTTCCACAAACGCAAACCCGAGCGTGGCGAAGAACACGGTCAGGAAGATGTTGAACATTCCCTTTTGCGCGTACTGCGTACAGATCTCGACCACCTTCTTGCTGTCCGTGACCGATGCCTTGGTCGTGCCTTCAAGTTTGATGTTCGCCTTGATAAACTGCACTGCGCGATAGGCACCGGTAGTAACTGCCTGCGTGGACGCGCCGGTGAACCAATAGATCACCGCACCGCCAGTAATCAGACCCAACAGAAACGGCGGATGCAAAATCGAAAGATTCGAAAGCAGTTCGGGCTTGAGGCCGTCAGTAAGCGCGACGATGATGGAAAAGATCATGGTGGTCGCGCCCACTACGGCGGTTCCGATCAGCACCGGCTTCGCCGTGGCTTTGAAAGTATTGCCCGCGCCGTCGTTCTCCTCCAGGTTCTCTTTGCCTTTTTCGAAATCGGCCTTGAACCCAAAGTCTTTCTGGATCTCAGATTCAATGCCAGGAATTTGCTCGATAGTTGAAAGCTCAAATACAGACTGCGCATTGTCGGTGACGGGGCCATAGGAGTCGACGGCAATGGTCACTGGACCCATTCCGAGAAATCCGAACGCGACCAATCCGAACGCGAACACTGCGGGAGCCAGCATGAGGCTCGAAAGTCCATAAGTGCTCACCAGGTAGGCAATTGACATCAGCGACAGCATCGCCATCCCCAGCCAATACGCGCTGAAGTTGCCGGCGACGAATCCAGAGAGGATATTCAGCGATGCGCCTCCTTCGCGCGACGATGTCACTACTTCCTTCACATGGGCCGAATTCATCGATGTGAAGACCTTCACGAGTTCAGGAATGATCGCGCCCGCAAGGGTCCCGCAGGTGATCACCGAAGAAAGCTTCCACCATAGCGTCGTATCCCCGCCGAGGTTGGGAATGATCAGGCTGGAGACTAGATAGGTCAGGGCAATCGAAACGATCGAGGT
>Ga0335069_10008474_pt1 | contig 14716 bp, 9 predicted proteins | sample Lox_Sample_11_FD_206714 | JGI IMG/M metagenome (GOLD analysis project Ga0335069, IMG submission 206714) | Soil microbial communities from Loxahatchee National Wildlife Refuge, Florida, United States - Lox_Sample_1.1 | ecosystem: Environmental > Terrestrial > Soil > Wetlands | place: USA: Florida... | reverse complement strand
AGCCCCGACGCAGCCGCCAAGAAGATCAATCCCCTGGTTCATTTCCTGAAACATCGGCCAATCCATGTGGGGTTGCCGCACACGGAAAACAGCCATGCCTTTCATGTGACCCGCCGCTCCGTGTCCGAAATATTCACCGCCTCTGCTTCCCCCGGTTATACGGAGGGCGAATTCTTTCCGCTGCCACTTGCGGATCCGTCTCTCTCGAGAACCGATTGGACCCCGGTGGAGGGCAAGACCCATACCTGGCGGGCTGCAACGGGCGATCCGGGCATCGTCTGCCCGGCCGGCTTTCAGGCTTCGGCCGTGCGGTTCTTCGTGGTTGTCATGTCCTGCCGCTGTTACCAGCCCAAACCGCACGCCCAGATGTTCTGGAGCGGTAAGGACCGTCCGGGCCTCAACGAGCGCCTCTCGATCCGCTTCCCACTCCTGGCCGATGGACAGGAGTATGCCTATATCCTCGATCTCCATGCCGGGGCGGATTCCGGCTCGCTGAACCACCTCTGGTGGCATGACGGCACCATCGATGCCATCCGCTTCGATCCGCTGGACATGCCTGGGGAATTCACGATTGCGGTCGCGGGTTTCGCACATCTCGACCGGCTGGAGGCGAAGGGAGCCCGCGATGCATTGCGGCTGGCCCCGCTGCGAACCGAGCTGTCCTGGCGGTATCTGCGCGGCTCGGGGATCGAAATCGGCGCGCTGCAAAACCCGATCGCCGTCAGGCCGGACACGCACGTTCGTTACGCAGACCGGCTCACCCTGGCCGAAGCTCGCGCGCACTACCCGGAGCTCAACTCCATGACTCTGGTCGACCCCAGCATCATTTGCGATGCGGCGGTGCTCAACCCGGTGGTCGACCGGAGTGTCGACTTCGTGATTGCCAACCATGTGCTGGAGCATCTGGTCGATCCGCTGGCTGCTCTCGGAGAATGGTTGCGCGTGGTGCGACCCGGCGGCTACGTCTATGTCGCCATCCCCGAGCACACCAACCCGCTCGATAAGTTGCGCGACGTTACGACGCTCGATCACCTGATTGCCGACTTTAAATACCGCGGTGAGCGGCAGAAGTTCGATCGCGACCATTATCGCGAATGGGTGGCCAGTACCCGGCCGGACTTCTCCGCGGAGCAGCGCGCAAACCATGAAGAGGAGCTGGTCACGCAGGGGTATAGCATCCACTTCCATACGTTCAGCCAGAAGACATTCGCCGGGCTGCTTGCCGTGGCACAAGAGTATTTCCCTGTCGAACTCGTGGAGTTCCGGCGGACTTATGGAACACCTTCGAACGAATTTATAGCGATTTTACGGAAGCGGTAACTCGCTTGGTGTTTCCTTCCCGGCAACGATTATGGCGTTCCTGAGCGACAAGGCGGAATGGATTCGCGCACGCATGACTTACATTCCAGCGGAGACGGCTGCCTTTCTGGGCGACATCTCCGGACTCGACATTCTGGATGTCGGCTGCGGCGATATGGTCGCCGATATCGGCCTCCTCTCTCTTGGTCCGAAGCACGTCACCGGCGTCGATATCCACAAGTGCGACCACTCCGTGGAAGAGGAGGCTGCTCGCGACGCATCGAGCGCGGGATTTACCGTGCCTTCCGACTACGCGTCACGACTCAGCTATACGGCCTATGACGGACGGGCCTTGCCCTTTGCCGACAACTGCTTCGATCTGGTCTTCGCCTGGGCAATCTTCGAGCACGTGCAGGATGTACCTGCCGTGCTCCGCGAAGCCAGGCGGGTGGTGAAGCCGGAAGGCAGAATCTTCACCGTGGTCTACCCCTGGTTCCACTGCTACACGGGCAGCCACCTCACCGACTTCATCAAAGAACCGTACTTTCATCTGACGCAGTCCAATGAGTGGACACAGAACAGGCTGCAGGAGTACGTTGCCGCTCATCCGGAAGCAGCCGCGAAAGTGTCGCGAATCCGGGGCGAGTACCTCACCCTGAACCGCTATTCAGCCCGGATGTTCCTGCTCGCGGCACTGGATGCGGGACTTGTGGTCGAACGCCTGCATTGTCACCTGGACGAGGAGCATGCCGCCGACGCGCCAGAGACTGTGCCCGTAGCCGACCTCATCGCAACCGGCACTACCGTGCTCTTTCACCCTGCGAAACGTCCGTTGCGGAAGATAGAGAGTTCACGCTATATCGATCCCTTACCTCGCCGGGTCCGGGAATTGGAACAGCAGGTAGCAGACTTGAAGGTCGAGTTGGCAGCGGAACGCGCCTTGCGAGATGAATTCGATGAGGAGAGCTACCTGAAAGCGAATCCCGATGTTGCGCAGGCGGTGCGCAATGGCGCTCTGCCTTCCGGACGGGACCATTTTCTTCTCTACGGCAAGCGGGAGAAGCGGCGATTGCACTAGTGGCGGGCGTGGCGGCGGGTGGCGCCGGCATCAGCCGTCACTTCTTCAGCACGATGAACTTGAAGTGCGACACAAGACCGGGCAGCGCCGGGCCGGCGTATTCCCGTAATTCCGAGTAAAACTGGATCGCCCGTTCCCTCAAACTCGTGTCGGTGATGCCGTAGACGTCCAGGAAATGAGCCATCCAGTTGTCGTAGAAGCCGGGCTCAGCGTAATCGGCAAATCTTACTTCGCTGAATCCAAGATCGAGCCCCGTCTTCACCAGCCCCTCAACCGTAAAGTAATGTTTATCCGTCAGTTCATCCAGGAGTGCCGGGTTCCCGGCATTGTGCGCACGATATGCCGTGTTCTCCAGCATGAATTGACAGAGGCCAAACTGTGGCTTCTTCATGTCCGTCAGACCCAGATCACGCACGGCGCGCTGCAACAGGAAGCACACCCAGAAATAGCCCTCGAGAAATGGTTCGGCAAAAATGGCCCGGCCTCCCGGATGGAGCAGGCGGAGGATTTCGCGCAAGAGCCATCGATAATCCAGAATGTGGTGCAGCAACGCAGAGCCGGTAATCAGGTTGAAAGCCTCATCGGGGAAGAAGAGGCATGCGGCGTCTTGCGTGGAAAAATAGACCCGATTTTCGTGTTGGGGCCTAGCCACAGCCGCGGCGCGCCGCACGCTGCCGATGGAATGATCGAATGCGTAAATGTCGCAGTTCCGGATGCGCGGTGAAATCGCCAAGCCGTGAGTAAGATCGCCGAGACCGCAGCCCATATCGAGAATCGATGCTCTTTCAAGACCATCTATTCCGGCGTGCTCGAGATGCCGCTCGGCCTTGGAAAGGTCAAGCGGGATCGGGTCGGTCTCAACCTGCTCATCAAAGGCTGTACGATCCTGCCTGCGAACCGCATCCAGAATCCAGATATCGTCTTCTATCAAATACGGCTGCGCGCATGCTTCGCATCGTGCGAGATCGCCACTCCTGGTCAGGGTAGCTCGGTGCAAAGGACATGTATACATGAAGGGCTATCGAATTCTAACAGACAACACGCGGGCCGAGCCTCAGAAGCCGGCGTGCCCGAACGAGTTCGCGCCTAGTATAACGGCTCCGTCTTGAACGCCAGTATTTTCAAGCTCGTGGTAAGGCCCCGCTCCTGTTGGGGAATGACAGCCGGCAATCCGGACTGCAAATCCATCCATGGCAGGCGCTCCAGATTGATCCAGTACCGCGAGATCTTCGCGCGCTCGGTGAACTGGATCCCGATCTTCTCGCCGGAAATTAACAAAGGTATGGTTCGCACCCGCCCTTCCACCGCAGAATCCACCTCCGCCAGCAGATAGCGGTCCCGAACACGCCCGGCGGGAACGGCCGCCGATCCGGCTGAGGACAAAGCAGGGATGTATCCCAGATCCAACGTATCCCCCAGCATGTGACGCCAATACGCGATATCGGCAGGCTCTCCGGCTCTCCGCCTCCGCAAGATTTGAAAACCCCGCAACTCCCCGGCCGGGACATAGTGTGAGACCATCTGGCGGAACAAAAGAGGTACCCGAACGATGTTCGGCACTTGATCGAATAGCAGTGCCGTAGGGTCCCAAAGAACGAAGGCAGGGTCATGCTTCCGAAGCCACGAGACAGTCCGCTCCTGCGCCTGGATGGGCGACTGATTATAGAAGGTTATATAGTAGGGCGCAGGCTTATTCAGTAACAGGTAAAGATCCGCTCGATCTCCCAGAACATAGATGTCGCCATCGCGGCTCTCTCCCATGGCATGGAAGAGTTCGCTGCGCAACACGGTTCCGGGCGTGCCGTCATAGAAGAGGGCTTCCGGAGAAAAGAACCGCTCCCGGGCCTTTGCCCATTCCTGAGCATGGGCCAGCGTATAGCTGAGATCGCCGGCTTTGCCCGTCCATACATCTAACCCGTCGCGGAGTTGCGCGCGTGCCGGCGGATCGCACAGGAAAAATGCCGCCAAAAGGCCGGCGCCGCAATAGCCTGCCGCCAGGATCGCGCGCCTCGGACGTCCAGCCAGAAGCATCTGTTGCGCAACCAGCACCACAATCCCGAGTGCGGACACCGGCAGAAGCTGCGTCGATATTCCGGGACGGACGACTTCCTTTTGCAGGTGCAGCGCGCAGACCAATCCCAGACCAAGCGGGACCAGCAATACCGGGCATTCGAAGCGCGATGCGACCGCCTGGATCGCACCGGCAGTCAACAGCAAAACGACCGTCAAAAGATAAAGCTGCTGGAGGTCTCGCGGCAGGCCGAGCCATGTTCCGAAGTCCAGAGGCCATCCGGAGTATGTGGTGGCAGACGGCAACTCACGAATGAATGCCAGCCACCCCGCCAACTGTCCCCTTGCAGCCAGCAACCCTATGTGTATTCCAAAGCCCACCGCACAGCCGGCCGTCGCGGCCAATGCCTGTGGAAGATAGCTCGACGATTTTTTGCGATGGCGCCACAAGACCGAACCGTAGAGGATTACGATTGCCGGCATAGCGTAAATCGCCTGAGATAACTCTTCGGAAGCCACATGGGCCGTCCACAAGCCAAACGCCGCGGCCATCCACCGATTTCGCTCCTCTAAGACGGCGGCTCCAAACAGGATGATCGATGCCGATAACATGTACCGCCAGACGGCCGCCGGCCAGAACAGGTTGGCGGAGCCCATGAGGAACAGCACAGCCCAAAGACTCAGCGCTGCCAGCCTGGAGCGACTGAGGCATATATAGGTCGAAAATGCCGAAACGGAAAAGACCAATAGCTTTTCCAGCCAACCATAGGCCAAGTAAGGATACAGCGGAATACCTTCGTTGTACGATCCGCTGTAGGGATACCAGAAATCCCGGAACGGAAGTTTTCCGTGAGCAGCCAGGTAGTTCCAAAACAAGATGTTTTGCGAATCGAAATCCACAGCCTGCTTAACCTGCAGCGCGGCCTGATATGCCGCAAGGGAATGCGGAAGGGCGGCACACGCAAACAGAGAGATGCAAACAGCCAGGAATACGCCGTCTCGATACGTCCATCCGGGGGATTTCCAAGCCGGCAGCCAGGCCACTTGCCGGCGATCGATCAGCCAGGCGGTTGTGGTTGCGGCCGCCAATCCCAAAGCCAGCGCCAGCATTATGGCAACGGCTTGCCCGGGCTTGGGATAAGCGTAAAAGGCAGTGTATCCAACCGCGGCCGCGGTCGGAGGAAGAATTTTCAGAGTTCCTTCCAGATACCTGGCGGTCGAATATGGAACGGCAACCGCCAGGCCTGTAATCGCCGCAACCGCGGCCATCCGCCAGGAAGGCCACGGTTGAACGCTCAACAGCAGAACGATCCCGAAGAGCAGCAATCCACAGAGGAACCCCGGTCCGCTGAGAACAGTAGCCGGGAGAATCGGCAGTGACGGCGCGCCGGCATTGAGTTTCGCCTCGCCCATGGCGTATCCTCCGCCCTGGAGCATCGCGAATCGAGCGACGCCGTCCGCGCCGGGTGGTTGGAAGTCTACCTTCGCCTTGTACCATGCTCCGATACTGGAAAGAGGCAGCGAGCGCACGGCGCCGGCCGTATTCCGCAGCCGGATGGCGCTCAATTGACAGATCGCTCCCGTAACATCCGAAGGATCGATACGCAGCGTCTTCAGGTGAGCGTAGGCCGGAAATTGATACGTGGTCCATCGGCCGGCCGAAATGTCCACCACGCGAGGGTTGCTCCACTCATTGTTCACAAATACCTGGAACCGTCTACCGGCCGAGATGTTGGCGTCGATTTCCAGCGTCGCGACCTGGCTGCCTATATTGTGGTAGACGAAGGCCCCATGCCAGTATCCGAGGAGGGGCGCTGCCAGCGCCGCACAGAGGTAGAGATTCGGCCGAAGTTGCCTGATTTGCCGTTGCAGTCATCCTCCTTCGCACCCGTGAGCTGGAAGGAGGCTCCGGCGCAATTCAAACCAAATCCGCGCAATTCCCTCCCATTATATCCGCCAGACTGAACCGAACCGGGCGAGTTAGACCCGCAGCCGAGAGTTGTTACAATCTAATGCTAAAAAGTGATAGGCGCGCTCAAAACAAAACGGCTTTGACGTGCTGGATTTAGAGTGTATTGCACTTTATGCCAATCCTGAACCTCATCCGCATCCGGCTCGGTCGGGGGTTAACGATAAGGTCGATCGGACCGAATGAAGCACGGATCCTATTCGACGCCATTGCAGGCTTTGTTTCCGCAATTGCCGCCGTATCGTTCTGCCGGCTGTTCCGAGCAGCACCCATTGAGCTGCGCGAGATCGCTTTCGCGGTCACTCTGCCCCTGCTGTTCATCTTTTTTAATCTGACTCTTGGAGTTTACTCACGCTTTCGACTGGCCCTGGCGAGAGTCAAGGCATTGGTTTTATGTACCTCGGTGGGGTTGTCCGGGCTTGCCGGATGGGCGGCCTTTCGCGAACTTTGGCCAATCGTGCTGTGGGCAATGTTGCTAACAGGCCCGGTTGTGCTCGCTCGCCTGCTCCTGAGTCTGCATGCCGGCCGGCATCGGGTGCTCACGCGCATTGTCGTTAACCGTAGGGGACCGGTATTGGTGATGGGCGGAGCCGGATATATCGGATCTCATACTGTGGATCTGCTATTGAAGAGCGGCCACGAGGTCCGTGTTCTCGACCGCATGATGTATGGCGGCGCCGCGCTGGCAGATTTTCGCAGCCACCCCCGATTTGCGCTGATTGAAGGAGACGTCACCGATATTTCCAAACTCACGGCGGCCGTCAGGGACTGCTCGGCGGTCGTGCACCTTGCCGGGCTGGTGGGCGATCCGGCTTGCGCCGTGAACCCGGAGTTCACGCGGCACGCGAACATCATCTCCACACGTATGGCACGCGAGGTGGCGGAGGCAATGGGAGTCCACCGCTTCATTTTTGCATCCAGTTGTTCCGTTTACGGTGTAAGCGAAAAAGAGGTAAGCGAAACCGACTCTTTCAACCCCGTTTCGCTTTACGCGCAAACCAAAATCGACAGCGAAAAGGAATTGCTCCAGGTCGTCCGCGATGACTTTTTCGTGACCGTCCTGCGGTTCGCCACGGTATTCGGCCACTCCCGGCGGCCCCGGTTTGATCTTGTCGCGAATCTTTTCACTGCGCAAGCGCTGGCCAATGGACTGATCACCGTCATCGGACCCCAGCAGTGGCGGCCTTTCATTCATGTACGCGATCTGGCGCGGGCAATCGTGATGGTGCTCGACGCTGAGCCCCGGGTGATTCAAAGCCAGATTTTTAATGTGGGGGACAAGCGGCTGAATTTCACCCTACTCCAGCTCGCCGAGAAGGTGCGGGACGTTTGCCGCAGGCACCGGGACGTATCGATCTCGGTCAGCGAGAACGCGGCCGATCGCCGCAATTACGCTGTGTCGTTTCAGAAAATTCACTCGCTGCTCGGTTTTGAGGCCTCTACTCTGCTCGAACCCGGCATCGAGGAGATGGCAGCGGCCCTTTCTACACATCAGTACAACTACCTCGAGCAGGTCTACAGCAACGTCGCGATGACCACCAGGGCGTTGAGCGAGTTTCAGAATGACCAGTCGCATCTATACGCTCCGCTGAAGGCGCACCGATGATCACACCTACCGACACCACCAACACCGAGCCGAAGCTGCTGGCAGGCGGTCTCGCCGCCGACGATCGCGGCGAGCTCGGATTCGTGAACGATTTTCAGTTTACGGGCGTCAAGCGCTTTTACACGGTTTCGAATTACCGGCCCGGTTTTGTGCGGGCCTGGCACGCCCACCGCCGCGAAGCGAAGTACGTGACGGCCGTATCGGGCGCCGCCGTCGTGGGCGCCGTGCGGATCGACGATTGGGAGAAGCCCTCGCGCGAGCTGGCTCCCGGGCGCTTCGTCCTCTCCGCACACACACCTGCCGTTCTCTATATTCCCTCCGGCTATGCCAACGGGTTTATGTCCCTCACGGCGGATCTCAAGCTGATGTTCTTCTCCACCTCCACCCTCGAAGAGAGCCAGCGCGACGACGTCCGGTACGATGCCAGGTACTGGGACATCTGGAACGTGGTGGAGCGTTAGCCGCATATGCACACGGGCGGGCCAGCCGAATGGAGTGGTTTCTGCGTCGTCATTCCGATGTATAACGAGGAAGCCGGCGCAGAGAAATGCGTGCGCCGGGTCTGCGCCGAACTCGCGGATCTCACCTGTTCCAGCCGCCTGATCGTCGTCGACGACGGCAGCAAGGACGAAACGGGCAGGATCCTCGACGGTATTGCCCCGCAGTTTCCCGGATTGAAAGTCATCCATCACGCTCGGAATTCCGGCTACGGCGCCGCATTGCGGACCGGCGTTGCGGCCGCCGCGGCGGCCGGGTTCGATTACGTCCTGTTCATGGACAGTGATCTCACCAATGATCCGGGCGATCTGCCGAAGTTCGTGCGGAAGATGCAGGAAGGCTACGAGGTGATCAAGGCCACCCGCTACAGCCACGGCGGCGGCGTTTCCGGCGTGCCGTTCTATCGCTTCGCAATTTCCGCCGCTGGCAACTGTGTCGCACGCCTCTTATTCGGGCTTCCGCTGCACGACTGCACGAACGGGTTCCGCGCCGTAAAGGCGGGGCTGCTGCTTCGCACGCATCTTTCGGAAACGCGCTTTCCGGTTATTATGGAGGAGCTCTACTGGTTGAAGTTTTTAACGAGCAGTTTTGCCGAAGTGCCGGTGACGCTCACCGACCGGGCGGCCAAGCTGCGGCGCACCAGTTTCTCATATCGTCCCCGGGTGTTTTATGAGTATCTTAAATATCCCGTCAGGGCACTTCTGGGAATCAAGCCCCGCGGCGGTTCCAGTCGCCCATAATGGACGAGATCCGGAGTGCACACGCTGCTGCATCAGATCCTGGAGATAAACAATGTCAAAGGTATTGGTATTAGGCGCGACCGGTATGTTGGGGTCGATGGTACTCGATCATCTCTCGAAGACGCCGGGGTTCACGGTAACGGGAACGGCGCGCAGCGGCTGGTTACGCGAACGGTTTCAGGCAATCTATAGCCAAGTGCGCTGGGCGGATTTCGAATACACGGAATCCGGACACTCCTTCACGGTACTCGATCATCAGGATTGGATCATCAACGCCATCGGTATCACGAAGCCGCTCATTCGCGATGATCACGCGGAGGAGATTCGCAGGGCTATACAGGTCAATTCGGTACTCCCGGATGAACTCAGCCGGGCGGCGGAAGCCCGCGGCATCAGAGTGCTGCAGATCGCCACCGATTGCGTGTACTCGGGAAAACTGGGCGCCTACACGGAAGACAGCCCTCATGATGCACTCGATGTTTATGGTAAGACCAAGAGCCTCGGCGAGGTATACCACAAGAACGTGTCCCACCTGCGATGTTCGATCATCGGGCCGGAGCCTAAGGACTTCAAATTTCTGATCGAATGGTTTCGGCGGCAGCCGCGCGGGGCGCGGGTAAACGGCTTCACCAATCACCGCTGGAACGGCATCACGACGTTACAGTTCGCGCGTCTTTGCGAAGGAATCATCCGCCATAATCTCGACTTGCCGCACCTGCAGCACATTATCCCGGTAGACTCTCTGACGAAGGCGCAGATGCTACATGAGTTCGCAGCCGCTTATGAACGTTCCGATATACAAATTGCCGACGTGGAAGCGGCTACAGTGATCGACCGCACTTTGGCCACGAAAGACCCGGCTTTAAACAGCAGCCTCTGGAAAGCCGCGGGCTATGATCGGCCTCCGACGGTGGCGGCAATGATTCAAGAGGCGGCTCAATTCAGGTACTCCGCCGCCACAGTCGCGTGAAGGCAAACGCCGGGAGCTATGAAAAAGAAACTCGCCTTTATCCTGGGAATCCGTCCTGACGTGATCCGGGCGGCATTGATCCTGGAACAGTTGCGTCAATATTCCAGCCTGGAAACGGTGTTTATCTGGTCCGGGCAGCATTACTCCGAAAACCTGAAAGACGTCTTCTTCCGGGAGTTGAGCGTGGCGCCCGCCGAGATCGACCTGGGTTGCCGCGGGGAAACGGACGCCGACATGGTGGCGTCAGTGATCTCGCGGCTGTACCCCGTGTTGCGCGATCTCAACCCCGCGGCAGCCGTCTTTTTGGGCGATACCAATACGACCACGGGCGCGCTGGCCGCGGCGCAACTCAATATTCCGGTGGTCCACATTGAGGGTTGCATGCGTTCCTATGACTGGCGCATGCCCGAGGAAAAGTATCGAACGATCATCGACCACCTGGCGGATGTAATCTACGCATACGCTCCGGAATACAAGGAACAGGGAGTCCGGGAGGGCCTCAATCCGAAGAACATCGTGCTGGTCGGCAACCCGATCGTAGATATTCTGAACCACTATTACTTCTCCCAAAAGGAAAAATACGATGCCATGGCTACACCCGAGTTTTTCTCCAGCCGTGGTATCGAGCGGGGTAAGTTTTATCTGATGACGTGCCACCGGCGCGAGAATGTCCACATCAGGACTTCGCTCGAAGCGATTCTCGGCCTGATTGCCCAGGCGCCTTACCCAATCTATTTTCCGGCAAGCTATCGCACACAAAAGGAGTTGCGTGCGATCGGCCTTTCCATTCCGGGCAACGTGATCACGGTCGATCCGATCGGTTATGAAGAGATTCTTTGCCTGATGGTGAACTCTCGAGGCGTGATTACGGATTCAGGCACGGTCGTCGAGGAGACTTGCGTATTGCAAGTACCCTCCGTGCAGATGAGGAAATCCACCGAGAGGCCACAGGTCTACGACGTCGGGTCCAGCGTTAAGTTTGATCCGGCACAGCCGGAACGCTATCCGCCGGCGGAAGTCCTCCGCAAGTTCGAGTCGCTATACGGAAAGCGTTGGCCTCAGACCCTGGGGGATGGCAGGTCTTCGCAGCGCATCGCAGAGGATCTGCACCGCCGGGTATCAGAAGACGATTTTGGCCGGCACAGACCGGAGCACTATCACGTTCCCATTGCCCGCTCGTACCGGGAGGACGATCTCGAATAGTGTCATTCGTTCGACGCTGCCGGCTGCGCGAGCACCCCGTGATGCCACGAGTCGCGATTCAGGTTCAACGCAATTTCCTCTGTCGGAGCCAAGGAGGACGAATAGTAAGGATCCGGCCGGTCCAGAAATTCGGCCCAGCGTTTATAGAACGGGTATCGCTCCTCGAACCGGACGATGCCGCGGCGACTCTGGCATTCGTGGTGGATCAGCCCCGGGACCGGGACGCAAACCACGCCCAGACCAAGCGCGCGCACGCGAAAACACAGGTCGACGTCGTTGTAGTTATTGGGGAACGCGGCATCGAAGCCGCCGAGCTTCTGGAACAACTCCTTTCGGATGGCCAGACAAGCTCCGGTCACCGCGGACACGTTGCGCGTTACCAGCAGCCAGGGCCACAACTCGCTCGAAGAAGCATAGCGGCCCACATGGCCGACACCGTCCGCAATGCCGACCACGATACCGGCATGCTGCAGAAGACGGGATGGATACCATAATACGGCGCCGGCAATCCCGATCTCTGCCCGCGAAAGCTGCTCGCTCAGTACGTCGGCCCACCCGGGCCAGGTGGCCTCCACATCGTCGTTCAGGAAGAGCAAGTTGGGAGTCTTCGCCCGGTCGGCTCCCAGATTGTTCATAGCCGAAAAGTTGAAGGCGCCGGTGAATGAAACAGGAGTAGCGCCAGCCTCCTGAATCGTTCTGCGCAGGGAAGCATTTTGGCTGGACTCTTCGTGAGCGATGACGATCACGTCTTTCACGGTCCTGTTCGTGGTCGCGCGAAGCGACGCCAGGCATTTTCGCACCAGTTCCGGCGATTTGGAGCAGATGACGACGGTCATATCCCCGGAGGGCCGGTTGCTGCGAATGAGGAACGTCGAGCGTCCGGCACCCGGCAGACACTGCGGCGTAATACCCTCCCTCCGGACGACTGCATCTTCTATCGCCCGTGCAGTGGCAGTTTCGGACGGCGCTCCGGCCTGATCCGGCGAGTGATACAGCACTCTGCGGATGTGGTGAACGCGTACAGGTGCATCTGCCAGCCTCAGGACGAGGTCGTGCAGGTGTACATCGTCGAACTGCGGGCGCAGGCCATTGCACTGCTCAAACGCCTCGCGGCGGACCGTGAGGAAACGGCCCAGGTACATGCAGGAAGTCAGCAGATCCGGCGACCAGTCCGGCTTGAATATCGGGCGGACAGGGCTACCTTCCGCGTCGACCACGTCTTCATCCGTATAGACCAGGTCGAAAGTTCCGGACTGAACGGCCTCGGCGATCGAATAGAGCGCGAACGGGGAAAGTACACTCGCCTCATCGACGAATGAGAGATACTCGCCGGCCGCCAGACCGGCAGCCGCGCCGAGCGCGGTGGCGTCGTCAAGCCCGCTGACGACTATGTAGCGCACATGCCCGCAGTTCGTCTGGAACTCGCACAACAGAGGTAAAAGCTGATCCTTGAAATCTTCCGGAAGGGCCAGACAGACCTCCCAGTGGGGATAGACCTGGTTTTGAATCGACTGCAATGTTTGCAACAAGCCTCGGCCATGCCGTACCGCCAGAACGATACTGATGGCAGGGCGCCGCGTCCATGTTTTCAGAATGTCGCGGGCATGTTCCAACGAAGGCTGGCGGGCTTCCTCACGGGCCAGCCACTTTGCATAGTCGGCCCGGAATGCCGGATCTTTGGCCACCGAAGGATTCCGTACCAGCGCTCGCAGAGGCGAGGCGGCCAGCATGGTCCGGGCGCTCCGCAAGATCCGGTGGCCTCTCGCGGTGATGGAATTCCAGACGGTGAGTACCCAATTGGTTTCCAGCCGCAGCAGGCGGTCATCCAGCATGGCCTGCTGCACCGCAAGGTTCCGCTCCATCTCCGCGGTACGCTTCTCGATTTCCCGCAGGCGGTCCAAAGCCATCTCCACGGTTTGGACGATCTCGCCCGAACTGCCGGCCGGGCCCGCCGTCGTTTTCTGACCGGTGGACTCGCCCTGCTGCGAAGTTACCTGCGCCGGCGTTACCGGTTCCCCATTCATCAGACTGAGCCATTGTCGCATGGAGTGAAGGTCAGAATAAGTGGACCCAGAGTTGCAGAAGGGCTCTGGCAACGATCGGGATGGGATAATATTACCTTGTTTACTCGACTGCATACCGTTCCCGGCGTAGGACCTCTGTGCGCACTCTTGGAGCGCGCCTATGTGCGGACTCTCGCGGCCATTTGGAGAGTGAATCCTGAATCCCTTTTCGACCGGAAATACTATGCTTCGCTGAATCCGGACGTCGCGGCTTCCGGCATGGATCCGCTGTTCCACTTCTTCCGCTACGGCGCCAGGGAGTGCCGGCAGCCGCATCCGCTGTTCGATCCCGGCTATTATCTGGAACGCTATCCGGACGTAGCGTGCTCGGGGCAGAATCCTCTGCTGCACTTTCTCCGCTTTGGGGGCTTGGAGGGACGGGGGCCGCATCCCGATTTTGATGCCGCCTTCTATCTCGCCAACAATCCCGATGTCGCGGCCGCAAAGGTCAACCCGCTGGTCCATTTCGTGGAACTCGGGGCGCTGGAGGGCAGGCGGCCGCATCCCGATTTTGACCCTGCCTTCTACCTGGCCAGCAATCCCGACCTCGCGATCTCGGGTGCCAACCCCCTGGTCCATTTCGTAAAGCATGGGGCGGCCGAAGGACGGCACCCGCGCAGCCTGCCGACGCCGCTGGAGAATTTTCTTCCCGTAACCGGGCCGGCGCCGCGCCAGGCGTTGGACCGCGAGATTGACGTAGTCATCCCCGTCTACAAAGGCCTGGCCGAAACGAAGGCTTGCCTGGAAAGCGTGCTTTCGAGCGAATGTGCCGGCCGCTTTCGCGTGGTGGCTGTCAACGATTGCAGCCCCGAACCGGAGTTGGCCGAACACCTGCGCCGGTTGTCCCGCGAGGGGAAAATCACCCTGATCGAGAATCCCCGAAACCTGGGCTTCGTCCAATCCGTGAATGCCGGCATGCGGACGAGCGACCGCGATGTGGTTCTCCTGAACAGCGACACGCTGGTCTTCGGCGACTGGCTCGACCGCCTGCGCGCCTGCGCCTATGCGGAGCGGCGGATCGCCACGGTCTCACCGTTTTCAAACAATGCCACGATCTGCAGCTACCCGGTTTTTTGCGCGGATAACCGGCTGTCTCCTTCGAGCGGCCTGGCCGCTCTGGATGCGGTTTGCGCGTCGGTGAACCGGGGCCGCTCGGTCGAAATACCGACGACTGTCGGCTTTTGCATGTACATTCGCCGCGAATGCCTGGCTGAGGCGGGCCTGTTCGACGCCGACGCATTCGGCCTGGGCTACGGAGAAGAGAACGATTTCTGCATGCG
>Ga0335069_10008473_pt1 | contig 14716 bp, 13 predicted proteins | sample Lox_Sample_11_FD_206714 | JGI IMG/M metagenome (GOLD analysis project Ga0335069, IMG submission 206714) | Soil microbial communities from Loxahatchee National Wildlife Refuge, Florida, United States - Lox_Sample_1.1 | ecosystem: Environmental > Terrestrial > Soil > Wetlands | place: USA... | reverse complement strand
CCCGGTGAGACGGGATCACCGAGCGCCTCCTGAGTGGCCAACATGGAGGCCTTTGCGATGGTCGCTTGCGCATCGGGCAAAAGCGTAACCGTAAGCTCCATGAGGTAATAGGAATCCATGTAAGGATCGAGCACCAGGCCACTGGAATCTCCCAGTTCGCGGAGCAAGTCTCGCACGCCAGCCGCAAGCTGCTGGTGAACGGACAGGCTTTCGGCGGCAGTGGCGGGCGGATGCGTGAGCAGCTGCTGCCAACGGGCGGCCAGTTGTGGATCGGCGTTGCTTGCCAGCAACGAGTCGATGCGCTGGGCGGCTTCTTTGCGCTGTGCCTCCCAACGCAGATCGCCCTTCAGTCGCAAATAATCCAGCCGCTGGTGGACGCGGACGTCCACGGCGAGCTGCCGCAAGGGCTCCAGTCGCCGCGCGCCTTCCAGTTCCTTCTGCGTGTAGCGGATGCCCTCGTTGTATCCCGATATGGCGGAATAGAGCAGTAAGACGATAGGCAGCGCGAGTACCGCGCCAAAGATCAGCAGCTTGTGCGCGATCTTCAAACGAGCAAGCAGTGACATGGCGAGGCCGCGGGCGCTTGGACGCGAGGTTGGGCTTGTGGATGGACCGTGGCTTTGGGCCTGCCTGCGAGTTGACGAGTCCACCAAGGGAGCTTCCTCCCAAACCTGACGCGCAAAAATTCGCTCTCCCGCGAGAAACCGGTCTCCCGATCAGCCCGCGAGAGGCTGCCGTTCCGGCGTCTTCAAAACCGAGAGAGTGAAATGGTGAGGCTCTGCGGTTTTATTGTCAAGGCGAGGTGGTTCGTCCTTAAACAGCTTTCGTTCGGCCTCCAACACCGAGCGTGGTTAGCTGAATTCGCCGCGAATGTATTCCTTCGTGTGCTGATGCTGGGGGTTCTCGAAGAGCTTCTTCGAGTCTTCGAACTCGACGAGATATCCGGTGCGGCCGCCCTTGGTCGTATCGACATACATGAAACCGGTGTAATCCGCGACTCGTTGTGCCTGCTGCAGGTTGTGAGTGACGATGGCGATGGTGAACTTCTGGCGCAGCTCAAGCATCAGTTCTTCGATCTTGCGCGTGGCGATCGGGTCGAGCGCGGAGCAGGGTTCGTCCATCAGGAGCACTTCCGGCTCGGTGGCGATGGCGCGCGCAATGCACAGGCGCTGCTGTTGTCCGCCGGAGAGCGAGAGACCGCTGCGGTTCAGCTTGTCTTTCACCTCGTCCCATAAGGCCGCGGCGCGGAGGGCTTTCTCAACCTTTTCCGCCCTGTCGCCCTTGTATCCGTTCAGGCGAAGTCCAAACGCGACGTTGTTGTACACACTGGTCGCGAAGGGGTTCGGCTGCTGGAAAACCATGCCAATGAAGCGACGCACCGCGACGGGATCGATTACGGGATCGTAGATGTTGCGGCCCCTGTAGCGCACGTGGCCTTCGAAACGGAATCCGCGCACCAGGTCGTTCATGCGGTTCAGGCAGCGGAGTACCGTGCTCTTGCCGCAACCAGAGGGTCCAATGAACGCAGTGATGGAGTTCTTCTTGATCGGAATCATCGTGTCGCGAACCGCCTTGAAGCTTCCGTAGTACAGCTCGCGGATGTTGCAATCCACGACGATGTCGCCGTGAACTGTCGGAATTGGGAGGTGCCCGGATGGTTCCTTGGGTACTACGTTTCCTAAAGACATCAGAATCTCCTATGCGCGTTGAACCTGTTTGCTCGACAAACTTTGTCCAATCAAGTTGGCAACCAGAACCAAAAGTACGAGAACGAGCGCTGCCGCCCAGGCAAGCTCAACCTGGTTCTTGAACGGAACGCCCGCGAAGTTGTAGATCAAAACCGCCAGCGACGCGGTGGGTTGGTTCAGGTCGACCCGACCGTGCCCGAACAGCCAGTAATTGCTGAAGAGCGCGGTGAAAATGAGAGGCGCGGTTTCTCCGGCAGCGCGCGCTACGGCGAGCATCACTCCGGTCAGGATTCCCGGTATTGCGGTCGGCAACAGGACCATCCACACCGTTTGAGCCTGTGTGGCACCCATCCCGATCGAGGCCTCCTTCATCTTCGAAGGAACCATGCGAATCGAGTCTTCGGAGGTCAGAACAATGGTGGGGAGCATGAGCACGGCCAGAGCAACGCCTCCCGCGAAGGCGGAGAATCTGCCTGTGGCGAGCACGACCGCACCGTAAGCGAACACGCCCGCAAGGATTGAGGGGAATCCGGTCAGCACTTTGGCGGCGAAGCGAACGGTTTCGGCGACCTTGCTCTGGTTCGTCTGCGAGAGATAAATCGCCGTCAGAAGACCCATCGGCACGCTCATCAGCATCGCCATGCCGACCATGACCAGCGTTCCCACAACTGCATTGCCGAAACCGCCGCCCTGTTGCAGGGGAGCGGGCGGCAGCTGCGTGAATACGGCAAGGCTGAGACGCTTACCTCCGCGCCAAATCAGCATGAAGAGCACGCTGAAGAGCGGCAGCAATGCGGCAAGCGTCGCCAGGGTAGTCGCCGAGTTCAGCAGAAAATCCATCAACGTTCGCGGACGACGCAGTGATTTTTCCAATTGCGAGAAATCGACGCCCGCGAATGGATCTTGAACACCGGAGTTCGGAAACATAGTGGCCATCTTCGCTTACTCCGCCGCGTGCAAAGAGGCACGCTGCAATATGAAGGCTCCAACGATGTTGACCGCCAGGGTGATCGCTAGCAGCACCAACGCTGCGTACATCAAAATGCCCACTTCTTTCGGTCCGGCTTCAGGGAAGTTATTCGCCAACAGCGCGGCCAGAGTATTTGCCGGAGAGAAGAGCGAGAGCTTGATCTCATTGGCGTTGCCAACAAGCATCGCCAAGGCCATCGTTTCGCCCAACGCGCGTCCGAAGCCGAGCACGATGCCGCCGAGAATTCCGCGCGAGGCAGCAGGGAGAATTACCGCGAAGATCGACTCCCAGCGCGTTGCGCCCAATCCATAGGCAGCCATGCGCAACTTGGGCGGCACTGAAACGAGCGCGTCGCGGCTGATCGCAGTGATCGTAGGCAGCACCATGATCGAAAGCACGATGACTGCGGGCAGCACGCCGGGTCCGCTCAGATCGGTTGAAAACCACGGCATCCAACTGAAATTCGCATGTAGCCAATTGCAGTACGGTCGAATGAACGGAATGACGACGAAGATGCCCCAAAGGCCGTAGACCACGCTAGGGATCGCCGCCAGCAACTCGATGAGTTCTTTCAGAATGCGTTCAGTGCGATCCGGAATCTGTCCCCAGATAGGGTGCAACTCGAGCTTGAATTTATGGAGAACGACGAACAGCGCGGAACTCAAGAAACTCTCGCTGAGGAAGATCGCTGCGGCGACTCCGAAGAGAGAGCCAAGGATCAGGGCCAATATTGAGGTGTAAAGCGTTCCCCATGTAGGCGCCAGAATTCCGTAAACCTGCGCGTTGGCGTCCCACACTCTTCCGGTCAGGAACCCGACGCCGTACTCGCGCATCGCGGGCACGGCGGCAATGCAGATTTTCAGGATAATGAGGCCAACCAGCAGGATCGTGAGCCACGCGAAGGCATAGCAAGTCCTGCGGAAAGCAGCGTCAAACGCCCGCTGTATCGCATTCGGGGCCTGCGTGATCTCGCCTTTTCGTACTGGAAAGAGTTGGCCCGGAACGTTCGCAGTTCCGGGCACGGACCCAATAGTCGACATGCAATACCCTCGCTTATTGCGCGGTAATGTTGTTTAGCGCCGCCGTATTCTTCGCCACTACTGACCCAGGCAGCGGGATGTATCCCAGCGACTCTGAGTCCTTCTGACCATCATTGAGTGCGTACTTCACGAGGTCCTGAACGGCTGCGAGCTTCTTCGGGTCGTACTTCTTGTAGAAGATCATCCACGTGTAGGTGACGATCGGGTACGCTTCCGCTCCGTCAGGATCGGGATTCCATCCGATCAAGTTGTCGGGCAGTTTGATCGATTCGAGGGCCGCCTGGCAGGAGGCAGTCGAGGCCGTTACGAACTTGCCCGCCTTGTTTTCAAGCTGTGCGAACGGAACATTCTGGCTCTTGGCGTAGCCGTACTCGATGTAGCCGATCGAGCCGGGCGTGGTCATCAGGCTGGCAGTCACGCCTTCATTGCCTTTGCTCTTGGTGCCGACCGGCCAATTCGGCATCGTGTTCGTGCCTACGGTTTTGTCAAAGTCTGGATTGATGGCGCTCAAGTGTTTCGAGAAAACGAAACTGGTGCCGCTGGAATCTGCGCGGACCACGACGTTGATCGGCTTGTCGGGAAGCTTCGTTCCCGGATTCGCCTTTACAATTTCCGGGTCATTCCACTTCTTGATCTTGCCGAGGAAGATGTTGCTGTATGCCTTGCGCGTGAGTTTCAGGTCCTTCACGTCAGGAAGGTTGTAAGCAATAACGATACTGCCGGCAGTCATGGGCAGGAGCTGTACTCCACCTTGCACGCGCGACATCTCTTCATCCGTCATTGCGGCATCGCTGGCGCCGAAATCAACGGTCTTGTCGATTACGCTCTTCTTGCCGCTGCCACTGCCAACCGATTGATAGTCAACTTGTATATCGGGATGTGCCGAGCTGAAAGTTCTGAACCACTTTGTGTACAGAGGAGCAGGGAACGTTGCGCCGGCACCCTGAAGCTTCACGCCGCCACCTGAGGCACTTGCTGATCCGGGAGTCTTATTGTTGCAGGCGACAATCGAGAAGATGAACAGCAGGCTGCAAAGCAGCAGAATCCACTGGCGAGTCTTCATACACGCTCCTGAGTTCAGTTGAGTTACACCGTTGAGCTGCAAAACCACCCGAGGGTATAGCCGTCTATAGCGCACGGAATAGCGCCAGACAGCAGGTATTGGGAGGGTAATCTTGAATTGTTAACGTTCTGTTAGGGTCTGGTTACAATATTCAAAATGAACAGAGCTGCGCTGCGGCAGCGAAATTGCCCGGTGTTGCCGATGTAATTTGCCCGAATCGATGCAAGGGAATACAGCGCGCCAAGGCGCGCAATCGATATGCCTCGGCTGACTGTTTTTGTGAACGCTGAGTTAATTTTCCGTTAACTTCTCAGGATTAGCCGGTAGATTGTTGCTCGCATTGGAAGCTTCGTAGTAAAAATTCGCGATGCCTTCCGAGAGCCTCACTATTGAACCGCTATCCGGGACAGACCAAAACAAACACCTCTATCGCTTACAAGGTCCACTTGTCCTGGGAACCATGTTCGCCATCCAGGACCTTTTGAGCCCTGCGCCTGTGAGCACAATTCTAGATATGAGCGCAGTTCCCAGTGTCGATTCCGCAGGGCTGGGAGCCTTGGTAAATTGCTACGTGTCGCGGCAGAAAGTGGGGCGCAAGCTGTTGCTTGTGGGCGTGAACGATCGGCTGGCTGCACTGCTGAAGATCACGCGACTGCAACACTTGTTCGAAGTATTCCCAACCGTCGACGATGCGGTTCGTTTTTTGGAGTCTCACCCAGCGTAAATGAGCGATTGGAGCCGATACCGATGGAAGTTGAAGTGATCAACGTTGAGAGCAAACAAGTAGCCGAATCAATCGCCACCGGACTGCGTACGTACTTCCAAAGCGACTTGAGCGTGCGGCAGGTGGGTGCTGAATGGTCCGTCATCGCCACGGGCATTGTGCCTGAGAGCGTGCGTTTGCTGATGAACCATTACGGTCTCGGTGTGCTCGACTGCAAGTCCGGGAAGCTCTGATTCACGTCTGAGGTCGCCACCAGCACCGACACTGCACATCTCGCGGACTCATGCGGTGGCTGCTCGCGCGGGCTGGCGAGCGCCCACCGTGATGATTCGGCGTGCCCTCCGCAAATCCGTAATCTAGCTCCCAACTGATTTGAGGCGTGTGGGTCGTCCGGCTGAGATTGATTGCCAAGGACTGCCTTTATTGCGGCACTGCCCTAATCCGGGCGGCAAACCTGCAAATTAGTTAGGCGGAAGCAATAGATTTTCAAGCATTTCGACCTTCGTCAGACTGGTAGCCTGCTTGCACTCTCGTGGGCGGCGAGGTCCGTCAAATGCTTCGAGTCGAGTTTCAAGATGTGTCCGGAGTGACGATGATCCGGATGGAAGGGCGCTTCGTTGGGAAGTTCGCGGACGATGCGCGAGAGTTAATCCTGAGGTCGCAGTTTCCTTCCAAGCTGGTCATTGACCTCTCGGAGATCACTTTTGTCGATGCAGTTGGGGAAGAGGTCCTGTCTTTCTTCGGCCGGATCGGTATGAAGTTTGTGGCGAACGGTAATGTTTACGCCCGCGACATCTGCCAGCGCTTGCGCCTTCCGCTTTCGCGAAAGGTTGCGAGCACGGCACCACGGGCCACGTATGCCGAAGAACCCCCTCGCCAGGGGAGATGACGTCGGTGAGACTCACCCATTTGAAACGTTCTGTCGACTCTCCTAAGGTTCACGGGAGGTGCGCTTGTCAGTTTTGAGTTACGCCCCACTATTGGAAGTCCAACTTAAGTCCATTCTTGTTGCTACTGACTTATCGCAGGCCTCGGAAAAGGCCCTCTGTTACGCGGTCTCGATTGCACGTCGCTACAGTTCCAAAATCTATTTGGTCAATGTCGTTTCCTCGCTTGGTTTAACCATGGCGGGCCCTGACGCAATTGTTCACGCCTCTGAGATTGCGGAAAAGGAAGTTGCGCATGTAAAGGAGAAGCTGCGGAGAGGTGGCGTGCTTGACGGCATAGAATTTGAGGTTGTGGTCCGCGAGGGAGAGATCTGGCGTGAGCTGGAAAAGATCATCAGGCACGAGAGGATTGAGTTGCTGGTGATTGGAACGCACAGCCGAACTGGGCTTGCCAAACTGGCGCTTGGTTCTGTTGCTGAGCGCATCTTTCGAAACGCTCACTGCCCTGTGCTGAGCATCGGCGCGAGTTCTATCGCGGAAACTTCATCCCATTCGACTGACGAAGCGCGAATCCTGTTCCCAACCGACTTTGGGGACAGATCTCTGAGGCCGCTGCCGTACGCCTTGTGGCTCGCCAGACAACTACGGGCACGACTGGTGGTATATCACGCGCTTTCTAGAGTGTTCGCACCGACGGACATGATGCGGCACAACATGGAAAATGGCATCGACATGCATGCGGAGGTAAAGGCTGCCTGCCTTGAACGACTGCGATCAGTTATCCCCGCGTCGTTCCTCGAAGAGGAACCTATCTACGAGGCAGAATTCGGCGAACCAGCGGAGGCAATTCTGCAAGCCGCGAAAAAACATAACGCAAAGGCCATCATCATGGGGCTAACGCATACCAGACACGTAGATGCGCTGTCTCACATGCCGTGGACGATGACGTACAACGTGGTTTGCGGAGCAGAATGTCCAGTACTCACCGTCAGAGGGTGAGCGTGCGAGATTGGCGGTCAGCTTACCAGTCCTTTAAAGCATCCTCTTCTGCCCATATTTGGGCAATTTCTTTATCTATCGCCACAGATCCTGGTTCCCAGGCTGTCCAAATATGAATTCTAAGTAATAGAAAACGAAGAGCTTGATCACTGACCGAGACATTCGCATCCGAAGTTTTCTTGTACTGGCACTCCGAGTGCTACGCTAACTACTTATGATGCCAACTGAAATCGGACGTGATGTGGGAAGATACAGGACACTGCTGGAGCTTTCCTCTGCGATTGCAAACCAGCCAAGCGTGCAGGAGGTAGTTCGTAGCCTGCGGCGATTGCTCGCGAGTGTCGTTCCGTTTGATTCGGTCAGCATCCTTCTTCTGAATGACGATGGAAATTCCCTCCGCATTCTCGCGTTCGACAATGACCCAAAAATTCCTGACATTCAGGCCGGGACAGAAGTTCCGCTCCTATCTGAGATTTCGACAGCGATAGAGGAGCAAAGGCCCGTTTTTATAACGGATATGCAGGCAGTATTGCAAAAAGCTCCGGCATTCGCGAGCCGAGAACTGCGAGGCGATCTGCGTTCAGGTTACGTCCTTCCGCTTTCGACCTCCCGGAAGAAACTGGGCGCGCTTGGATTCAGCAGGATTAAGCATGGTGAGGTAAGCGCCGAAGATCTGGAGATGATGTCTTCGGTGGCGTCGCACGTAGCCAGTGCCATCGAGAGCGCGCTGGCGATCGAGGCAGCAGAGTTCTACCACCGCAGGCTGATGCAAGAGCGCGATCGCCTGCGGCTGATTCTTGAAATCAACAACCATATCATTTCCCATCTCGATCTCAATTCTCTGCTTCGTGCCGCGTCGGCTTCGCTTCGCAAGTACTTTGCAAACGATTTTGCAGGGTTCTGGCTGACCGACCAGAATCCCCGTCGTTTTAGGTGCGCAGTCCTGGATTTTCCGGAGAGTACGGGAATACTGGACGCAATGCCCACGACCGAAATGACGGATGAGGCGATGGAGAGATTTCACACCCGCCGTCCAGATCTGTGCACGCGCAGGGAAATGGATCATCTTCCAAAAGCGGTTCTCGATCGACTGGATGCGGAGCGCATTGAAGCGATGGCAATGTTCCCGCTGATTGGGGCAAGAGGTCCGCTTGGCCTCCTTGCGCTGGGCAGCAGGCGTCCGAGCCATTTCAGCCAGGACGACCTTGATCTTTTGTCGCAAATCGCCACGCAGATCTCCCTGTCTGTGGATAACGCGCTTGCTTATGGACAATTGGCCGCATCCAGGGACCGACTGGAAGAAGAGCGCCTTTACTTAGAGTCGGAAATTCGCGCGGAATACAATTTTGAAGACATTGTCGGTAAGAGCGCAGCCATGCGGGGCGTTCTCGCGCAGGTCTCAATTGTGGCTCCGACTTCTTCCACTGTTTTGTTGCATGGAGAAACCGGCACCGGCAAAGAGTTGATCGCGCGTGCGATTCACAACCTCAGTCCGCGCAAGGACCGCACGTTTGTCCGACTGAACTGCGCGGCAATTCCCTCCGGACTGCTGGAGAGTGAACTGTTTGGGCATGAGAGAGGCGCATTTACCGGCGCGCTCATGCAGAAGCGTGGCCGCTTCGAAATCGCAGATCACGGTTCCTTGTTCCTGGACGAGATTGGCGACATCAGCCTGGAGTTGCAGCCAAAGTTACTTCGGGCGCTGCAGGAACAAGAGTTCGAGCGCCTTGGAAGTGCGAAGACGATTCATGTGGACGTACGCCTGATCGCGGCGACTCACCGTGACCTGTCTGCGATGATTCGCAACCAACAGTTCCGGGAAGATCTTTTCTACCGCTTGAATGTGTTCCCGATCGAGATACCGCCGCTTCGGCAGCGCAGAGAGGATATTCCTCTCCTGGTGAATTATTTTGTTTCGCGTCTGTCCCGTCGAATGCAGAAGCGCATTCAGACGATTTCGAAGCAGGCAATGGAAGCCATGACGAAGGCCGACTGGCCTGGAAATGTTCGCGAGCTAGAGAACTTCATCGAACGCGCCGTGATTTTCACGCAAGGCAGCGAACTGAATGTTCCCATGGAAGACTTGAAGAGAGCGTCTGCACGCCAAGCGGCCCCAACTGCATCCACGACTTCAAGCTCCACCTTCGAAGAGGCCGAACGTCAGGCGATCTTAGACGCGCTTGCAGCGGCTTCCGGACGAATCTCTGGCAAGGGGGGCGCAGCGGAACGCCTGGGATTGAAGCGAACTACGCTGCAAAACAAAATGCGCAAACTTGGCATCGCTCGCACCACCCAGTAATTCGCCCTCGTCCAGTTTGCCTTGAAAATGAATGACCGAATTTTGGCACTGCCCGTATGTTGGCAGTGCCATTTCATTGCGATCACGAAGAATCAACTACTTACGGTGGTTGACTTGCGGCAAACCGATTGCAAATACAAGTAATCGCAGGGCGCGTTGGCGGAAAGTAAGCACACCGAAAATGCGATCTGCGAGACAAAACGGTCCAATCGAAGGGGTAGTCCATTGGTAGCTTGCGAACGCCTGCACTTGCAGCCAGCACACAGCGGTGAACGGAACGGCGAGTAAAGGCGTTCGCGAGCACAGTTTTGGCGAGGGAGGAATTGGGAAGGGAACAATGCGCAGCGAATCAGCTCCGACGGCACCGCCCGAATACCGTCACAATTCGCTGTTCCTTTCCCGGTTGGCGCTCGGGAGACCTTCTCCAGGGCGCCAACTCACATGATCATGACAACGCCACTTAGCTCGCTGACTGACGACCTTGAGGTGGCGATCCCTAATCTCGCAGCCGAAGACGAGGCGCACGAACTGTTTCTTGATCCCTACGACGAATTGCTTTGGATGGCATTGTTGATTTGTGGCGATGCGGTGCGGTCTCAGCGGGCGGTTGTGGAAATCGGCAAGGCTTTTGGAAATGAAAACCGGATACTCCGTGACTGGTTTTTTCAGTCAGCCGCGAACGCAACCGTAACGGTAGCAGCCGCAGAGGTTCGGAGCGCCATCTTTAAATCGGCGCTGACATATCTCACCCCGTCCTACTCCGACGAATACATCGATCCTCTCACCGACGTGCAGATCGACGTTCTCTACTCCATTCCGGTCGAACGCGTGATCCATGAACTGGACCCGTTTGCGCGCTGTGTACTCGTAATGCGCGGAATCATGGAACTTTCCATTTGCGATTGCGCACGTCTATTAGAAGTAACCCGCGATCATGTGATTGCAGCCTATTCCCATGTGCTGGGATGGCTCAAGTTTCAGCAACGCGGCAACGACCAGTGTGGGAGCGACATTAACTGGGACTCAGAAATCTGTTCTGCCGAACAGGATTACGAAACGCAACTCTTCACTCAGTAGCTTGGAGGGAGAACGCATAAGATGGCAGCCGTCGCGCAACCTATCGGCCCCGACTTCAAGCTGAAAAGTATTCTCGTGGCCGTCGACTTTGCTCAGCTTTCGAAGGCGATAGTGCGCCACGCCGCGGCGCTTGCGCGTATCTACTCAGCCGAACTGTATCTCGTACACGTGGTCTCGCCCGATCAATTCAACTCATTTCGGGGCAGGTCAGATGCTTTACAAGACGCGTGGGAAAAGATGCACCGAACGGACCAGACACTCGTGGACAGCGGCCTGATGACTGACTACCCATACTATGTGGTGGTTCGTGAGGGCGACGTCTGGAAGCAGTTGAGAGATGTAATCGAGCGCCAGGAAATCGAGTTGGTACTTCTTGGAACGCGCAACCAGCTCAATGAATCCCCAAAGAATCTGGGTACGATCGCGGAGCAAGTGTTTCGCTATGCGAATTGCAGCGTCCTGACCTTTGGCCAGCCTGCCGTCCCGACACCACAGCGGATGAAGAAGTTGGTCTTTCCGACTGATCTCAGTGGCGCTTCTCTGGCCGCACTCCCATACGCAATCGCGATTGCAAACCACCACTTAGCACAACTTATTATCGTACGAGTGCCAGGTTCCGCCGGTCGCAACAGAAAGAACTTTCTCGAAAAGGTTGCGCGGATACTGACGACATATGTTCCGGAAGTCAAGCCTGAAGGATATGAATTTTTTGCTGATCCGGTGAATGCGATCTTAAAAATTACTGAAGATTCACGTGCGAGCGGCATTATCATGAGTTCTGATTGTAGTTGCCGATTGGTTGATTCAGATGATTCATGGTGGTCCACTACCTATGAAGTAATGCGCAAGGCGGCGTGTCCTGTCCTGTCATTCAGAAATCCCCAGCCCGCTTTGCGCGTGGTATAGGTCAAGAAAACATGGGGTTGCTCCTTCATTTCCGACGTCCACAGGAACTTCCATTCACACCGGAAGAACGCGAGCACGTCACCATCATTCTCGGCGGCCTGACTTGGAAGCATGAGCGACTGATCCAAGCCGTTTTGCAGAGAGACGGCCATGAGTGCGAATGCCTTCCGCAGGCGGACCGCGATGCACACGAAATCGGAAAAGAATTCTGCAACAACGGTCTGTGCAACCCTGCGTATTTCACGGTCGGCAACCTGATCAAACGCCTGCGCCAGTTGGAAGAGCGCGGAATGACGCGCGAGGAAATTGTCCGCAAGTACATCTTCTTTACTGCGGGCTCTGCCGGGCCGTGCCGTTACGGAATGTACGAGGCGGAATTTCGCGCCGCACTTCAGGCAGCGGGCTACCCTGGGTTTCGAGTTGTACTTTTTCTCCAGGACCATGGAATCAAGGCATCGTCCGGGCAGGCGGGCCTGCATTTTTCAGTGGATTTTGGCATGTGCGTGCTGCACGCATTCATACTCGGCGATCTTCTGAACGAGTTGCATCGCAAGCTGCGTGCGTACGAAGCCATTCGAGGTGAATCAGATCGAGTCATCAACGGACTGGTAACCCAGTTGGCCGAGTGGTTCCAAACTACGGCGTTCTTTGATCTGGAGACCTTCGCTCCAAAGTTTTTGCAGAGCTTCCTGCACCGCCGTCGGTCATCTCGCGTCTTTCGCTTCTTTAACACATATGCAAAGGTCGCTGACCACCTCTGGGGGCAGCGTCTGTTGTGGCAGCTACAGACATTGCAAGAGTCAATTGCGGCGATGGAAGTGGACCGACTCCAGGTTAAGCCCACGGTCAAAATCATCGGTGAATTCTGGGCGCAACTCACCGAAGGCGACGGCAACTTCCGCATGTTCGAGTTCCTGGAGAATGAAGGCGCGGAAGTCAGCGTGGAGCCGATCAGTACCTGGGTGATGTATCTGCTGCACCAATCGAAACAGAAATTGGCGGTGCAACGTCGAGTCACTCTGCGAGAAAATTCATGGCGACGTCCGCTACGCGCAGCGCTCGAGTCCTTGAAGCTCAAAGGCAAGGACATGCTGTTTGATGTCGGCGGAAGCATTTATCGCAAGCACTATCGCCGGCTGGCAGAGGCTTTGGGCAATTTGACCTCGCCGCTCTCGCCACAGTCGGAATTGGCGGCTCTTGCTGCCCCGCACTATCACAGCGAACTGCGCGGCGGCGAAGGTCACCTGGAAGTCGGAAAAAATCTTTATTACTCGAAGCAGCGAAAGTGTCACATGGTTCTTTCGCTGAAGCCATTTGGCTGTCTGCCGTCGATGCAGTCAGACGCAGTGCAAGCGTCACTGGTGACAAGAAACCCGGAAATGCTGTTTCTCTCCGTGGAAACCGCCGGAGAGGGAGCGATTCACGCTTACAGCCGTGTGCAGATGGCACTTGCGGATGCGAAGAATGAGGCGCGGCGAGAACTCGCTTCGGTGCTTGAGAACGCGCGCCATTCCGAGGCCGAGATCCGCAGCTTTGTGCTCAAGCATCGTGAATTGCGGAAAGCGTCCTATCAGGTTCCACGGCATCCGGGCGTGGTTTCCACGGCAGCAAATTTTGCAATCCATGTAGATTCGTTACTCGGACAGTCCTCAAAGGGCATAGATTCGCGGACCTACATTCACGAACACAGCCCGCGCCGAGTGTCGATGAGTGGTACTCCATCCCATCAGGAGTCGAATAATGTCTGATCTGCCCAGGTTAGTTCAGCCGCCAGCGCGGCTCGACCAATCTGTTACGCAAGAATTAACAACTGGAATTCGTTCACAACTGCCTCCTCCTCGCGCAGGCGCCGAGCTGACATTGCCGACGCCCGTTTTCCCGACGCAACCCGAGTTACTCACGGCGCCGGATGAAGCGTACTTCCCGAAGCCGGGTGAGAAGCGGAAATGGACGGCCCCACTGATTTACCGCGCCATGAAGGGTTGGGCGTTCCCCTTCTTCAAGTCGCGGCTGCTTCCGGGCGAGTTCCATCCACTCATCGCGTATTTGTTCAACGAGTGGAAGTGCAATCTGCAATGTCAGTACTGCTGGGCGTACGACAACCAGGTGAAGGGAATGACGGAAGAAGTCGCGCGGCGGTCGATTGACTGGCTCCACTCGACTACCTGTCGCGTGCTTGCACTTATGGGAGGCGAAGTCCTGCTGCGGCCCGACTTCACGCACAAAATTGTCTACTACGCGGCGAAAAGGGGCTTCTGGGTTTACTTGCCGACAAACGGCCGATTGATGCGGCCGGAGGTCATCGACCGGTTGGCGGATGCCGGCGTGGCGTCATGGAATCTTGCGGTGGATGCCTGGGACATCAAGCCCGGCCTGCCGAAGGCGATGGTGCCGATTCGTGAATACTTCGAGTACCTGATTCGCAAGCAGTACAAATACGGCTACTCGGTATTTCTAAATATCAACATCTGCCGCAACAATCTCGAAGATGTGCGCATGCTGACCCAGTTGGCGCACGACAGCGGCATCGCGACGGACTACCACATTTGCGAAACGCCGATGATGGAGCATGAGAACTTCACGGCCTTTGAGGACAATCCCGTATTCATCCGCGAAGAGGATCATGCACCGATTGGGGAGCTGATCGACTGGCTGATCGAAAAGCAGAACTCCGGATGGGAGATGGTGAATTCGGTTGAACGCCTTTCGGAGATGAAGAGCTTCATCAACAAGGAATTGAAGCAGTGGAACTGCCGCGCCGGACAGAACAGCATGATCATCCGTACGGACGGCACGATCGCACCCTGCTTCCCGACCTACTCGGCGACGTACGATTGGGGCACCATCGAAAATCCGAAGATGGACAGCGAACAATTGAAGGTGATGAAGCAAAGCTGCGAGAGCAGTTGTTTCTCGACTCTCAACCATATTCTTGCTTTTTGTTATAACGACGGGCGCGTTATCCGCTGGCTTCTGAAGCAGGCGGCGCACGGGTTCCAAGGCGTTCGCGGCAACATGGAATAGCCGAGTACAACGGGAAGACCACAGAATGACTTTCGGGTA
>Ga0335069_10008471_pt1 | contig 14718 bp, 13 predicted proteins | sample Lox_Sample_11_FD_206714 | JGI IMG/M metagenome (GOLD analysis project Ga0335069, IMG submission 206714) | Soil microbial communities from Loxahatchee National Wildlife Refuge, Florida, United States - Lox_Sample_1.1 | ecosystem: Environmental > Terrestrial > Soil > Wetlands | place: USA... | reverse complement strand
TGCGCGCGTCGAGCAGCAGTCCCGTTCGGCCGGCCATGGCGACGGACGATAGCATCGCGTGGTTTGACACCCCAGACCCTTTTCCCTAGGGTCGAGGGACCATGTTCGGCATCGGCATGCCCGAGCTGCTGGTGATCCTGGTGGTGGCGCTGGTGGTGCTCGGCCCCAAGCGCCTCCCGGAAGTGGCGCGGCAGCTCGGAAAGGCGATGGCGGAGTTCCGACGCTCCACCAGCGACGTCCTCGAGGAGTTCCAGCACCAGGCCTCGCTCGAGGAGGACGAGGAGCGGCACCGCACCGTGAAGCCGCCGGCCGTGGCCGCCACTCCACAGACCGCCGCCGTCGGGGACAAGCCGTCCTCCGACAAGGCCTGAGCATCCTGCCGCTCGGATGGGTCCCGAGTCCGATGTGCGGATGCCGCTCACCGCGCATCTCGAGGAGCTGCGCTGGCGGATCGTGCGCGCCCTCGTCGCGATCGTGGTCGGCTTCTGCGTCGCGTACGCGTTCGCCGAGCCGCTGGTCGCGTTCATCGTCCGTCCGCTCGCGGACCTCCGGCCCGGGCAGCCGCTGATCATCGGCACCGCGGTCACCGACGCCTTCTTCACCAAGCTCAAGGTGTCGTTCGTCGCGGGCATCTTCCTGACGAGCCCGGTGATCTTCTACCAGGCGTGGGCGTTCGTCGCGCCGGGGCTCTACCCGCAGGAGAAGCGCCTCGCGGTCCCGTTCGCGGTCGCGGCGTCGTTCTTCTTCCTGGTGGGCGCCGCCTTCTGCTACCGGTTCGTGTTCCCGGTCGCGTACGAGTTCTTCCTCGAGCAGTTCGCCTCGACCAGCATCGCGCCCCAGATCCGGATCAGCGAGTACCTGAGCTTCACGTCGCGCATGCTGCTCGGCTTCGGCGTCACGTTCGAGCTGCCGGTGGTCACGTTCTTCCTCGCGCGCATCGGCGTCGTCACGCACCGCACGCTCACCGCCTACTGGCGCTACGCGATCGTCGTCATCTTCTTCGTCGCCGCCGTCCTCACGCCCGGCCCCGACGTCGCCTCCCAGATGATGATGGCGACCCCGCTCCTGTTCCTCTACGCCCTCAGCATCGGCGTCGCCTACTTCTTCGCCCGCCCGAAGCGGGTCACGGACGAGTTGGCCGAAACGCCCGCCGTCTAGGCCCGCGTCGAGCCGGCTCGGCTCAGGGAGCGATTCGTAGACGTCCGTCGACGACGATCGCCCCCTGGCCCGGCTCGAGCACCTTCACCGGGTTGAGGTCCAGCTCGCGCAGCTCGGGGACGATCTCGACCAGCGCCGACACGCGTTGGATCACGTCGGCGAGCGCGGCGCGGTCGCCGGGCGGGCTGCCGCGGTAGCCGTCGAGCAGCTTGGCGGCGCGGAGGCCGGCCAGCATCTCCGCCGCGTCGACGTCGCTCACCGGCGGCAGGCGGAACGCGACGTCGCGCAGCAGCTCGACCAGGACGCCGCCCAGGCCGCAGACCAGCAGCGGACCGAAGGTCGGATCCGTCGTGACGCCGACCAGCGCCTCGATCCCGCCGCGCACCTCGCGCTGGAGGAGGATGCCTTCGAGGCGCGTGCCGGCCTTCTCCATCCGCGCGGTGAGCTGCTCGCGCGCCGCCGCCACCGCGGTCGGCGACTCGAGCCCCAGGATCACGCCGCCCACGTCGCTCTTGTGGAGCACGCCGGGCGCGATCGCCTTCGCGACCAGCGGGAAGCCCAGGCGGCGGGCGGCGGTGACGGCGTCGGCGGGCGCCACCTGCTCGAACTCGGCCATCCGGATGCCGACGGCGCGCAGCACGATCGCGAGGTCGGTGGGCTCGAGCCAGCGGGGACCGTCGGCGTCGCGCAGCACGCGGTCGACGACCGCCCGCACTGCGCTCGCCGCGAACCGGTCGAGCGCGAACACCGTGCCGCGCGCCCGCGCCCGCCAGCGGCCGTAGCGCTCCACCGCCGCGAGCGCCATCGCGGCGTTCTCCGGGAACGCGAACGAGGGCAGTCGCCCGCGCGGCCCGGTGCCGAGCATCGGCGGCGCGCCGCGCGAGGAGAGGAACACGGTCGCCACCGGCTTCTCCGCGGGCACCGCCCCCGCGCCGTCGGCGATCGCGCGCGCGACGTCCTCGGGCTGGCTCACCATCGGCGGCACGTAGATCGCGACCACCGCGTCGACGTTGGGATCCGCGCCGACGACGGCGAGCGCGCGCCGGTACTGCTCGGGCGTGGCCGACGCGATCATGTCGATCGGGTTCGTGAGCCCGGCCGCGGGCGGCAGGAACGTGCGGAGCTCGGCGAGCGTGGCGGGCTGGAGCTCCGGCAGCTCGAGGCCGCGTGCCGAGCAGGCGTCGGCCAGCAGGATGCCGGGCCCGCCCGCGTTCGTGACCACGCCCAGCCGACGGCCGGGCGGCACCGGCTGCGTCGAGAGCAGCGCCGCGACGTCGAACAGCTCCTCCAGCGTGTTGGTGCGGATCACGCCCGCCTGCTCGAAGAGCGCGTCGACGGCGACGTCGAGCGTGGCGAGCGCCGCCGAGTGGCTCGACGCCGCCCGCGTCCCGGCCGCCGAGCGTCCCGACTTGACCGCGACGATCGGCTTCTGCCGCGCGACGCCCGGCGCGAGCCGCGCGAACTTGAGCGGGTTCCCGAAGCTCTCGAGGTAGAGCACGATCACGCGCGTGTTGGGGTCGTCGCTCCAGTAGCTCAGCAGGTCGTTGCCGGAGACGTCGGCCTTGTTGCCGACCGAGACGAACGTCGAGAGCCCGATGTTGAGGGCGCGGGCGTAGTCGAGGACGGCGATCCCGAGCGCGCCGCTCTGGGTCAGCATCCCGACGTTGCCGGCCGGCGGCCAGTGCGGCGCGAAGGTCGCGTTGAGCGACACGGCGGGATCCGTGTTGAGCACGCCCATGCAGTTCGGGCCGACCATCCGCAGCCCGGAGCCGCGCACCAGCGCCGTGAGCCGCTCCTCGACCGCGCGCCCGGCCGCGCCGGTTTCCGCGAACCCCGCCGAGATCACCACGACCCCTCGCACCCCGGCCTCGATGCAATCGTGGATCGCGGCTTCGACCACCGGCGCCGGCACCGCGATCACCGCGAGGTCGACGGGCGCGCCGATCGCGCCCACCGTCGGATAGGCGCGGAGTCCCTGGACCTCGGTCGCGGTCGGGTGGATCGGGTAGATCGGACCGTGGAAGCCGGCCTCGCGGAGGTTCGCGAGCAGCGCCCCCCCGATCGTGCCCGCGTGCGTCGACGCGCCCACCAAGGCCACCGCCCGCGGCGCGAGCAGCGCGCGGACGCTCTCCGCCGCCGCCTGGCGGTCGCGGTCGGTGGTGAGCGCCACCAGGTCGGGCGTCTCGTCGGTCGGAAACGCGACGTGGAACACGCCCGACTCGAGCGCGCGCCGGCAGACGAAGCCGCTGCGCGCGAACATGCCGAGCATCTTGTTGTTCTCGCCCAGCACCTCCGCCTCGAACTCCTGAATGCCCGCGGCGCGCGCCAGCTCCGCCAGGTGGGTGAGGAGCAGCGTGCCGATGCCGCGTCCCTGCTGGTCGTCGGCGACCATGAAGGCCACCTCGGCGCGCCGCACGTCCTCGCCCGGCGCCGGTACCTCGACGTACTGTCCGACGCCGAGGAAGCGCTCCTCGGCGCCGTCGAGGTGGACCGCCGCCAGCCCCACCGCGTGCTCGAAGTCGAGCTCGGTGAACCGGCTCAGGTCCTTCGAGGTGAGCTCCCGCTTGGCGCCGAAGAACCGCAGGTGCACCGAGCGCGGGCTCAGGCGGCGGAACAGGTCCGTGAGCCGCGGCTTGTCGTCGGGACGGATGGCGCGGATGGTGACCGACTCGCCGTCGCGGAGCAGCGTCTGGTCGGTGTAGGCGCGCGGGTCGCCGCCGATGGCGGCGCTCACCGTGCGGTCTCCGCCGCATGTCGAACCCGCGCGTCCAAGAACGCTCAAGTACCGGACGCCCGCCGACACCTCAAGACGGCTTGCTCCGTCCGGAGCCCTCGTAGTACCACCGCGCGATGCCGACCGCTCGCGCGCTTCCGTGGGTCGTTCTCGTCCTCGCCCTCTCCGCCTGCAAGGGGCACCACGAGGAGCCCGGCGTTCCCAAGGGGAAGGCGCTGCCGGCGCCCGTGGTCGACGCGCGCGCCGACTCCCAGCGTCGGGCGCTGGCCGGGCTCGGGGTGCAGGGCGAGCCCGCCAAGCAAATCCTGTTCGGCGACCTGCACGTCCACACCACGTTCTCGGTCGACGCGTTCATGCGCACGCTGCCCTTCATGCAGGGTGAAGGCGCCCATCCCCCGGCCGACGCCTGCGACTTCGCACGCTACTGCTCCAGCCTCGACTTCTTCAGCATCAACGACCACGCCGAGGGGATCACGCCCGCGCACTGGAAGGAGACCAAGGAGTCGATCCGGCAGTGCAACGCGGTCGCCGGCGATCCCAAGAACCCCGACCTGATCGCGTACCTCGGCTGGGAATGGACGCAGGTCGGCCCGACGCCCGACACGCACTACGGACACAAGAACGTGATCTTCCGCGAGACCGCCGAGGACCGCGTCCCGCGCCGGCCGATCAGCGCGCGCGACGGGCTCCTCGGACAGGCGTTCGTGCAGCGCGCCCCGGCCTGGCAGCGGCTGCGGTTCCCGCTCCTCGACTTCCCGCGCCGCCAGCGCTACTACGACTTCGGCAAGCTCCAGGAGGAGATCGCCGAGGTGCCGATCTGCCCGCCCGGCGTCGACACGCGCCAGCTCCCCGACGACTGCCACGAGACCGCGGCCACCCCCGACCTGCTGTTCGCGAAGCTCGCGCAATGGGGCTTCGACTCGATGGTGATCCCGCACGGCACGACGTGGGGCTTCTACACACCCGCCGGCAGCACCTTCGACAAGCAGCTCCGCGGCGCGATGCACGACCCCGAGCGGCAGCGATTGTTCGAGATCTACTCCGGCCACGGGAACTCGGAGGAATATCGCCCGTGGAAGGCCGTCGAGCTGGCCACGAACCCGCCGGGGTGCCCGGCGCCGGTCAAAGGTTTCGAGCCCTGCTGCTGGCGCGCCGGCGAGATCATCCGGTCGCGCTGCGCCGATCCGAAGTCCCCGGACTGCGAGCAGAAGGTCCAGGCTGCGCGCGCCAACTACCTCGCCGCCGGGCTCCAGGGCCATCGCACCGTGCCGGGCGCGACGATCGAGGACTGGGGCGAGTGCGGCCAGTGCACCGACTGCTTCAACCCGTCGTTCAACTTCCGGCCGGGCAACTCCGGCCAGTATGCGCTCGCGATCACCAACTTCGACGACCCGAAGAACCCCCGGCGCTTCGAGTTCGGCTTCATCGGCTCGAGCGACAACCACTCGGCCCGCCCGGGCACCGGCTACAAGGAGTTCGCGCGCCGCGAGATGACCGAGGCGATCGGGCCGCGGAGCGAGACCTGGCGCACCCGGCTGATGGGTCCGCCGGAGGCGCCGGCGCCGACCTCGCATACCGTCGACGAGCTGGCGCCCGCGCAGGCGTTCCAGCAGCTCGAAACGGAGCGGCAGGTGTCGTTCTTCATGACGGGCGGGCTGGTCGCCGTCCACAGCGAGGGGCGCGACCGCGACGCGGTGTGGGCCGCCCTCAAGCGTCGCGAGGTGTACGGGACGAGCGGCGACCGCATCCTGCTCTGGTTCGACCTCGTGAACGCGCCCGCCGGCCCGCAGCCGATGGGCTCCGACGTGACCCTCGCCACCCCGCCCCACTTCCGCGTGCGCGCGATGGGTTCCTTCGAGCAGAAACCGGGGTGCCCGGACTTCGCGGAGCAGTCGCTCGGCAAGGAGCGGCTCGACCTCCTCTGTCGCGGCGAGTGCTACAACCCGACCGACAAGCGGCACCTCATCACCCGCATCGAGGTGGTGCGCGTGCGCCCGCAGATGCGCCCCGACGAGCCGGTGCGCGAGCTGATCGAGGACCCGTGGCGCCGCATCGACTGCCCGGCGAATCCCGCCGGCTGCACGGTCGAGTTCGACGACCCGAGCTTCGTGCTGAACGGCCGCCCCGCGGTGTACTACGTGCGCGCGATCCAGGAGCCGACGCCGGCGGTGAACGCGGGCGGGCTCCGCTGCGACCGCGACGCCGAGGGGAACTGCGTCAAGGTCCACCCCTGCTACGGCGACTACCGCACCCCGTTCGACGACGACTGCCTCACGCCGAACGAGGAACGGGCCTGGTCGTCACCGATCTTCCTCCAGCCGGGCTCGTGAGCGCGGAGCGGCGCGCGCGCCTGCTGCTGGCGCTCGGCGCCGCGGCCGGACTCGCCACCGCGGCCGCGAGCCTCGTCGGCCGACGCGCGGGGACGGCGGCGCTCTCGCCCGACGTGGTCGCGACCGTCAACGACGCGCCGATCCGCCGCGACGACTACCTCCGCGCGCTCGGCGCGGTGGCGACCGACCGCCGGACGCCGATCGGCGACGCCGACAAGCGACAGGTCATCGACCGCCTGATCGACGAGGAGTTGCTGCTCCAGCACGGCCTCGACCTGGGACTCCCGCGCCGCGACCGCAGCGTCCGCGCCCCGCTCGTCGCCGCCACCATCGACCTGCTGGCGAGCAACGCGGCGGAGCCGTCGGAGGCCGACCTGCGCGCGTTCTACGATCAGCACCGCGCGTACTTCGCGCCGCCCGAACGCCTCCGCGTGCGGCAGATCCTCGTGCAGCTGCGCGACGGCGACGAGGCCGGCGCCGCCACGCGCGCCGCCGAGGCCGCGCGCCGTCTCCGCGCCGGCGAGCCGTTGGACCAGGTGCGGGCCGCGCTCGGCGACGCCGAGGTCGCCCCGATCCCCGACACGCCGCTGCCGCCCGGGACGCTGCGCGAGTACGTCGGGGAGTCGGCCGCGCGCGCCGCGCTCGCCGCCGGGGCGGGCGGCGTCACCGACCCGCAGCGCTCGAGCATGGGCTTCCACGTCCTCCAGGTGCTGGAGCGCACGGCGCCGCCCGAGCCGCCGTTCGACGAGGTGAAGGAGCTGGTGCGCGAGGAGTACCGCCGCCGCGCCGACGATCAGGCGCTGCGCGCCGCGCTCGACGACTTGAGGCGCGCGGCGCGCGTCCAGGTCACGGGCGCGCTCCCGTGACGCGCGCGCTGCTCGCGCTCCTCGTGCTACTCGCCGCGCCGCGCGCCGGCCACGGGCACGGACGCTCGGTCTCGTACTCGAGCTGGACGCTCGCGCCCGACGGCGCGCACGTCGAGCTGCGGCTCTCGGCGCTCGACGTGACGCTCCTCCACCTCGACCCGTGGCGCGACCGCGAGGCGCTCGCGCGCTGGGCGGTCGCGCACCTGACGGCGTTCGCCGGCGACGCCCCGTGCGCGGCCGTGGCGCCGCCCGAGACGTCCGAGCCGCGCGCGGGCTGGCTGCAGCTCGCCTGGAGCGTGCGCTGCGCGGGATCGCTCGGTGCCGTCGAATCGCGCCTCTTCGACGACGTCGCGCCGTCGCACCTCCACTTCGCGCGCCTCGCGACCGGGACGGGCCCGGCCGTCGAGCGTGTGCTCACGTCGGACGCGCCCCGCTGGACGCTCGCGGTCGGTGCCGGCGCCGGCGCCTCGACGTTTCCCGCCTACGTGCGCCTCGGCGTCGACCACATCCGTTCCGGCCGCGATCACCTGGCGTTCGTCGCGGCGCTGCTGCTGCTCGCCGGCTCGCTCGGCGAGGTGACGACGATCGTGACCGCGTTCACGGTCGCGCACAGCGTGACGCTGGCGCTGGCCGTGCTGGGCGTCGTGCGGCCGGAGCCGGCCGCGATCGAGGCCTTGATCGGGTTCTCGATCGCCCTGGTCGCGACCGAGAACGGCTGGCTGCTCGGCGGTCGCGACCGCCTCACGCCGTGGATCGCGGGCGGGCTGCTCGTGCTCGCCGCGCTCGTCGCCCCGGGCGTCACCGGCCGGACGGCGCTGCTCGGGATCGCGACGTTCTCGTGCTGCCACCTGGCGCTGCTCGCGCGCAGCGAGCGCCCGGCGCGGCTCCGGGCGGCGGTCGCGTTCGGCTTCGGGCTCGTGCACGGCTTCGGGTTCGCGGGTGTGCTCGCGACGCTCGCGCTGCCGCGCGCGCGGCTCGTGCCCGCGCTGCTCGGGTTCAACGTCGGGGTCGAGCTGGGACAGCTCGTGGCGGTCACCGCGGGCTGGCTCGTGCTCGCGACGCTCGACCGCCTGGCGACGGATGTCCGCCGGCGCGTCGCCGAGGTGGGCTCGGCGGTGATCTGCGGCCTCGGCCTCTACTGGTTCGTGGTCCGCGGCTGGGGCTGACCCGCGCGTCAGGCGAGGAAGCGCACCTCCCGTTCGACGACCGCATCCGTCGCCGCCGGCGGATGGCCCTCCTCGGCCTCGCGCAGGAGCCGCCACACCTGGGGTCCCAGCAGATCCAGCTCGGTCGACATGTACTGCTCGCCGCCGAAGCGCCGGATCGTCTCCGTCTGGCGGCGGAGGATCGCCGCGTCCTGGCGCAGGACGCGCATCGCGAGCGGCTCCAGCAACGGGCGCACGAGCAGGCCCGGCACGCGCAGGCGGAACTGCACGACCGCGTACTGCCGCGTGCGGAAGTCGTCGATGGGGGTGCAGATCGAGGTCACCACGAGGTGGTTCTCGGGGCCGAGCCGGTACTCGACCTGCGCGATCGACGGCAACACGAAGCGGTCCCAGTGCTCGACGACGCCGCCGCTGGGCGACAGGAGCCGGCCGATCAGCCCCTCGGGCCGCGGCTCGCCGATGTACTCCGCTTCCACCCGGTCGCTGCTGCGCCGGACGACGGCGCGGATCTCGTGCGGCGTCCCGCTGCCGCGGAAGAGCCCGCGGTGCAGGAACGCGGTGTGCGGCACGTCGAGCGCGTTCTCGACCGTCGCGTGGAGCGAGGCCTCGACGTCGACGACGCGCGCGACCGTCGTGTAGCCCTCCCCGGACGGCAGCGGGAAGGGCGCCGTCTCCGGCTCGGCGCCCGCGGTCGCGTACACCCACACCAGGCCGTCCTGCTCCCGCGTCGGATAGGCGGCGACGGCGCGGTCGGCGCCGGTCCCGCCGTCGCGGAGGCCGGGGACCGACCGGCAGCGGCCGGCGCCGTCGAAGCACCAGCCGTGGTAGCCGCACGCGAGCGCGCCCTCCGCGTCGACGCGGCCGAGCGACAGCGGGACGTTGCGGTGCGGGCAGCGGTCGAGGAGCGCCGCCGCCCGCCCGTCCCCGTCGCGGAAGAGCACGAGCGGGACGCCGAGGACGACGCGCGCCAACGGCCGCCGGCCGAGCTCCCGCGCGCGGCAGGCGACGTACCAGTACCGGCCGAGGCGGGCCACCGAGACGTGCCCCTTGGTCGGCGGGGGCGCCAGGCGGGCGGGCCTGGCGCCGATGCCGTCCTGGTCGCTTCGCACGCGGTGCGGCTTACGCGGTCGGCGCGGTCCCGGTCAATCGAGGGCGTTCCTGGCTTGAGAGGTCCGGGGGCGGCCCGTATCGTCGGAAAGATCCGTGTCCTGCCCGCTCGTCACCCGCTGCCGGGTCCCCCGGGACCTCGACTCCGTCACCACGCGCCACTCGGCGGCCGAGGTCGACCCTCGCGGCGTCGGCGTCGACGCGGAGGCCGTCACCCGTATCTGGCACGCCGTCGAGCGGCTGTACCAGAGCGGGATGCACCCGGCGATCCAGCTCTGCGTGCGCCACCGCGGGCAGATCCTGATCGACCGCGCGATCGGGCACGCGAGCGGCAACGGCCCCGACGACCCCCCGGACGCGCCCAAGATCGCCGCCACGCCCGCGACCCCGTTCTGCGTCTTCTCGGCGTCGAAGGCCGTGACCGCGATGCTGATCCACCTCCTCGACGAGCGGAACCTGATCCGGCTCGACGACCCGGTCTGCGAGTACGTGCCCGAGTTCGGCGTCCACACCAAGCAGTGGATCACGATCCGCCACGTGCTCACGCATCGCGCGGGCATCCCCAACCCGCCGGCGGAGGCGATGGACCTGGCGGTGCTCGACCACCCCGAGCGCGTGATGCAGATCCTCTGCGACCTGCCACAGGCGTGGCGGCCGGGGCGCCAGCTCGCGTACCACGCGGTCACCGGCGGCTTCGTGCTGGGCGAGATCGTCCGGCGCGTGACCGGCCACGACATCCGCACGTTCATGAGCCGCGAGGTGCGCGAGCCGCTCGGCTTCCGCTGGATGAACTACGGCACCACGCCCGCCGACATCGGCCGCGTCGCCCGCAACTACTTCACGGGCCCGCCGCCGGTGCCGCCGCTGCGCTTTCTCCTGCGGCGCGCGCTCGGGCTCGACTTCCAGACCGTCATCGACATGTCGAACGACCCCCGCTTCCTCGACGTGACGATCCCGTCGGGGAACCTCGTGGCGACCGCGAACGAGCTGTCGCGCTTCTACCAGGTGCTGCTCGACGGCGGCACCGAGGGCAACATCCGCATCTTCGAGCCGCGCACGATCCGGCGCGCGCTCGGCGAGCAGTCCTACCTGGAGGTCGACCTCACGCTCGCCTTCCCGTTCCGGTACGGCATGGGCTTCATGCTGGGCGCCGAGTGGCTGAGCCTCTACGGTCCCGACACCCCGTACGCGTTCGGGCACCTGGGCTTCACGAACGTCATCTCGTGGGCCGACCCCGAGCGGGAACTCGCGGCGGCGCTCCTCACCAGCGGGAAGCCGCTCATCTACCCGGAGCTCTACTTCGCGTGGGACGCGCTCCGGCAGATCGGGCTCGCCTGCCGCAAGAGGCCGCGCGCGGCGCGGCTGCGCGCGGCGGGCGTCGACGCGCGTCCCGGCTGGTGAGGCTCAGCGCACCGGCGGCGGCGCGCCCATCTGCTCGAGGAACATCGCGACCGCGGGCGGGAGCGTGACGCTCTCGTCCTGCGTCGAGTCCGGCATCGACTCGAAGTGCAGGACGCCGATCTTCTCGAACGCGCCACGGACGCGCGGCGTGAGCAGCCCCAGCCGCCTCAGGTTGGGCACGATCTTCGAGAACAGGAGCTGACGGAAGCCGGCCATGAACGGCGTCCGGAGCGACCAGCCCACCCACTCGTCGACGTCCCACCCGAGCCGCTCCCAGACCTCGTGCATGAGGAGCCGGTCGCGCATCAGGTGCGCGGCCTCGATCACCAGCTCCTCGCGCTCGCGCAGCTCGCCGGGCGTGATGTCCTTGTAGAACTCCTCCAGCGACAGCACGCCGAAGGCGACGTGCCGCGCCTCGTCCTTGATCACGTAGTTGGTGATCTGGTGCAGCAGCTTCTCGTGCGGGTTCATGAGGTGCATCATCCCGAACGCGGCGAGCGCCAGCCCCTCCACCATGATCTGCATGCCGAGGTAGGTCATGTCCCAGCGCGGCTCGCGCACGATGTCGGAGAGCAGCGTGTGGAGGTGCGGGTTCACCGGGAAGCCGAACGGCAGCTTCTCGGTGAGGTAGCGGCGGTACACCTCGACGTGCCGCGCCTCGTCGGCGACCTGGCTCGCGGCGTAGAACTTGGCCTCCGTCCACGGCACCGTGTTGACGATCTGCGCGGTCGCGAGCAGCGCTCCCTGCTCGCCGTGCAGGAACTGCGAGAGCATCCAGCCGAGCTGGTTCACGCGCATCGACTTCAGCTCGCGCAGCTCGAGCTTCCGCGGCGGGTCCAGCATCGTGTTGAAGGCCTCGGCCGGGAAGAACTCCGGAAACGCCTCCGGGTCGACGTCGATCGACCAGTCGATGTCGGTCGACGCGTTCCACTGGAGGCGCTTGCCCTTCTCGTAGAGCGCGGTGAGCGGCTCGCGTGGCAGGTCGTACTTCCAGTTGAAGACGGTATCGGAGGTCTCGCGGACGGTCTCGATCGCGCCGGCCGGCGGCAGCGGGAGGGCGTGGGGGTGGCCGTTGGCGGTGCTCATCGCGGAAGCTCCTCGTAGGGTTCGGGTGGGCCGAGCCAGTCGCCGTCGCCCGGCGGCGCGGGAATCTCGACGACGCCCGGCGCCTCGGTCGCCAGCGCGGCGACGACGCGGCGGACGTCGGCCTCGAAGTCGGGCGCCGCGAGCACGACGATCGTCGCCGCGAAGCGGTCGAGCGTGCGGCAGACCGCGACGCCCTCGTACGACTCGAAGATGAACTTCACGTACGCGATCTCGGGCCGCGGCACGTGGAGGACGATCGGGACGACGTCGCGCATCGCGCTAAAAGGTGTACCGGGCCTCCATGACGACCTCGTCGTTATCATGGAATTGCCCGATGTATGAAGCACTGGGACCGCCCACCGACAGGTAGCCGAGACGCAGCCGGACGTCGTCGCGGATGCGATAGGTGGCGCGCGGGTAGATCAGGAACCCGCCCCGCTCGACGAGGTACGCGCCGCGCAGCTCCAGCTCCAGCCGGTCCGCGAGGAAGCGCTTCCGCAGCACGCCCGTGAGCCGCGTCTCGGGATCGTGCACCAGCAGCGTCGGATGCGAGTCGAGGATCACGATCTGGTTCACCTGGAGCATCGGCTGGAAGCCGTTCCAGAGCGCGTCGGCGCCGACGCCCCACTCGACGGAATCCTGCGAGGGAAAGAGATCGGGCACCGGGACCTTCGCGCGCCCGTGCTGCAGGAGCTGGGTGGCCACCCGGGTGATCTTCGCCGTCGTGAGGACCGCGGGCGAGACGAGGTCGCGCGAATCGCGGAGGTAGGGACGGCCGAGGAACCACGCGCCCTCCGCCCGGAACGTGAACGGGCCGGCGGCGGTCGAGACGTCGGCGCCCGTCATGTGGATCGTGTCGTGCTGCTGGGTGAGGTAGCTGGTCGCGGTCGGCGCGAACCGGGTCAGCGGGAGCTTCAGGTACGCGACCGGGAGCGCCTCGAGGTCCGGCGACGTTTCCGCGCCCGAGTAGTGGTAGAGGTCCCAGTCGCTCTCGCGCCACGTCCCGGCGAGGCGGAAGGCGATCGCGCCGGCGTCGAACTGGCGCGGCGGCGTGCGGTTCACGGTGGCGAACGAGAGCGGGATGCGCTTCGCGATCGGCACGCCCGGGAGCGCGGCCTCCAGCAGATCGATCTGGCTCTGCGAAAGCGCGATCGAGTGTGTCGGGATCAACGCCGTCGGGAACCAGCGCTCCTCCACCAGCGCCAGGTGCGGCGGCACCGCCCACGGCAGCCACGCGAGCGTCGCGCGGAGCCCGTTCAGCGCGAGGGACGGCAGGTCCGGCAGGTAGTACGTGCCGGTGAGCGCGGGGACGCCGAGCTTCCGCTCCTCGAAGTCCTGCACGATCGGATCGTGGAAGTCGCGCGGGTTCACGACGTCGGTGGGCGGCGCGCCGTCGAGCTTACCCCAGGCGAAGCGCTGGAGCCCCGCGCGCAGCTCGGCCTGCTTGCCGCGCAGCTCGACCCACGCCTCGGGCGCGTCGAAGGCGGGCGAGACGTTCTGGAACGTGTCGTCGAAGTTGTAGACGCCGATGCCGGAGCCGCCCTCGAACGGGCCGCCGATGCGCCCGCGCAGCTCGAGGCGACCGTGGAGCCAGGGCACCGGCCCACCCTCGGCCCAGGCGTCGAGCACGCCCTGCGGCTGCTGGCGCTCGCTGTGCTCCGTCGGCGCGACCGCGATCCCGTCGACGTAGCCGCCGACGTTGAGCGGCCCCGCCGCCACGGCCGCCCGCGCGACCAGCAGCACGGCGGCGAGCGCGTTGAACCACCGGCGGCGCCTCTCTATACTCCGCGCCCGATGACCCAGAACGCGCTGGAGAAGGACGTCGACCGCCAGATCGTCGCCACCCACAAGCGGTTCGTGAAGGCGATGGACGGCCGCCTTCCCACGCTCGGCCTCGACACCAAGGAGCGCTACTTCGCGGTGCTGTCGGCGCTGGTCGCGAAGCTGGAGGATCCGGCGAAGTCCCTCAAGGACATCATGCAGGAGATGATGCTCGAGGCCGGCAGCATGATCCTCCAAGAGCTCCAGGGCTGACCCCTTTCAGAACAGCGCCGAGACTCGCTCCCACTCGACCTTCTCGAGCGACGGGACGACGACGTCCGCGGCGCCGAGCTCGGACGCCGGATACGAGTTGGTGACCGCGAGGCACCGCATGCCGGCGCGGCGCGCCGCCTCGATGCCGGCGCGCGAGTCCTCGATCACGAGGCAGGCGTCGGGCACGAGGTTCGGCGCCCGCTCCTTCAGCCGCTCGAGCGCCAGCAGGAAGCTTTCCGGCGCCGGCTTCCCCTCGCTCACGTCCTCCGCGCTGACGATCGCCTCGAACGCCTTGCGCAGCCCAGCGTAGGCGAGGATCAGCTCGATCTCGCGCCGGAGGGCGCCCGACGCGACGGCGAGCGGCGCGCGCGTCGCCGCCAGGCGGACGAACGCGGGCACGCCCGGGAGGATCCGCACGCCCTCCCGCACGAGCGCCAGGAAGTGCTCGGCCTTGGCCGCCATCAGCCGCTGCACGCTCTCCTCGGTGGGCGGCCGCTTGGCCTCGCGGAGCGCCGCGACGATCGCGTCGTAGTCGTCGTAGCCGAGGTAGTCGGCGTAGTAGGCCTCGGTCGTGAGGATGATCCCCTCCGGCTCGAGGGCCTGCTGGAACGCCGCCAGGTGCAGGGGCTCGGAGTCGGCGATGACGCCGTCGAAGTCGAAGATGATCGCGCGGGGACCGCGGGGCATGGCGCGGTCTTATACCCGGCGCGGTCGGCGGCTGCGAGCCGCGGGGCGTCGGCGGCGGGGGGGCGCGCGGTGGTGGACGCAGGGGCCCACGCAGAGTAGGGCGCCGGCCCAAGTCCCGATCGAGGGAGCTCGCCCGACACGACGGGGCC
>Ga0335069_10008470_pt1 | contig 14719 bp, 16 predicted proteins | sample Lox_Sample_11_FD_206714 | JGI IMG/M metagenome (GOLD analysis project Ga0335069, IMG submission 206714) | Soil microbial communities from Loxahatchee National Wildlife Refuge, Florida, United States - Lox_Sample_1.1 | ecosystem: Environmental > Terrestrial > Soil > Wetlands | place: USA... | reverse complement strand
CGTGGGAAAATCAAGGGTTTATCGATCAGGTGATCGGCTCAGATCGCCTCATCGATGGACACTTTGGACACTTCGTGGACACTTTCACGATGGGCTTTCCAATTCGGGCTGATGATTCGTCCATCGAGTCCTTCATCCTCGCTGCCAGGTATCGACCTCAAAATAGATTCGCGCCGGGAGCTGCTTCTCTTCGGCAATCCGCTTCGCGAGCTCTTGAAATCGCCGGCTGGTCGTTTCATCAAGCCTTCCAACGCCCGGAAAACGAACTCCCGGAAGGCCGCGCGCCCGAGCTTCCCTTCGAATCGCCCTTGAAAGCTGCGAATCGAGGGGAATCTCAAGCCAATTGCCGACATTCTGCAGACCGTGACGACGTCCGAGAACGCGATGAAAATAGGCTTCGCATAGAAATACGTTCAGAACTTTTCTCGCCGTTCCCCATAACTCTGCGGAGTTGCTAGCGCTTCCTTCTCGCGCCCGCCGCTCTTTTAAAAGCCGCTGTAGCTCGACTGTGTTCTTGTCGAGTAGCTGCATGAACGCGCATTCGTCGTGCGCCGCGCCGAACTCGCTCAGATCCAAGCTTGCGACAAAATCGCGAGCGACACCCACGGCTCCTGCGAAGCCTTGATTTCGAAGAACCGAAGTCCCTATAGCAACGTCCGCAACTCTCTCCTGAAACCGCTTCGCGTTCGCATCTTCGAAGCGCTCGTGATTCATTTGCGGGCCCTCTCTCAAAATCTACCTCATCTTCGACGAACCAAGTCGCACCTGAGACCGATATTTTATTGGTTGGCTCGATTGTTCGAAATCGCTGTCCTCGCCGCATTCTCCAACGTTCTGACACGGCACTAATTTCTTCGACCTCGGCTGCTCGCACAACGTCTGTTACGAGCCAGCGGCAAGGAACTTGCTCAACCAACAAATCCAGCGAGCCGCACTTTGATGTGCGAGTTCCAGATTTTCACGGTGAGGCGTCGGCATGGAAGGCAGCGTCTATCTCAAAGCGCGGCAGGAATGGGACGAGCGTTACGCCGATCTGGTTCTCGGCAAACGCAACTGGCAGATCGCCGCCGCCGGCATGATGGCAATCGCGCTGGTGCTGGCATTCGGGATGGTCTGGCTCAGCACGCGAAGCAAGTTCGTTCCTTACGTCGTGGAGGTGGACAAGCTCGGCTATGCGCTGGCCGCGCCGAGCGCGCTGAACGAGAGCACCACGCAGATCAGCACCGACAGGATGGTGCGGTACGAGCTGGCGGCCTTCATCCGCAACGCCCGCGAAGTCATCACCGATCCCGCCGCCGAGCACCAGGTCATCGGGCAGGTTTACAGCCGCACACGCGGACCGGCTTACAAGTTTCTCGAGAACTACTACCACGAGAACGACCTTGAACATGATCCGTTCAAGGTCGCACAGCACCAATCAGTGAGCGTGCAGATCGATTCGATCCTGCCGCTGTCGAAGTCGACGTGGCAGGTGCGATGGACCGAGGAGGCGTCAGGCCTCGACGGCTCTCCGGTCAGCACGACCCACTGGGAGGCAGCGCTCGACACTCAGATCATTTCTCCGAGCTCTGATTCCTCGATTTTGGAGAACCCCCTCGGCTTCTATATCACGCAGCTCAGTTGGACCGAGCAGCGGAGTTAGGAGGCGATCACGATGAAGGGCATCGTTACCGTTGGTTGCGCGACTCTCGCTTTGACGCTTGCCGCCTGCTCGGCGCAGCAACCGGCCCCGCCGCCGCTGACGCTCGTCACCAAGGCGGCACAGCCGTCCGAGCCGGAGCCCGCGCCGCTCACCGGGCCTCAGCTACTCGCGCAGCAGCCCAGGGGGGTTCAGGAAGCGGTCAAGCAGCATCAGCATGACGGTAAGTGGCCAGTTTATAGGACGCCCAGCCACGAGCTTTATCCGTACGACGAAGGACACGAGCCGGTTGTTGATTGCGCTCCACTCCGCACCACTGACATTCAGCTTGAACCGGGCGAGACGATTACCGACGTTGCCAGCGGCGACAGCGAACGCTGGCTCGTAACGCCGGCCGCATCGGGAGATCCGCGCAATCCGACACCTCACCTCGCTATCAAGCCGACCGCGGGTGGCATCAGTACCAATCTCACGATCTACACCACCAGGCACATTTACCACCTGATGCTGCGCTCGCGCGCCAGACACGAAGTGCAGGAAGTTGCCTTTTACTATCCTGCAGACCTTGAACAGGCGATGCAGAACGCCGACCACGCCGCCGCGAAGGCGCGCGAGCCGGCTTCACAGCCGGACGACGTGGTTGCCTCGCTCGCTTCACTCGATCCAGGCGTTCTCAATTTCTCGTACGCCGTATCCGGACCAAAGGTGCCGTGGAAACCAATCCGCGCCTTCGATGATGGCACGCACGTCTTCATCCAGATGCCTGCGACCACAAAGTCGAGCGATGCGCCCGCGCTGATGGTCGCCGCCGGCGACGGCAACGAGATGGTGAACTATCGGGTCAGAGGCGACTACTACATCGTCGACAAACTCTTCGACCAGGCGGTGCTGGTCTCCGGCGTTGGCCGCGAGCAGGACCGCGTCAGCATCCGCTACACCGGCGGGGCGAGGTGAATTATGGCCACGGCACCGGCAATCGGACCGAGCAGCCCTCGCGCTCAGCAACATCGGGGCGGAGGCGCGCGGCTGACACGCACTCTTGTCATCGTCGTGGGTGCAGCAATCGCAGCGGCACTGCTTGTTGCCGTCATCGCGCTGCATTCGGATTCGCCCGAGTCCAACCCTGCCGCACAGCACGATGATGCTGCCGCCGTCACCTCCAACGAGGCACGCGCAGCGGTCGCGGAATTGGAAGCGAAGGCCCGGAGTTCGAAACCGCCGGCAATCAAACCTGTTCCGCTTCCACCTCCACCGCCGATGGTCGTAACGCAAGTTCCTGCGGTGCCACTGCCAGCGCGTCCGTCGAGCCGACTGGCCGAATTGCAGGAAGAGGAATACGTCAAGGCGCTGTCCGCGCCCCCGATGGTGGAGGCATTCCATCACGGCGTCGCGCTGGAAGTCCCGACCATTGCCGGCCAGACGGGCTCGAATGCGCTGAACGACTTCACAAACGCGCAGATAGCTCGGAGCGGGAGCAGCAGCGCGATCACCAGCCTGAAGCCGCCGGAGTCTCCCTATCTGATCACCGCAGGAAGCGTGATTCCCGCCGTGCTGATCAGCGGGATCAACTCGGAACTGCTGGGACCAATTCTCGCGCAGGTTCGCGAGAACGTCTTCGACACCGCGACGGGACGATGGGTGCTGATCCCGCAAGGCTCAAAGCTCATCGGCTCGTACAAGACTGATGCGATGTACGGACAGGAGCGCGTGCAGATCGGATGGAAGCGGCTGATCTTCCCGAACGCATCGAGCATGGACATTCCGGAGATGCCGGGCGCCGACGATGCCGGCTACGCCGGGTTCAGCGATGAAGTGAACAATCACTACCTCAAGACCTTTGGCACCGCGGCGCTGCTTTCCGTGATCAGCGCCGGCCAGATGGTCGGGCAGATGGGAGCGTTCGGCGGAGGGACGGGCTTCTCCGGACCCTACGGGTACGGCTACGCGACGCCGAACCAGATGGCTCTGCTCAGTGAGATGGGCGGCGCGGCGGCGAGCCAGCAGCTCGGACAAGTCGCGCAGAGCAGTCTCCAGCGCGGGATGAACATCCCGCCGACCTTGGAGATACGGCCTGGCTATCAATTCAACGTGATGGTGACCAGCGATCTCGTACTGCCGGGGCCTTACGGAACTGAAGCGGAGAGCAGATGAGATGGAAAGCTGCGTCCAAAGGAAGGCCGTCGTTCCAAGTTATCTCACGTTGAGGATCGGGGGTTCTCAAACAGGAAATCGAGGCGTACGTCGAGTACGCCCGCGAGGTCGGGCATCAGAGGATGGCTCCAGAAGAGGTGGCGCGATTGATGCTGTAGCACTTCGTCGAGACCAATGAGGAATTCAGTGGATGGCGCAAGACGCGCATTCAAGATCGCTCACAGGGAGTGAAAGAAAGGAGTTGGAAACATGAAGCTCAGACTCAAGGAGAGGGATTTGCCGCCGGTGCAATTGCGGCTCACGTTGCCCGGCAGCCTCAAGGCGTCATTGGACGAATACGTGGCCTATTTGCACGACAAGCTTCAGCGCGAGACCGACTGCAAGGAGGTCGCAATCGAGATGCTGAAGCATTTCGTTGAAAGCGACCGGGATTTCAGGATCTGGCGGAGCAGGCAGGGGGACGGCGTGGAGAGGTCGGCGCAGAAGGAGGAGAGGAACGGGGCAGCGGGGGCGATGCGGTCGTAGGGCAAGATAAAGGATTTGAAGTATGTCACCCGTTTTCCCCGATTTGCCCCCGCTTTAGCTGAGGATTCTGCATTTCACGGCATGAGTCCGTATTTCACAGAGAGTCTGCGGCGCGGATTGCTGATGTTGCTCGCTCTGGCAAGCGCGATCGCCGCGATCGTCGCAGTCTTCTGGATGTTCCGCTTGCGGATCGCGCTCACCGACAGCGCGTGCCGGCCGGGGATTTACCGGATGGTGAATCGGCGCATCTCGCGAGGCGATCTGGTGCTGGCCTGCCTGCCATCCGCACTGGCGAGATTTGCGCAGGCGCGCGGCTATCTCGCGCGTGGACCAGGATGCGGCGATGGCATCGAGCCGGTAGGAAAACGCATCGGCGCATTGCCCGGTGACACGGTGGAAGTCACGCGCGACTACGTCGCGATCAACGGGCATCGGTTAGCGAATTCGGAGACGCTGTCGCGCGACAGCCGCGGCAGATCGGTGCCGCACGCCGCTTGGGGCAGGTACACGGTTGCCCCGGATCACGTCTGGTTGTCCGGAACAAACAACGCGCACAGCTGGGACTCTCGCTACTTCGGGCCAATACCGATCGAGTCCGTCCGAGCGCAGCTTGAGCCGCTCATTACATGGTGAACTCATGGCGCCCTACCAGCACACGAAAGAGCAAGGGCTTCGCGTCCATCATCTGGCAAACCTTGGTGGATTGCTCGCGATTGCTGGCCTCGATCAGCAGCCGCCCGACTTGTTGCTGGGGACGTTTCTGGAGATAGCAAAGCGGCTTCCGGAACTCTCGGCCGCGCGGCGGGCCGAGATCGCTTCAACCGGACACGCGAAGCTCGACGAGCGCGCGAGCGCCAAGCGGGCGTGGAAGTCATGGCAACGAGCCAAGGACCTGCACGCGGTCACCCTTACCAGCTCGCAGATCGCGCGTGTGATTGCGGCGCTGGGCGGAACAGCGCCGCGCGACACTGCGCAATTACCAGGCGCGATGGCTGCGCTTCTGGATCCGAGTGCATGATGAGCGACCTGCTGCGCAACGATCTGCAGATGAGGCCCCGACCTCTACGCCGTCGCGGCGAGCGGCAGCACCGCCGCAAGTTTTGGTGGACGGCGGCATCCCTGGGCTCCCGCCGGTCACGCGGCGTCAGAATATCGCGCTTCGCACGGCGAGGCACGGACGTAAGGCTCAATACCCGCTCGTATCTGCAACGAAGCGCCGTCAAGGTCTCATATTCGCGCAACACCAAGTCGGCGTCATGGGCGGCGCACGGTCGCTACCTAGCGCGAGAAGGTGCACAGCAGAAGGGTGCCAAAGGGCTTGGCTTTGACGCCCGCCCCGATGACATCAACCTCCCGCAGACGGCGAAGACGTGGCAGGAAGCGGGTGACCTACTCATGTTCCGGATCATTGTGTCGCCCGAGAACGGCACCGAGATCGACCTGCGCGCGCACGCACGGACGCTGATGTCGCACGTCGAGCGCGATTTGGGAACGCGTCTTGAATGGGCGGCGATCGATCACCACAACACCGACAATCCTCATGTCCATATCCTGCTCCGGGGACGGGACGAGACCGGGCAACCGCTCAGAATCGACGCGGACTACATCAAGTCCGGCATTCGCGAGCGCAGCGCCGAGATCGCCAGCCGCGAGCTTGGCCTCAGAAGCGAACGTGACATTCTTGATGCGCGCGGGCGCGCGGTCGAGCGGATGCACCTCACGGAAATCGACCGTGGCTTGCTCCGACGTGCGAACGGAAGTGGACTGGTCGCTTTCGAAGGTAAGCAACCGCGAGGTGCTGTTCAAAGGACGCGCCGTACCCAGGACATAGCGCGACTCTCGTTCCTTGAAGGCATCGGACTCGCCTTCAAGGTGGATTCAATCAGGTGGCAGCTCTCACCGGATTTGGAGAAGGCTCTGCGTGAACAACAACTCGCGACCGACATCATCAAGAGCCGCGCACGCCACGGCGATCAAATTCTCGACCGACGGGCGCCGATCCGGCTGACGAAGATCGAGCCGGGGCAGCAGATCAGAGGCCGTGTCGTCGGTGCCGGACTCGAGAATGAAGCCACGGATCGCCGCTACATCCTGCTTGAGGCCACGGACGGCCAACTCCACTACATTTGCCAGACCGCGGCGGTGATTCGGGCGCGCGGTGACGATCGGCTGAGAGTCGGCGAAACCGTCACCCTCAGCGGCGGGGAATTCGAGATCAACGGGAAGCGGCTTCGCTACGTTCGCATTCAAGATCACAGCAAAGGACGTACACGCTGATGGCAAATCAATCGCTGCCCTACAAGGCACAGACCGCCGGTAGACCTACCGAATTTGCCGTCGCCGCAATTGCGATCGTCTCCTTCACCGGCATCTTTTCGCTGGCGGTTGCCACCGAGCATGTCGCCGCCATGCTTGGATACTCCGCTGTCCTCGGCACCCCTCTCATCACCCTGCGACCGGTCGGACCGGTATACGCGCCATGGGATTTCATTTTGTGGGCGTGGAAGTGGCGCGATGTGGTCGCGGCCCGGCCGGTATTCCAGTCCGGCCTCCGGATATTCGAATATCCGACGCTTATCGTGGGGCTGGCAGCGATGATCGTTGTCGGCCTGAGCAGACTGAGACGTTCTCACACCGACGATCTCCACGGTTCCGCGCATTGGGCGAGCAGGCGCGAGATCAAAGCTACTGGCCTTCTCGAATCCGGTGACGGCGTTTACGTTGGCGCGTGGCAAAGTGGCAGAAAAGTCCAGTATCTGCGCGATGCGGGTCCAGCTCACGTTCTCGCCTTCGCGCCGACGCGCACCGGCAAGGGCGTCGGATTGGTAGTTCCAACCCTGCTCAGTTGGCCCCACAGCGTCGTGATTCACGACATCAAGGGCGAGAATTGGGCGCTCACCGCGGGATGGCGGCAGCAGAAGCTCGGAAGCCTGTGTCTCAGGTTCGACCCGACCTGCACCGATGGGACCGCTGCGCGTTACAACCCATTGTCGGAGATCCGTCTCGGTGCGCAGGAGGTCAAAGACGCGCAAAACGTCGCGGACATGCTGGTCGATCCGGCTGGCAACACACCGCGCGATCATTGGGATCTGACGGGGCACGACTTGCTCACCGGGGTCATTCTTCACGTCATCCACGCCAGCTCGCAGAAGACGCTCGCGGGCTGCCTCAATTTTCTGAACCCGTCCGACCGCGACCAGGAGAAGGCGCTCCGCGCCATGATCGAGACGCCTCACGCCGGAGAGATCGCGCACGCGGTCATCGCCGGAGCGGCGCAAGCTGTATTGAGCAAAAGCCCCAACGAAAGGGCCTCGGTGATAAGCGTGGCAACGCGATGCCTCGCGCTCTTCCGCGATCCGATCATCAACGCGAACACCTGCAAGTCAGATTTCGCGATCAACGATCTGATGCATCATGAACGCTCGGTAAGCCTCTACCTCACCGTGCCTCCCTCCGATCTCACGCGCACTCGCACGCTGATGCGACTCCTTCTCGCACAGATGGGATCGCGCCTCACTGAGAAGCTTCACGGGGAAAATGATCGTTCATACAAACGCCGCCTGTTGCTGATGCTCGACGAGTTTCCGGCGCTGGGCCGGCTCGACTTCCTGCAGAACATGCTCGCCTACGCCGCGGGCTACGGAATCAAGGCGTATCTAATCGCGCAGGATCTCAGCCAACTCTATTCTGCGTACGGGCGGGACGAATCGATCGTCTCCAACTGCGCCGTGCGCGTCGCCTTTACGCCGAACAAAATCGAAACTGCGCGACTGCTTTCCGAGATGGCGGGAATCGCGACCGTGCGTCATCAGCACCGAACCCGATCGGCTTCGCAAGTCAGTGTCTCGGAGCCTGAGAGCCAACGCCCGTTACTCACTGCGGACGAAGCGATGCGGCTTCCAGCCGACGCCGCGCTCATCTTCGTATCCGGAAGTCCCGCGATCTACGGCACAAAGATTCGCTACTACCTCGACGCGGAATTCTGCCAGCGAGTGAAGATTGCAGCGCCGCGATTCTCGGAGCACATCGAGCACGAGGATTCTTTCGCGGACTCGGCGGAGGCTCCAAATCCCGACGCGCGACCAGAGCCGGCGGTGACAGCCGAGGCTCCGCAGTCGCCAGAGGGATTACGAAGCAGCGAAAAATCGATTGCGCGCGAAGTCCAAACGAATGGCGCAACGCCAATCGACGGCTACGAGCGGACCATCAGCGGGAGACTGCTCTAATGAAACAGACCATCCGCGCAGTCGCCTGCTATCTGACCGAGCCCGAGGCCGACGCGATAAAGCGCGCGGCGGCGGCATGCAACCTCTCGCTCTCGCGATATCTCAGACAATGCCTGCTGCATTACCAAAAGCTGATGAGCGAGCAGCCGGCACTCGCATCAAGCGCGATCTCGATTCCGCTCGCCGAGACGGAACAGCGCCTTTCGCGCAGTATCGACACACAGAGCAAGCGCATCACAAAAATCCATGAGCGGCTTCAAATTCTGCTTGGGATGGTCGATCGCTTTGCCCTTACCGCACTCATCCATGCGCCCGAGGTTCCCGCCGAACTCAAAGAAGCGGCCATCGCGAGCGGCACCCGGCGCTACCACAACTGGAGGCGTGCCGTGGAAGAACTGCTCCAGGGCGGCGAGCCATCAGCACTTGTCGCATCGGAAAACGGGTATGACGGGGAAGCCGAACAGGACGAATCCCCAGCGGTGCGGCCATGAGTCTGGCACCGATCCATTCGCGGCTGGAAGAACGCCTCAGGCGCGAGCTTGGCGCGAGCGTGCTTGCCGCGCTCGAAGACCCTGACGTAATCGAGGTCATTCTCAATCCGGACGGGACGCTCTGGATTGAATCCCATCGCCGCGGGATGCGACCAGCGGGAGCGCGAATGCCGGCTGTTCAGGCAGAGCGGCTAATCGGAACCGTCGCATTCGCTCTCAATACCGTAGCGAACGATCAGGGCCCGGTCATCGAGTGCGAACTGCCATTGGACGGAAGCCGCTTCACCGGTTGGCTCCCACCGGTCGTCAGTTCCCCCTCGTTCGTAATCCGAAAACACGCCCGGCTCATCTATACGCTCGACGACTACCTTGCGGGCGGCATCATCGACGCCAACCAGGCCGAGGAGTTTCGAGGCGCGGTCGCCAGACGCGAAAATATCGTGCTCGCCGGCGGAACCGGCTCGGGCAAAACCACCCTCGCCAACGCGCTGCTTCACGAGATGGTCAAGCTCGGGAACCCGAACGAGCGCTTCATCATCATCGAGGACACACTCGAGTTGCATTGCGATGCGCCCAACGTGATGCAGCTTCATACCACCGCCGCCGCGGACTTGACCTTTCTCACGCGCACCACGATGCGCGCGCGTCCTGACCGGATCATCATCGGCGAGGTTCGCGGCGCGGAGGCGCTGGCGCTGCTCAAGGCGTGGAATACCGGCCATCCCGGTGGCGTCACCACGGTGCACGCCAACAGCGCTAGCGCGGCGCTCACGCGGCTGGGCAGCCTGGTTCAGGAAGCCGGAGTGCCGCAGCAGCCCGAGCTGATCGCTCAGACCGTGAATGTTTTGGCCTTCATCACACGCACGCCCGGCGGGCGGCGCGTGACCGAGATGGTTCGCGTCGAAGGCTACGATCAAGCCAGTGGTTTCAAACTCAGTTCGATAGGAGGTTATCATGAAGTCGATCATCGATAGGATTCACGCGCGCATCGCCAGTTGGACCAGCAAGCTTGGCTACGCGATAGCCGTGGCAACGGTTCTGTGGCCCGCTCAGGCGCTCGCCACGACCGGAATCGGCGTGCTGCCGTGGGACGCTCCCCTCGCGACGATTCAGGGAGACCTGCAAGGCACCGTCGCCCACGCGGCGACCACAATCGCCGTCATCGGATGCGGGCTTACGTGGACCTTTAGCGAGCACGGCACGGGCGCCCGGAAAATGTCAGCAGTCGCGCTCGGTGGAGCTGCGGCGCTTGGCGCAACGCAGTTGATGACGGCGCTGTTTCCATTCGCACCGGCGATCTTCTAACCAGTCGACCCGGATCGGAATCATCAATGGATACCGAAGTTCAACGAACGCTGATCCATCAAGCGCTTACTCGGCCGGTCTTGCTTGGAGGCGCCGAGCGGCGCCTTGCGATCCTCAACTGGCTCATGGTTGCGGCTCTGATCTTCGGCGTGGGCCTGCATCTTTACACCGTCGCGATCGCGACCATACTCGGCACCGCCGGGCACTGGGCGCTTCGCCAGGCGGCGAAGTTCGATGCCCAACTGAGCGAGGTGTACATCCGCCACCTGCATTACCAGCGGTACTATCCGCCGCGCGCCGCGATCACCGCGCCACCCGCAGCCGTTCATCCGGCGGTCCCGAAGTTTCGGAAATATTAAGGGATGGAAACCATGTTCAAAGAGTTCAGAAATCTTCGCTACAAACCTGAACAACTCGCAGGATTCCCGGACCTTCTCAACTACGCGGCGCTCATCGATCCCGGCATTGTTTTGCTGAAGGATGGCTCGCTGCTCGCTGGCTGGCGCTACAGCGGACCCGACCTCAACTCCGCAAGTACCGAGGAAATGACGGCGCTTGTTCATCAGGTCAATTCTGCTCTCGCGCGGTTGGGCGACGGCTGGATGATCAACGTCGATCTCATCCGTCAACCAAGCATCGGCTATCCGGAGGCCGCTGCTTTTCCGGACCCTGTCACTGCGGTGATCGATCGCGAGCGCCGGCTTCACTATACGGCGGAAGGTCAGCACTTCGAGAGCCGCTTCGCGCTTACGCTGACGTGGACGCCGCCAACCGAGATGCAGTCACGAGCGGTGGCACTCTTATTCCGGGCCCGTAAAGCAACTGATTGGGAGGAGACACTGAACCTTTTTCGGCGGAGTCTCACGGAACATGAAGATGCTCTGAGCGCTAGATTACTGATGCAGCGCATGGACAACGCCGCGCTCGTTTCGCACCTCAACTCCTGTATCACCGGCCGCCAAGATCCCGTCGGGCCGCCCGCAGAAGGCAACTTTCTAGACGTTCTGCTCGGAAATCATGAATTCCACGCCGGCTTTCAGCCGATGCTCGACGATCTACACATCCGACCTATCGGTTTGACGGGCCTTCCGCTTCACTCGTGGCCCGAAGTCATCGCATTTCTGGACGAACTTGCGATTCCCTACCGATGGTCGACCCGCTTCATCTTCCTCGATCCAGCCGAGGCGGAACGCGCGCTTCGCATCCAGCGGCGCAACTGGTTCCAGAAGCGTCATGGACTGGCCGGCATGATCAAGCAGGTGTTCAGCAATGGCGCGGCTCAAAGCTTCGAAAACAAAGATGCACTCGCGATGGCCGAAGATGCGGACGATGCGCTTGCGGAGGCGAGCTCGAATCGAGTCCGCTTCGGCTACTACACGAGCACCATCGTCCTCACGGATGAGAATCGCTTGGCAGCCGAGTCCAACGCCCGAGAGATCGCGAAACAACTGCAGCACCATGGCTTCCCCGCGGTCATCGAGCATGTCAATGCGAACGAAGCGTATCTCGGCTCGCTTCCCGGCCACGGCTACCGCAACGTGCGCCGGCCACTCATCCATACGCGGAACCTCGCCGACCTGATCCCGACCACCAACGTCTGGCCAGGGGAGGAAAGCAACCCTTGCCCGTTCTACCCTGAGAACAGTCCGCCGCTTTGCTACGCCGCAACTACCGGCGGCACGCCGTTTCGGCTCAACCTGCATGTTGGCGACGTTGGGCACACGCTGATATTCGGTCCGACCGGCTCCGGGAAATCTACGCTGCTCGGCCTCCTGATCGCACAATTCTTCCGTTATCCAGACGCGCAGGTCTTCTGCTTCGAAAAAGGACTCTCCGCCTTTGTGCTGACCAAAGGCGCAGGCGGCGACCATTACGATCTCGGAGAAAGCGAAATCTCCTTGTGTCCGCTCGCAAAAGTCGACGACGACAACGAACGGATGTGGGCGCAGGACTGGCTCGAAACGCTGCTCAACCTGCAAGGCGTCACGCTCTTGCCGCAGCATCGCAAAGCCATCTGGCGCGCTCTGCAGCTCTTGGGCGACAGCCGATCGGACGCACGAACGATTACGGACCTCGTTCGATTGCTTCAGGATCAATCCCTGCGCGACGGGCTCGACTTCTACTCCCTTCACGGCCCCATGGGCCGCTTCCTCGATGCAGACAACGACGCGCTGGGCACGAGCCGCTTTCAGACGTTCGAGATCGAAGCGCTGATGGCGATGGGCGAGAAAGTCGTGTTGCCGGTCCTCACGTATCTCTTCCATCGGATCGACCGGCGTCTGGACGGGAGACCAACGCTCATCGTACTGGACGAAGCATGGGTGATGCTGGCCAACGGCGCGTTTGGTGCGAAGATCGAAGACTGGCTGCGGACGCTGCGCAAGAAGAACGCGGCCGTCGTGCTTTCAACTCAGAGCTTGGTTGAAGTCGCGAATTCTCCACAGCGGGACGTGATCCTCGAGTCGTGCCCCACCAAGATTCTGCTGCCGAATCCCGAAGCGCAAAATCCTGTCACCGCCGAGCTCTATCGCAAATTCGGCCTGACCAGCCGACAGATCGATATGCTCTCGCTTGCCGTGCCGAAGCGCCAGTACTACTATCTCTCGCCCGCCGGGCGGCGTCTTTTCGATCTCTCGTTAGGCGAGGCCACGCTGACCTTCATCGGCTCGGGATCAAAGCCGGACATTCTCCGGGCACGCGAGCTAATTGCAAAGCACGGAGATAGATGGGCCGCCGAATGGCTTCGGGCACGCGCTTTACCCGCATGGGCAGACCAACTCGACAATCTGTACGGAAACGTGCATCCGGCAGCGGCGGCGGTGCCCTACAACAGCCGCGTCGATCGCAACGGCGACCTCCATCGCAACGAGACTCGCGCGACGATGTGGTGACCAAGAAGGAGATACAAATGAGACTCTCGCGCGAATACTTACTGTGGCTTCCGTGCGGTCTTTTCCTTGTGCTCTGTCTACTGTTGATCACACCTCTGCGCGCTTGCGCCCAGTTCGGCGGAGGAACTCAGATCGTCTTCGACCCGAGCATGTTCGCCCGGCAATTGCAGCAGCTTCAGCAAGAGACGCAGAGTGTTGCCAACGAAGCGCAGCAACTTCAGTACATGATCAAGAACACCACCGGTGGGTATGCTGGCGTGTGGCAATCGAGCCAGTCCATGCTGGACGAACTGGGCGGGCTCATTCAGCAGCAGGGCGGCCTTTCGTACACGCTCGGCAATCTGCAGTCGCAGTTCCAGCAGCAATTTCCCGGCTACACCGTGCCGCAGAACCCGGACCAGCAGGAGGCGCGGAACATCGCAACGACGCTGAACACTCTCAACGGAACGCTGGCTGACGCCCAATCGCAGGCACAGAATTTTTCCAACGAGCAGGCTGAATTCGCTCAGTTGGAAGGTATGAACCGAACCGCCACTGGACGATTGCAGGCTATCCAGGTCGGTAACGAAATCGCCTTACAGCAGGTGCAGCAGATTCAGATGTTAAGGCAGTTGGTCGTCGCCATGATCAACGCGCAAAACGTGGCCGCCGCCAACGCGGTCAATCGGCAGGCCGCGGAAGACGCCAGCGCGCAGCGCTGGTTAAGCGCCGGACCGACCGTCCCATTCTCGACGACCATGCCGAGCAACGGGCTCGCAGCTGGCGCCCAATAGATGGAGACCACGATGAAGGGATTCATATTCTATCTCTTGGCCGCTGTCCTTCTCCTAGCGTCCTGTAAGGGCATATCCGACGATACGAGCGCGCCGCTCACCGCGCTGGAGTCCCCCAACGCCGCCGAAAACTACGGCGACCAGTTCTGGAACGACCAACGTCAGAGAAAAACGGAGCTTTGGAGCAAAGGCCTCAACTTTTGCCAGCAGTCAGATCATAAGTTCTTGATCAACTGTCAGCCTGTGCTGGCAGCCGCCGCACCCCAGGTTCCGTTCTCCGCAACGATGCCCTCTAACGGTTTAGGTGGCGGGCTCTTTCCCGCGCCATCTCCTAAGGCGCGAGAGACTCACTGAGGACTTGCGATGAACAACCTCGACAATATCGGGCAGACATTCCAGTGGGCAGGCCAACGATACATGGCAATCATGCAGCCCTTCGCCGAGAAGATATTCTTCGGCTTGGTACTTATCGAAATCGTCATCACCTGCATTCATTTCCTCACGGACCAGGAAGATCCAACGCGCTTGATTGTAGAGTTTGTAAAGAAATCTCTCGCGTTCGGCTTCCTCTACGCAATGATCGTCAATGCGCCCATCTGGTTCAGCGCGATCATACAAGGCTTTCAGCAAATCGGGGGACAAGCGGCCGGAATCCCGGACCTTAGCCCGAGCACCGTATTCAACGATGGCCTCGCGATGTTTCAAGTGATCTATCGCG
>Ga0335069_10008469_pt1 | contig 14719 bp, 12 predicted proteins | sample Lox_Sample_11_FD_206714 | JGI IMG/M metagenome (GOLD analysis project Ga0335069, IMG submission 206714) | Soil microbial communities from Loxahatchee National Wildlife Refuge, Florida, United States - Lox_Sample_1.1 | ecosystem: Environmental > Terrestrial > Soil > Wetlands | place: USA... | reverse complement strand
CGCGCAGGTCCGATCGGTGTTCAAGTCCGCGGCGTTGGACCGCCTGATCGGGTCATCGCCGGCGGCACGGATCACGCTGCCGAGGCACGAGACGCCGCGGATCGTGCCGTTGACCGCTGCTCAGGTGCAGGCACTCGCCGAGGCCATGCCGGAGCGGTACCGGGCGCTCGTGGTCGCCCAGGCCGGGCTCGGGCTGCGGATAAGCGAGTTGCTCGGGCTGCAGCCCGAGGACATCGGGTGGCTCGAGCTCGTCGTCCGCGTCCGGCACCAGCTGCAGCGCGACGGGCAGCTCGGGCCGCCGAAGACACCGCGGAGCATACGGGACGTCCCGCTCCCCCGGTTCGTCGCGGACGAGGTGTCCGCGCACCTGGCGCGGTGGCCGGCCGGTAAGACGCTGTGGACGGCCGAGCAGGGGCAGCCGGTGCGGCATGACTGGTACGGAGCGCACGTGTTCAAGCGGGCCGTCCGAGACGCCGGGTTGCCGGCGTCGACGTCGCCACATGACCTGAGGCACGCGTTCGCGTCGTGGCTGCTGGCGGCCGGCGAGTCGGTGGTCGCGGTCGCCGAGCGGTTAGGGCACGAGAACGCGACCTTGGTCCTCACGACATACGGGCACCTAGTGCCGGGCTCGGAGGACCGGACGAGACGCGCGCTGGACGCGGCATGGTCCGCGAGTGACCCCGGTGTTACCCGCCTCGGGGTCGAACGCCTCTGACGTGCACCGATAGGTCGCTGTCGGCAGTTCGTGAACTACCGCTGATCGCCGGCCGCCCACCGACGGGGTCGATCAAGAGGTCCGGACACGGGGTCGGCCAGAACCTCGGTGGGCGGCCGACGCCGCCGCCTCGAACGCCTACCCCCGCACTGTGCCGTGAGGAATCAGCCTCGGATGCTGTGCGCTGATCCCGGATGTGGGTCAGTCTCGTTGGAGGACGCGATGGACCAGATGTGAGGCCACTGCAAAGCCTCGCGCGAGCAGCGGCGTCCGACGCGAGAGCGGACGACGACAGCAATCGGGAGCTGGCGGCCCCGTCGCCGTCGCCCGCCTCACCGCGGCCGGCCCATGACGCCACTGACCACGGTGCCGCCGAGGTCGTCCTCGTGGCGGACCTGCACGCGCAGACCGGCGTACCGGAGGATCGCCGAGGCGGCCGGCGCCTGCTCCAGGCCGAGGTCGAGCAGCAGCTGGCCGCCGGGCCGCAGCCACCCGGGGGCGCCGGCCACGAGCCGCCGCACGACGTCCAGGCCGTCCGCGCCGCCGTCGAGCGCCTCCTGTGGCTCGTGGTCGCGCGCCTCCCGCGGCATCAGGCGGAGGGCCCGCGTCGGCACGTACGGCGGGCTCGCCGTCAGGACGTGGACGACCCCGCGAAGCCGCGGAGGCAGGGCCGCGAAGAGGTCCCCCTCGTGGACGGCCGCGACACCGGCGAGGTTGCGCCGTGCGCACCGGACGGCGGCCGGATCGAGGTCGGCGGCGTGCAGCTCGACGACAGCCGGACGGTGGCGGAGGCCGGGGGCGACGTCCGGGGCGCGCAACCCGGCGGCGACCGCGGCTGTCACCGCGCCTGACCCGCAGCACAGGTCCACCGCGACGACCCCGGCGCCCACCGCGAGGCGGTCACGGTAGCCGAGCGCGGCCGTCGCAGCGTCGACGGCCTCGGCGACGAGCAGCTCCGTGCGGCGGCGGGGCACGAACACCCCAGGATCGACGGCGATGCGCAAGCCGGCGAACTCGGCCCAGCCGAGGATGTGCTCGAGCGGCTCGCCGCCCACCCGGCGACGCAGGAGACCGTCGAGCTCGGCCGGCGTCCGGGCCCGCTCGAGAAGCAGCCGGGCCTCGTCCTCGGCGAAGACGCAGCCGGCGCGCCGGAGGGCGGCGACGACGTCGGCGGAGGATGCGTCCTGCGGGTTCAGCTGGTGACCAGGGTGAGCGGGGCGTCCGTGTCGGCGGAGATCAGGCGACCGGCGACGTCCGTGGCGACCGTTAGCGGGCGCCCGGCCACGCGCAGACCCTCCGCGCGGATCGCACCGACCGGGGCGGGTTGCACCGGATGGATGCCGAGCGTGCCGGCCGGGACGTCCGGCTGCAGCCCGAGCAGCGCGGTGAGCACGGCGACCACAGCGGTGGCGGCCCACGCCTGCGGCCGGCAGGCCGCGGGGTACGGGACGGGCTCGGGCACCTCGTGCCGGCTGTCGCCGCCCCACAGCTCGGGCAGCGGCCCGGGCAGGGCGAGACCGGCGGCCAGGACCCCCTCGATGAGCTCCAGGGAGTGCAGCACGTGACCGGTGCGGGCGAGGCCGAGGATCGCGATCGCGGTGTCGTGCGGCCAGACCGTGCCGCAGTGGTAACGGGACGGGCCGTAGCCGCCCATGCGGGACGACATGGTCCGTAGCCCGTAGGCGTCGGACAGCTCAGGGGCGGCGAGCCGCCGGGCCACGAGGTCGCTCTCGACCTCGTCGAGGATGCCGGTCCCCAGAAGATGGGCCATGTTGCTGGCCACCGCGTCGACGGGGTTGCCGAACCGGTCGAGGGCCATCGCCGGATAGGGCCCGTCGAGATCTTCCATCCAGAACGACGCCCGGAAGCGGGCGGCGAGCCGCGCCGCCCAGTCCCGCCACCGGTCCCCGCCCGGGTGCCCGAACGCGTCGAGCAGTGCAGCGCCCCCGATCGCGGCCTCGTGCGCGTACCCCTGCACTTCCGCCAGTGAGACCGGCGGCAGGGCCAGCCGACCGTCGCGGAAGCGGACAGCGTCCGGGGAGTCCTTCCAGCCCTGGTTCGCCAGGCCGGTCGCGTTCCGCCGGCTGTAGGCCACGAAGCTGTCGCCGGTCGTGACCTCGAGCCAGCCGAGTGCGACCTCCAGGGCCGGCAGGAGAGGCTCCACCTCCTCGGCCGGCAGGCCCCACCGCCAGGCGTCGTGCAGCAGGCAGACCCACAGCGGCGTCGAGTCGATGCTCCCGTAGTACTGCGGCGGGATGCGCAGCCCCCGGCCGTTGTCCAGCACGTCGCGGCGCAGCTCGTGGAGGATCTTGCCCGGTTCCTCCTCGGATACCGGGTCGTCCTGAGTGCCCTGCCGGCGGGCCAGGACCCGCAGCGTGCCGCGCGCAAGGCCGGTACCCAGTGGCAGCAACATCCGCGAGGCCCACAGGCTGTCCCGGCCGAAGAGCGTGAAGAACCAGGGGGCGCCGGCGGCGAGGAAGACGTCGTCCGGTGCCTCCGGCGTCGACATCCGCAAGCCGTGAAGGTCGTCCATGCAACGACGGATGAGCCGGTTGAGTCGGCGGTCGTCGGCGCGGACGTCCGGCTCCTCCCAGGTGGGGGCGGCCGGTGGTCGGGTCACGGCGGCGCCGACGTCCTCGATCTCGACGTACCAGTGCAGGCTGACCCGGCCGCCCTGGCCGAGATCGACGGCCCAGACCGTGGCGCCGGCCGCCGGGTACAGGGTGGCGCCGGGGGCCTTCACGACGACCCGGGTGTCGCCGTGGGCCCACACCAGCGAGCCGTCCTCCTCGCGCGCGACGGCCGGCTGCCCCAGCGCGCCGAACTTGACCCGGTCGACGTCGAGCAGGTCGGTCCCGAGCTCCAGGCGCAACCCGGTGCGCACCGGCATGCCCGCCCACGAGGTCACGACGATCTCCTCGTGGAGCCGACCGGGCGTGATCTCACGGATGCGCTCGACACGGACGCTGGGGTCCGCCACGCGGTCACCGACATTGCGGGCGAACGCGACGAACCGGGCCCGGCCGGCGCCGTCCGCGGCACCGAGAACGGCGTCGGGGATCTCGCCGCCCACGGTCAGCCGCAGCCGGGAGATCGCCCGGATGTCGGCGTGGAACAGGCCCTGGGCTCCCTCGCCGGGGGCGGCCGCGTCCAGGTCACCCGACGGACTGCACAGCAGCACGCTCGGAGCCGCCGCGACCACGACGTGGTGGTGCAGCAGCGGCTGGCGCGGGTCGCCCGCCTGTGGCGCCTCGGGCACCGGCGTCCGCCGGGGTCGGGGCGTCATCGCCTGGGCGGCTGCAGATGTCGACACGTAGGAGGGCCCTGTCGTCTCGGGAAACGTCGTGCGGTACGGATGCGATGAGCAGCGGCGGCCGGCGGGTGCCCGGGCCCGCCGCAGGCCGGAGCCGGTCATGCGGGAGGGGGCGACCGCGGCCCGCCGATGGGGCGCCCGGCCGACCGTGGGCACGGCCCTGGACGCCGGGCTCCAGCGTCCCGCAGATATCCGGCCGTCGCTCGTGGAACACGCCAATCGGGGGGTTACCGGATCGTGCTCCTCAGATCGGGGCGACGCGGGGCGAGCGCGGCGGTCAGCGGCGGCGTACGAGGGCCGGTATGAGCAGGTTCCCCAGACCGCCGACGACGAGGAGTCCGTAGAACGTCGCGGTCACGGCCCGGGCCGGCAGGCCCAGGGCGCCGCTGACGCCGCCCAGCCCGCGCCGCGACCAGACCGGCGGCCGACTCCGCTCCAGCGGACCGCGGGGGGAGGAGAATCCGGCGACGGCGACGCCGAGCAGGCCGACGCTGACGAGGATCCAGTACCCGGGCGTCCCGCCGAGGCCGCTCACGACGAGCACCCCCGCGACGGCGAACCCCGCGGCGAACATCGCGAGGCCGGCGAGCATGCCGCGCGCCTGCCGACGCTCCAACGGGGGCGGCTCGGCCATGGGCTGCCGCCTGGCCGAACCGCTGGTCCTGCCCTGACGCGCCTGGCCCGGCCGTCGCGCCGCCGTCACCGCCGGTACCCGGCCATGGCCTCGAGGCGCGCGATCCGCTCCGCCATGGGTGGGTGCGTGCTGAAGAGCCGGGACAGGCCGTCGCCCCGGAACGGATTGGCGATCATCAGGGCGCTGGCGTTCACGATCTCCCGCTCGGGGGGCAACGGCAGCTGTCGGGTGCCGTACTCCAGTTTGCGCAGTGCCGACGCCAGGGCCAGCGGGTCGCCGGTGAGCGTCGAGCCGTCCTCGTCGGCGTCGTACTCCCGCGTCCTGCTGATCGCCATCTGGATCACCCCCGCTGCCAACGGGCCGAGCAGCATCAGCGCGATGGCGGCGACCGGGTTGGGGCGGTCCTCGTCGTCACCGCCCCCGAAGAACAGGGCGAACTGGGCGATGAACGTGATGGCGCTGGCGACCGCGGCCGCCACGGAAGCCGTCAGGATGTCGCGGTTGTACACATGCATGAGCTCGTGGCCGAAGACCCCGCGCAGCTCTCGCTCATCCAGCATCTGCAGGATGCCCTCGGTGGCGCACACCGCCGCGTTCCGGGGGTTACGGCCGGTCGCGAACGCGTTGGGGGCGGTGGTCGGTGAGACATAGAGCCGCGGCATCGGCTGTCTGGCCTTCGTCGAGAGCTCCCGGACGATGCGGTACATGACCGGCTGTTCGGCCTCGCTCACCGGACGTGCCCGCATCGAGCGCAGGGCGAGCTTGTCGGAGTTCCAGTAGCTGTAGGCGTTGATCGCGAGGGCGATGACCAGGGCGATGATCAGGCCTGCGCGCCCAGCGATCAGCCCCCCGACGAGCAGCAGGAACGCGGACAGGCCGCCCAGCAGCAGGGCGGTCTTCAGTCCGTTGTAGTGCCGGTGACCCATGCGGTCGGCGCTCCTTCGTGTCGTGCGGTTCTCCCCCTACACCTACCCGGACAACGCCGAGCGGCACATCGACGGTTCCCCGTGGTCGAGGAGTCACCGCAGGGCTCCGGGGACGACGCCGGCGACGAGTTGCGGCCACACGGACAGCGCGACGCAGGCGGCGCCGGCGGCACCCAGCGCCACCCCTTCGGCGGTGCGGACCCGCCATGTGGGCACCGGCCCCGCGGACGGCATGAACAGCAGAGCGGCCCAGCGCAAGTAGTACACCAGCCCGAGAACGACGTTCGCGGCCGCGGCCAGCGCCAGCGGCCAGGTCGCCAGGTCGACGACCGGCCGGACGGCCACCACCTTGGCGACCAGGCCGACGATGCCGGGTGGCAGGCCGGCCAGGCAGGCGAGCCCGAATGCGAGGATCGCCGCCGCCACCGGCTCCCGCCGGGCGAGCCCGCGATAGGCCTGCACCGCATGCTCCTCACCGGCGGGGTGGTGCCGAGCGAAGACGACGACGACGGCGAAGACCGCCAGCGTGGCCGCGGTGTACGCGACGAGATAGCCGACGGCGCCGGCGGCCGCGGCCCGGGCCTGGGCCGGCCCGCCGGGCTCCGCGCCCGCGAGCGGCAGGATCACCCAGCCGGCCTGTGCGATCGTCGACCAGGCCAGCAGCCGCACGGCGACCCGCTCGCGCAGAGCCACCAGGTTGCCGACGGTGAACGTCACGGCGGCGAGCAGGCCCATGATCGGCGCCCAGGTGCCCGCCAGCGGGAGCACACCGATCGTGAGCAGGACGACGACGGCCGCCGTCCCCGCGGCCTTGGACACGCTCGCCAGAAAGGCCGCCACGGGCAGTGGCGCCCCGGCGTACGTGTCGGGGGTCCACAGGTGGAAGGGGACGGCGGAGAGCTTGAAGGCGACTCCCCCGACGGCCAGGAGGACGCCGACCACGGCGACCGCCCTCACCCGCGGCGGCAGGCTGGGATCGCCGAGCGCGGCGGAGATCCGGTCGAGGTGCGCGGACCCGGTGGCGGCGAGGATCAGCGCCGCGCCCAGCAGCAGCAGGCCGAGCGAGGCGAGCGCGGTGAACAGGAAGGTCACGGCTCCCTGGGCGCCCTGAGGGTCGCGGCGGAGGGCGACCAGGGCGATCGCGGGCAGGGTGGCCGTCTCGAACGCCACGACCAGCGTCGCGAGGTCCCTGGCCGCCGGGAGGGCCGTGGCGCCGGTGACGGCGGCGAGGAGGAGCACGTGGTGCGGGGCGCGGTCGCGCGCGCCGGGCCCGTCGAGGGTGAGCAGCAGGCACACCACTGCCGCGCCGATCACGACGGCCTGGAGGGTGAGGGTCAACGCCGAGACCGCGAACGAGCACGCCGCCACCTCCAAGCCGCCGCCCGGTACGCACGCGGTCGCGGTGTCGGCGTCGTCGGCGGCCAGCCGCACGACCGCGGCCCCGGCCGCGACCAGGCCCAGGATGGCGATGGCGTCGTGCACGTGGCGCAGCCGGGCGAAGCCGGGCGCGGCGGCGTCCACGAGCAGGACCGCGAGCAGGGCGGCCAGCGGGGCGACCACGGGCGCGACGGCGAGCCAGTCCACGTGCTGGACGCCGGTCAGCGGGCTCACGGCGCGGCGCCCACGGCCGACGCCACCACGGCCAGCAGCGACCGCACCGCCGGGCCGGTGACGTCGAGCAGCAGCCAGGGCAGGATGCCGAGCACACCGGTGGCCAGCACGAGCGGCCCCGTCACCGACAGCTCGTGCGGTGTGGCGTCGCCCATCGTCACCGGCGGCGGCACACCGTCGCCGACCGGCGTCGGCGCGCGCGCCGGACCCTGCCAGACCAGCCTGAGCACGCGCAGCATGTAGGTCGCGGCGACGGCGGTCCCGATCGCGGCCAGAACGGCCAGCGGACGCCCCAGGGCGCCCAGGGCGCCGGCACCTCCGGCCGTCGATCCGGACTGCCAGGCACCGGCGATGCTGAGCAGCTCGCCCCAGAACCCGGCCAGGCCGGGCAGGCCCAGCGCTGCCAGGGCCCCGAAGGCCAGCAGCCAGCCGAGCCGGGGCAGGCGGTCACGCAGGCCGGGCCCGATGGCGGTGAGGTCGGCGCTGTGGTGGCGGTCCTTGAGGGCGCCGACGACGAGGAACAGCAGGCCGGTCACGAGCCCGTGCGCGACGTTGGCGAACAGCGCTCCCTGCAGCCCGACCGCGGTCAGCGAGGCGATGCCGAGCAGCACGAACCCCATGTGGGCGACGGACGAGAAGGCCACCAGGCGCTTGAGGTCCCGCTCGACGTAGCAGGCGAGCCCACCCCAGAGGATGCCGACCACACCCAGGGCGGCAAGCACCGGCGCGAGGGCGCGCACGCCGTCGGGAACGACCGGTACGGCGACCCGGACGAGGCCGTAGCTGCCCATCTTCAGCAGTACCCCGGCGAGGAGCACCGAGCCGCCGGTCGGGGCGATCGTGTGCGCCGGAGGCAGCCACGTGTGCAAGGGGAACATGGGCACCTTGACGGCGAGGCCGCCGACGATCAAAGCCGCGGCGACGGTCTGCTCCGTACCGCTCAGCCCCGGGCCGCCGCCCGCTCCGGCGGCCCGGGCCGCGAGGACATCGATGTCGGTCGTTCCCGTGCGCAGCGCCACGAACAACAGGCCGAGCAGCATGACCGCCGAACCGAGCGCCGTGAAGAGCACGAACCGGTTGGCGGCGTCCCGACGGGCGCGCTCCCCGATCGGTGGCGGAGCCGCGACGGGCGAGGCGTAGCCGGATCGCTGGCGGTCGTCGCCCCAGAAGGCGACGACGAACCACATGGGGATGAGCACGACCTCGAAGGCCACGAAGAACAGCAGGAGGTCACGCGCCAGGAAGGTGGCGATGGCGCCGCCCTCGACGGCGAGGAAGCAGGCGACCAGGCCCCGCACCCGGCCCGGAACAGGGCGGACCCGCACGACGTGCCAGCAGACGAGCAGGCCGAGCAGGGCGGTGAGGAGGACCAGCGGCAACGACAGGCCGTCGAGTGCCAGGTGCCAGTGGACGCCGAGCGCGGGGATCCAGACCGCATCCACCTGCGCGCCGGGCCCCGGCCGGTCGTACGGGGCGGCGCCGGCGCCGGCCGCCACGGCGAGGGCCAGTGTGAGCAGGGTGATCCCGGTCGCGATCCGGGCCGCGAGGTCCGCGCCGACCTGGCGGAGCGCGAGCAGTGCCAGTGAGCCGGCGAGCGGCACGACGAGGAGCGCGCTGAGCAGCCACCCGGCGTGCGCAGCCACGAGGCTGCCCCCGGCGGCGTTCATGTGAGCACCAGCCCGATCAGGCCGAGGACGACGGCACCGGCCGCGAGCCACGCGACGTAGCCGGTGGCCAGGCCCGATTGGGCCCGGGCCAGCACGGCCGACCCCCAGCGCGTCAGCACGGGGACGGCCCGCACGTACCCGTCGATGACATCGCTGTCCGCCGCACGGACCAGCCGCGCGGAGGCCTGGTAGGGGCGGACGACGAGCGCCTGCTGCACCTCGTCGATCCGGTAGCCGTCGCGCAGGAACGTCCGCAGCCCTGCCGGCAGGGCCAGCACGGCGTCGCGGTCCTCCCAGGTGGCGGCCGCTTCGAGACCCCAGGTGAGGCCGACCACGGCCAGCGCGGTCCCGGCGACGGCCGTGCGTACGTCGAAGTACTCGGGGCGCACGGCGGCCGGCAGCCAGAACAGCGCGAAGCCCAGGAGGGCGGTGGGCACCGCCAGGGCCCACAAGGGCCACACCATCGCCGGCGGGAAGGTCTCGCCCGTGCCGACGGTGTGCGCGCCGATCTCGGCGACCGTCTCGGGGGTGGGCGGAGGGTCGCCGAAGGCGACGATCGCCAGCGCCCGGCCGGCATAGGCACCGGTGACCAGGGTCGTCAGTAGACCGCTCGCGAGGACGAGCTGGGCGGGCCAGCCGACGGTGTCGGTCGCGTGCTCGGCGGCGGACAGCACCGCCTCCTTCGACCAGAAGCCGGACAGCGGCGGCAGCCCCGCGAGCGCGGCGAGCCCGAGCGCGAGCAGCCATGCCAGCGAGCGGTGGGTGCGGCGCAGACCGCCCATGTCCCGCAGCGCGGTCGAGCCCGCGATCTGGGCCAGGCAGCCCGCGACGAGGAAGAGCAGGGCCTTGAAGGCGGCGTGGGTGAGCAGGTGGAAGATCCCGGGAGCCGCCCCGCCGACCGCCGCCCGAGCTACCGCCACACCGCCGAGCATGTACGCCACCTGGCTGACCGTCGACCAGGCGAGCAGCCGCTTGAGGTCCTCCTGGGCGAGCGCGGCCAGCGCGGCGCCGAGCATCGTCACCGCCGCGATGACGGCGGCGACATCGAGGGCGGCCGGGGCCGCGAGGTAGAGGGGCAGCAGCCGGGCGACGAGATAGACGCCGGCTGCGACCATGGTGGCGGCGTGGATCAGCGCGGACACCGGGGTCGGGCCCTCCATGGCGTCGGGCAGCCAGGTGTGCAGCGGGAACTGCGCCGACTTCCCCGCGACCCCGGCGAGCAGCAGGAGCGCGGCGGCGAGGACCGTCCCGTGGGGGAGCCCGGGCGCCGCGGCGAGGAGCGCCGGGATGTCCGTCGTCCCCACGGCGGCCAACAGCAGGACGACGGCGATCAGGACCCCGAGGTCGCCGACGCGGGTGACGAGGAACGCCTTGACGGCGGCGGCCCGCGCCGCCGCCCGCTCGCTGTGATGCCCGATGAGCAGGTAGGAACAGGCGCCCATCACCTCCCACCCGACGAGCAGGAGGACGAGGTCGTTCGCGTGGACGACGGTCATCATGGCCGCCGTGAACAGGGAGACGGTCGCCGCGTAGGCCGGGTAACGGGTCGGGGCCTGCTCGACCAGCGGGTCGTCGGGCAGCTCGGCCAGGTAGGCGGTCGAGTAGAGCTGCACGCCGAGCGCGACGAAGCCGACGGCGAGCGCGACGGTGGCGCTGAGCACGTCGGCCCGTAGGTCCAGGGCGATCCGGGTGCCGCCGACGTCCAGGTTGCCGAGGAACGGCACACGAGAGACCCCGTGCCCTGCGTACACCGCCCAGGCCTCGACGACGGCGGCGACGAGGGTGGCCGCAGCGGCCAGCACCGCCCACTCCCGCCCCCATACCGGGTTGCGCCGCGCCAGCGGGAGGCCGATGAGCGCGGCGACGGCGGGCAGCGCGATCGTGCTGGCGGCGGCGGTGCTCGCCGCGCTCACGGTGCGTCTCCGGCGGCGACGGCGGTGCCACCGGGAACGGCGGTGCCACCGGGAACGGCGGTGCCACCGGGAACGGCGGTGCCACCGGGAACGGCGGTGCCACCGGGAACGGCGGCGGTGCCCGGTGCCGGCGCGACCGGAACCGGCGGAGCCGGCACGACGCCGGGAGCCTCGGCCCCGGGTTCCTCGCTGTACGTCGGCGAGGCCTCTCCGAGCTCCCGCACCGCGGCGAGGTCGCTGGTCCGCCGGACCCGGTAGAGCAGAAGGATCACGGCCAGGGCGAGCCCGATCTCCGCGGCGGCGATCGTCACCGCGAAGATCGTGAGAACCTGGCCGGACAGCAGCGGATCCGCGGCCGGCACGCTGCCAGCCGGGGCGCCCGGCCGTTCCAGCCCGGAGAGCCCACCGGCGGGGAGCGTGGAGGCGGTCACGAAGAGCACTCCGGCCGCCGCGACGAGCAGCTCGGCGCCGACGAGGACGAGCACGGCGTTGCGGCGCGCGAGCATGCCGTAGACACCGGCGCCGGCGAGCACCGACGCGAGCACGACCGGCCCGGCGAGGTGGATCACGCGGTGCCCTCGGCGGGCGGGGGGACGACGGGGGCGGCCACGAGCAGGCGGCGGTCGGCGTTCTCGCCGAAGCACCGGACGGCTGGTGGCCGGGCACCCGTCGCAGACCTCACCGCTGCTCCGGCCCCCTCGACACCGCGAGCGCCCCCACCAGGGCGGCGAGCAGGAGCACCGACAGGAGCTCGAACGGGACGAGCCAGCCGCCGAAGATCGCCTCGCCGAGCGGGCGTGCCCGGCCCCGGGTGAGGTCGGGAGTCACCTGCGAGTCGCCGACGGCGAGGGCGAGCGTGCCGCCGAGGAGGGCGGCCACGGCCAGCCCGGCCACGGCCGCGAGCGCGCGCCGGCCCGGCTTCGCGTCCAGGTCGCGCCGGACGCCGATGGGTGCCCGGGTCAGCATGAGCGCGAAGAGCACGAGGACGACGACGGCACCCACGTAGACCAGCAGCTGGACCAGTGCGACCACCTCGGCGCCGAGCGCGAGGTAGACCCCGGCCAGGGCACCGAGCGCCACCACGAGCCACAATGCGGCGTGGACGACGTGGCGGCTGGTCACGGCGAGCACGGCGGCCACCCCCGACAACAGCGCGAAGGCGGCGAACACGACGTCGACGGCGCTCACGACGCCCGCCCTCGGGGGGTCCGGCGCGGCTGGGCCGCCTCCGCGGGGTCGGGTGCGCGGGGATCGGGCGCGGGCGGCGCCGGGACGCCGCCCGCCCAGCCCGCCAAGCGCTCCTTCTCGTGCAGCAGGTCGCGGATGTCCAGCTCGGAGTATTCGAACTGGGGGCTCCAGAACAGCGCATCGAAGGGACAGACCTCGATGCAGATGCCGCAGTACATGCACAGCGAGAAGTCGATGGCGAACCGGTCGAGCACGTTCCGTTGGCGCTCGCGGCCGCCCTCGACCGCGGGCAGCGTCTCCTTGTGGGAGTCGATGTAGATGCACCAGTCCGGGCACTCCCGCGCGCACAGCATGCAGACGGTGCAGTTCTCCTCGACGAGGGCGATCACGCCGCGGCTGCGGGGCGGCAGCTCGGGCTCGACGTCGGGGTACTCCTGTGTCGCGGCCGGGCGGAGCAGGGTGCGGGCGGTCGTCGCGAGACCGCGCAGGAGCCCGGCCCCGCCGCCCGGGGCGGGCGTCGACCGTGCGCCCGCCGGCGGCCTCGCCTCCACGGCCAGCATCCTGCCCTGCCGGACCGACACGGCGCGAACGCGCCCTGCGGTCGCCTTCGGCGCGGCCGGGCGGGCGGCCCCGCCGTCATCGGCGGGCTCGTCCGTCGTCGCGCCCTCGCACGGCCCGGACGACGGGCTCCGAGCCCGGGATCCGCTTGACGACGGCGCGCAGCCGGGGGGACCGCCGGGAAGCACGGTCGATCGCGACGGCCGCGACCTGGACGGCGTCCCGGAGGACCCGCCGGCCGTCCGAGCGCACGCTGGTCCACGAGGGCTCCTGCCGGCGCGCCGGCCGCCAGTTCGCGGGCTTGCGAACACGGAAGCAGAACTGGCCGCAGACGGCGAGCTTGCGGTTGCTGACCAGCGCCGGGCGGCGCCCGGTCGCCCGGCCCCACTCGTCGATCTCCACGTTGAGCGGGGACTCCTGCGTGAACCAGCGACCGTGCTCGGGCAGCTTGCCCTGATAGGTGCGGGCGATGAGGGCCTGGCCGTCCGGGCCCGGCCGGAGCTCGACGAGTTCCAGGCCGGCGGCCTCCACCAGGACCTTGAAGCCATAGGGGGTGTAGTTCCACAGGCTGTAGGCGTGGTACGGCTCGAGGTGCGACGTGCTGCCGATGAACACGCCCCCCGGCGTCAGCACCCGGGCGACCTCCGCGAGCACCTGCTCGGGGTACCGCACGTGCTCGAACACCTGGCGGGAGTAGACGAGCGGGATGGTCCCGGTCGCCAGCGGGAAATGCTCGCCGTCGTACAGCACCACGTGCTCCGCGCGGACGGCGCGGGCGAGGTCGCTCTCGGCCACGTCCAGGCCGACCCACCGGACGTCCGGCGCGACGCTGCGGAACACGCCGGCCGACGCCGCGTCGCCGCAGCCGAGGTCGAGGACGAGGCCGGGTGCCCCGGGTCTGGCCATCTCGCTCCGTGCCAGGTCGTAGGCGCTGACCTGGCTGGCGTCGTCGTCGGGGATCGCGGATCCGACCAGCTTCCAGAGCGAGGACATGCCGGGCAGGCTATGCGCGCCGCCCCCCGCCAGGCGAACGGCGCAGGACGGCCGGCCGGACAGCGGCCGGTGGCGGCGGCTCGCCGCCCTCAGCCCCGGGCGACGACGACGACCGTGGTGAGCGCCAGCTGAGCGAGCGCGACCGGCACCAGGACGCCCCACGCAAGACGCTGCAACTGGTCCTCACGCAGGCGCGGCCACGACACCCGGAACCAGATGACGAGGACCGCGACGAGGCCGGTCTTGCACAGCGTCCAGGCCGGACCGAGGACATCCGACCACGGCCCGCGCCACCCCCCGAGGAAGAGCACCGCGGCCAGGGCGGAGAGCACGACGATGCCGGCGTACTCGGCGAGCAGGAAGAGGGCGAACCTCAGGCCGGCGTACTCGGTGAACGGGCCGGCGACCAGCTCGGAGTCCGCCACCGGCATGTCGAACGGGGGCCGCTGCAGCTCGGCGAGGCCGGCGACGAGGAACACCAGCGCGGCCGGCGCCTGCCAGAGCAGCCACCACGGGCGCCACGCCTGCGGGATGTCGACGAGCGAGAGCGTTCCAGCGGCGATGGCGACGCTGCTCGCGGCCAGGACGAGCGGGAGTTCGTAGGCGAGCAGCTGGGCCGCCGAGCGCATCGCACCCAGCAGGGCGTACTTGTTGGCGCTGGCCCACCCGGCCATCAGCGTCCCCAGGACGCCGACGGCGCTGGCCGCGAGCACGAAGAGCAGCCCGGCGTCGAGGTCGGCGCCCACGACCGTGGGTGACAGCGGGATCGCCGCCATGGCCACGAGGTAGGGCAGCAGCGCCACGCCGGGCGCCAGCCGGAAGACCGGCCGGTCCGCGGCAGCCGGCAGGATCTCCTCCTTCTGGGCGAACTTCACACCGTCGGCGACCAGCTGCGCCCAGCCATGGAAGCCCCCGGCGTACATCGGCCCGAGCCGGCCCTGCATGTGGGCCATCACCTTGTGCTCCGTCTGGCCCACGAGGAGCGGCAGCACGAGGAATGCGAGCACCACCAGCACGGCCCGCAGCGCGACGTCGACGACGAGGTGGGGCTCAGGCATCCGGCGACTCCTCGTCGCGGCGCAGCGGCCGGGCGCCGCCGCGCCGAGGCGACCGTGCGCCGGTGCGGCGGGGTGCGCCTGCCGGCGCGCCGCGCTCGCCACCGGTGCGCGCCGGCCCGCTGGAGGTCGGCGCCGGGTCGGGC
>Ga0335069_10008468_pt1 | contig 14719 bp, 10 predicted proteins | sample Lox_Sample_11_FD_206714 | JGI IMG/M metagenome (GOLD analysis project Ga0335069, IMG submission 206714) | Soil microbial communities from Loxahatchee National Wildlife Refuge, Florida, United States - Lox_Sample_1.1 | ecosystem: Environmental > Terrestrial > Soil > Wetlands | place: USA... | reverse complement strand
GCCGAGCGTCTCAACACCGATGGATTTCGCCGCCGAGCCGAGCTCGCACGTGGGCGAACCGATTTTTTCTTCGGAAATTTCGGCGCCGCAGTACGCATCCTCGGGCAAGTTCTGGAGCGCGCGACGCGGGAGCCTGTCGAAGGGTTGATCACCATGTACGGCGTGGACCCAATCGTCGCCGCCTGCACCCACTCCGGCGTCGCTCTCTGGTTTCTGGGTTTTCCCGACCAGGCGCGCACACGGATGCGCGACGCGTTGTCTCGAGCCCGGCAGACGGGGGTCCCGTACGACCTCGCCTCCGCTTTCTTCTTCTCTGCGTTGCTCGAGCTGTTCTGCGGAAATCCGGCGGGCGCGGGCGCGTGGGCGACCCGTGCCGCCGATATTTGCACCGACAAGGGCATCGCGTTCCTCGCCCCGGTGAGCCGCTTTGTCTGCGGCGCGGTGCTGGCGGAGCAGGGCGACGTCGGCCGCGGCTTGGTGGAAATGCAGCAGGCTCTGGCCGAGCAACAAGCGGTCACCGGCTCGTTTTTCTGCGGCACCATTCTCGCCTTCATCGCGGCGGCGCATGGCCGGGCAGGGCAGTGGGAGGAGGGACTGCGACGAGCCGACGAGGGCCTCCAGCTGACCGAGACCGCGCTTGAACGCATCTATGCGGCCGAGCTCTGGCGCATTAAGGGCGAGCTGCACATCGGCGAACGGCGGGAGTTGCAACCGCGAAGACGGCGGTTGGGTAACACCGGGGACGCGCTCGCCCGGCAGTGTTTTGGGCGCGCGGTGGAGATCGCCCGCGAGCAGGGAGCGCAGTCCCTCGTCCTCAGGAGTGTCATGAATCTGGTGCGTCTCTCGACGGGGACCAACGAGGACCTTGATGCCTACACACTACTGCATTCGATCTATGCCACGTTCACGGAAGGGTTCGACACGGAAGACCTGCGCGAGGCGAAGGGGCTGCTGGAGGAAATCCGTTCGGACCGCGAGTCGCCGGCTCCGTCGGCCCAGGTTTGCCCCCAACCGAGGAATCAACGCCGCAAGCCGTATGACGCCCAAGATGAGGTGCAGAGCTTGGGCGTTCTTGATTCTCATGCTCATGAGTGGCCGGAATGAGGCGGGCAACAGCGTGCGCGCCCAGAGGGCTATCCGCTACATCGCGGACAAGCTCGGTGTCGGGATCTTCGGTCCGAACCCCGAATAGTCCCGCGGCAGACGGTCCGAGGTGCAAATCACCGACGAGGATCGGGAGCAGGCCCGACACTCGCGCCGATGACGACGCAGAGTGTCGGGCGCTTCGCTCTCGCGACCTGGATCGCGGGCACTCAGATGGTGCGGCTTTCCGACGGCTCCTCGGGCATCGCGACTCCGGGTTTGCGCTGTACGCCCGCGCGCGCGAACTGCCACGAGATGCGTTTGGACCAGTAATCGCACGCCGCTTTGACGTCGCCCCAGGTCGAGTAGGCCCGCGAGGCGAACAAGACCTTGGTCCCGGCGCGGCTGTCGACCGCCGCAGCGAGGCGTTCGTTGGTCACCGGATCGAGCACTTCCACCTCTACGGTCGCGCTGCCCACCGTCGTCGCGGTGTCGGCGCCGAGGCCGACGACGGTTCCCACCACGCGCATCTGCGGGATGACCGTGGTCACGGTCCGTATGGCCACGTTGGCGCCTTCGGCTTGAGTCAGCGCCGCCCGCAGGCGCAGCGTGTTCGGTCCCGCCTGGGTGGTGACGTTAAAGTATTTCGAGAGTTCGTCGTAGAGACTCTTGTAGAGCGTGTCGGTCAGCATTTGCCGGTCCTCGGCGCTCAACTTCTGAATGCTGTCGCCCCCCCACAGTCCAACGGAATCGAGCTGAATCGCGCTGTAGCGCGACCAGTCAGCGCCGGGCTTGATGTAGGTCAATGACGCGGGATAGTCCGGGTTCTTCTGCAATTGCGAGTAGTCGCGCAAGAATCCCGACTCCTCCGGTGTGCCGCGCCGGCCACGCGTCGCCGTACACCCGGCGGTCATGGTCAGCAACACGGCCATCCCGGTCACGACAGTTCTCCGGCTCCACTTCACCTTTTGACTCTCTGGCATTTCCCTTCCTCCTTTGCCGTGGGTGGGTCAGCCGATGCCTGCCGCTTCATTGCCGCCCACCGCGGTTACGCGTTATATCTTGCGCGCGCATGCCCACGACTCGTTTCCGCGCGCCGCCCGTGTTCGAGCGGGTCGGATGCTATCATTTGCCCGCGCGCATTTCACCCCTCTTGCCGTTGTTATCGCGGCCCCACGTCTCCCACGCATCAATCGAGGGACCCAAAAACCGAAGACTGCCGTCGGCCGGCCGTTTCCGTCACTCGCCTCAAGTCCGCCGGTCTCGGCATCGATGTCGCCTTGGCCCGCGGTCGCCGCGCTCGCCTTCCAGAAGGGGGTCGGTGGATGAAGCCGTCGTTTGTGGCGCGGGCGAACGATGTCGCCTGACACGAGGCGGTCGACAGCGGTGGATCTATCGACCTTAGACCCGTGCGTGCCCTGCGTGGGGTTGTGCTGTCGGCGCTTGGCTGCTACGGTGAGTGCCGCTGGTTGTCCGGCGAGAATTTCAGCACTGTACTCATCCTCTGGTGCTCTTCCCGCTCGCGCATTCAGGCAGACCCGGTGCGACACATGAGGTGTCGTCAACCGGAAGATACGCCGCGATATCAATGTGCCGGGGTCCGATCGCGGGGTCGTCGATAACATGGTCGCTGCAGCGACTCAACAAGGAGTAACGTGAAAAATGGGAAAGAAGCTGTACGTAGGCAACCTCGCCTTCGAAGTGACAAACAGTGATCTGGAGGAGCTATTCGCACAAGCCGGGACTTGCGAATCGGTTTCGGTCATCACCGATCGCGCAACCGGGCAATCTCGGGGCTTCGGCTTCGTCGAGATGGGCTCGAACGGTGAGGCGCAGAAGGCCATTCAGCAATTTGACGGGCATGAGCTGAAGGGCCGTGCCCTGAGGGTGAACGAAGCTCGCGATCGCGAGGGTGGTGGTGGTGGCGGCGGCCGCGGCCCGCGTGGCGGTGGTGGGGGCGGCTGGAACCGTCGTTACTAGTCCAGCATGTAACGCCGGCGATGCTGCGCTGGCACGCAGCATCGCCGGCTATGCTGCAACAACTGGTTCGCACGGCGATGACGCACTGGCGACGTCGTTCGCCGGAGAGGCCTGACAAGAGAACACATGGCAACGTTCGACCACCTCCCTCCATCGCGGCCAGCGCCGCGGCGGGAGAAGAACGCGCCCATCTTTTGCGTGGGGTGGCGAGCCTTCGTGCACTGGCCGCCGCGGGTCGGATCGGACGGGCTCGAGCCGGTGCCGCTCCTCGATGCCAACGGCAAGCCGCTCGCCAACGATCTGGTTGATGGGCAACAGGTGGAGATCGTTTCGTGGCGCCCGCGTTCGCGTGAAGGCTTGGTCTATCAGGTCCGCCGGGTCGCCGACGGCAGCGAGTGGTGGATCGGCGCGCAGTATCTGCGCCGTGACCCGCGAGTGGCAGCAGCGACCGCTCCGCATGTGGGCGTGACGCCGAGGTGAACCGTGCCAGATTCCGCTGTACGCGAACACCTGCGTCGCCGGCTCGGGGAGCATTTGACGGAGCTGGGTTATTCATGGGTGCGCAGTAGTCGTGGGACCTTGCCGGTTCCCGAGATCGTGCGCGTCAGCCCGGTGCGTCGCAGAATCGCATACGGCGAGACGGTCCTCCGCAGTGATCTCGGACGCCGCCGCTGTCACGAGCGCCTGCTCTGTTTTTCGCAACGTCGCACGCGCCGGCGCAGCAGTATCTTGTTCTTCATCGGCGTCGCCGCGGGAGACGAGGTGGCTCTCGAAGCGTTGTTGCAAGAACTCGACATTCGCAGCCGCACGCGTGGCGGCCACGTTCACGTCGTGCCCATCACCCCATCCGCAGCGCGGCGCCGCCCGCCGAATCGCGAGACAGGGAAGTGACGATCGGCGTAGACCCCGCCGCCTCGTGTCGCCGGCGGCGCTGCCGACGGCGACTGGATTCGTTTCATACGGTTCAAACGCGCCTGCCGATTTCAAAAGGCGCCCCAGCTCTAACGAAAGGTTCGTGAGTCTTTTGAATCCTGCACCAACAAGCTTTGCACAATTTCCCCTCTCTGCACCGATGCACGCCGCGCTCAAGGCGGCAGGTTACCACACGCCCACACCGATTCAGGCACAGACCATCGCGGCGACGCTCGCCGGCCGCGATGTCATCGGCACCGCGCAGACGGGCACGGGCAAGACCGCCGCGTTCATGATTCCAATCGTTGAACGGCTGCGCTCCGCGCACGGCACCGGGGATCAGGGCTGCGCCTTGATCCTGGCTCCGACCCGCGAGCTTGCCGAACAAACACAGGTGTGGGCGCAGCGTCTCGGTGGCTCGCTGCGCACCGCGCTCGTGGTCGGGGGCGTGGCTTACGGCCCCCAGGTCGGCGCACTGCGCAGCCGGCCCGCTATTGTCGTGGCCACACCTGGGCGACTGGTCGATCACCTCGACCGTGGCACTCTGGTGCTCGGGGACGTGCATGTGCTCGTGCTCGACGAAGCCGATCGCATGCTCGACATGGGATTCAAGCCCCAACTCGATCGCATCCTGCGTGCCTTGCCGGCGCCACGACAGACGCTATTGTTCTCGGCGACACTGCCCGCTGATCTCGGGGGCTTGGCACGGATGCATCTGCGCAATCCCGTCCGTGTCGATGTCGGCCGGTTGGCGGCGCCGCCGCGCGAAGTCACTCAGGACGTCTACCTTGTCGAAGGTACTCACAAGACGCCCTTACTGCTGTCTCTGGTCGAGCAGAACGCCGGTACGATGCTGGTGTTCGCCCGCACCAAGCATCGCACCGATCGCGTGGCGCGCACGCTACGCCACGCCGGCCACGCCGTGCAACGCCTGCATGCAGATCGCTCGCAATCGCAGCGTCGTGAGGCGTTGGACGGCTTCCGCCGCGGTCGCTACCGCATCTTGGTCGCTACCGACATCGCGGCCCGCGGCATCGACGTCGCAGAAATTCAGCGCGTCATCAACTACGACCTGCCGCATACGGTCGAGGACTACGTGCATCGGGTTGGCCGCACGGCGCGTGCCGGCGCGCGCGGTCACGCGTCGAGCTTCGCCGCCCCGGACGAGCGCGCCCAGCTGCACGCCATCGAGCGACACCTCGGTAGCCCGCTGCCGCGACAGACACACGCGGCGGTACGCGCTGCGGAGGCCATGGAAACGACTCGTTGCAAGGAGGTTCCCGATGGCCAAGGACGCCGTTTTGCCTCGCTTCGGTCCCGAGCGCTGGGTTACGCTCCGCGACAGCGGCGAGCACGTCAAGGTTGAGATCTGGTCGCGCATCGCCGCCGCGTACCGCGTGCGCTCGCCGAAGCGCGGACTCCTGTTCGTTGCGGAGGACCAGATCGACGAGGTCCCCGTTCACCCCGAGGTTGAGCGCGGTAAGCACTGGAACCGTTGCCAGGCGCCGGGGTGTGGCGCGCCGCTGACGCCGGAATTGCCGATCTGCCCGCGTTGTGAGGCACCGACCTGCACCTGTGGCCGCTGCCGCTGTTCCCGTGTACGGGCCTCCTCCATGCGCACTACGGCAGCCCGCAAGAAGAGTGCGCGGACCGCGAGGTGACGAATGCGCGTATTTTTGGTTCATATCCGTGATCCGCAATTCTACGCTCTCCCCGCGGCGAAGCGGGCGGCCAATGGCAATCTTCGCATCATGGGTTTCCCACCAATCGGCATCATGTCGCTCTCGGCCGTGCTCAAACGCGCCGGCCACGAGTGCGTCATGTTCGATCAGGCCAACCCCGAAACGCCCAATTCCGTCATCATAGAGGAAATTCGTCACCAGCGGCCGGTGCTGGTTGGACTCAGTTTCCTGAGCACCACGAGCTATCCGTACGCCAAAATCCTCGCGCGCCAGATACGTGCCGCCGATGCGAACGTCCGTCTCGCGTTCGGCGGCGTATTTGCCACGCTCAATGCCGCGCTCGTGAAACAGCAGTGCCCAGAGGTTGACTTCGTCTGCCGTGGCGACGGCGAACAACTCGTGCTCGATCTGCTCGACCGCCTCGATGATCCCGAAACAGTTCCGGGCGTGACGTGGACGAAGGACGGCAAAGTGGCCCAAACTTCCAACCGGCCACTGGACCGCAACCTCGATCAGTGGCCGTTTCCCGACCGTGAGAGCTTGCCGCTCGATTTCGTCGAATCGATGCCACTCGATGTGCCGGTGGTGCTTTCGATGGAGCGGTTCACGACCATGCAGACGTCGCGCGGGTGTCCGTGGCCGTGCGTGTTCTGTGACATTCCCATTTTCAACGAAGGCAAGTGGCGCGCGCGCAGCCCTCAGCACGTGGTGGAGGAATTCAATCACCTCCAGCGACTGGGCTATGGCGCCGTCTACTTCGTTGACGATCACTTTCTCCTGCAGCCGAAACGCATCGAGGCCATCTGCAACGGCATCAATGCCAGTGGCGTCACGATCGACTGGGGCTGCGAAGGCCGCGTGGATTCGGTGGCGCAGCATCTCTTTCCAGCCATGGCGAAAGCCCACTGCCGGACGCTGATGTTCGGGATTGAAAGCGGAAGCCAGGAGGTGCTCGACCGGCTCAAGAAAGAGCAGACGTTGGCGGAGGTGGAAGCGGCAGTTACCAACGCCAAGCGGGCGGGCATCGAGCTGGTCCACGGATTCTTCGTGGTCGGCAATCCCGACGAGACCGTCGAGGACATGCGAGCGACCTTCGATTTTGCGGCGAAGCTCCGGCTCGACACGTTCGCCTTCAACCGTCTGTGTGTGTACCGAGGCACCCCGCTGTGGCAGGAGTATCTGCGGCGCGGGTTGGTCACCGATGCGGACGATTGGTACAAGTACTTCAAGTGCTCGGAAATCGATCCCACCTGCCTGCCGGGCGCAGTGATCAATGCCGAGCGTACCGCCGGATTCAAGCGGCTCTTCCGCTTCAAGATCACGCACTATCCGCTGCAAACCGTGCGGTTGTTGCGCCGCTTCCTGCGTCATATGCGGCTGCGCGATGTCGTCTATCTGATCATCAAGCCGTTTCTCGGCGCGAAGGGAGGGGCAACGAAGAACGAAGTGCTCTCGCGTGCCGTCGAGCACGGCGCGCAACAGGACGCGGCAGCCGTTCTCACGCGGGTGTCTGATGACCTACTTCTAGAGGTCGCAGCCACGTCGATCGCCGAACCCTCACGGCTGGCGTGAGGCACGGCGAGCCACGGACTCACGTGGTTGCGTTGCCCCTTGCCTCGACTTGCTGCTCACATTGGGCGCGCCGAAGCGGTAATCAGCGACGTACTAAGGTCTCTGACGCCGATCAGTGGCGAAACGCGTGACTCGCTTAGCCCGCAAGCGATCGGCGGTGCAGTCGAGTCGCGATCAACGTCACTTCGGGCACACGGAAGAGCAGGGCGCCGCTCAGGTAGACGCTGCCATACGCGCCCAGCACGCCGGCCGCGGAAGGGATCGGCGCCGCCGATGACGTCAGCCATTTCACTCCCCAGGCGACGGCGGTCGCGGCGCTCGCGCAGAGCCACAGCTGCGACAGGTAAGCGCGCGGGAGCCCAGTGATGCCGATGCGGTGATTGAGCGTTCGGCGGAGCAGGACGAATTCCACCCAACCGGCGACGCCCGCCGATGCGGTCAGACCGGCGGCGCCCCAGCGCGCCTGAATGCTGAGAGCAGCCGGGAGATAGAAGGCTGCCACGTACCCGAGGATCGTCGTCAGGGTGACGCGGAGTACCGCAAACTTCAAGGGCGTACGGGTGTCGCGCAGCGCGTAGTACGCCGACGCGTAGAGTCGCCCCAAGGTGGAAGCCAGTAGCCCGATCGCCGAGCCGGCGAGAATCCCCCACACGTAAACGGCATCCGCCCGATCGAACCGGCCGCGTTGGTAGATCGCCGCGGTGATGACATCGCCGAGCGCCAAGAACGCCATCGCCGACGGCACAATGAAGAACGCGATCTGGCGTAGCCCGTTGCCGAGTCGGGCGCGCAACTGTGCGGCCACCTCGTCGACGCTGCCCAGTGTGCTCGACATCGCCGGCAGCTCCGCGGCCGAGACCGACATGCCGAACAAGCTGACCGGAAGCGTGTAGAGCGTCTGCGCGTAGGTGAACGCGGACAGCGCGCCGGATGGCAGCAGACTGGCCAAGATTCCGTCGACGTACGCGCTGATCTGCACGACCCCGCGGCTGACGAAGACCGGGGCGAAGTTGGCAAGGACGGTGCGCACTTCGGCGAGCGACGTGTCGAGCGAAAGGCGTACGCCGCGCGCGAGGGCCAGTGCCGTTGGCAACTGCCAGAGAAACTGCAACCCGCTTCCCACCACCGAGGCCCACGCGAGATAGGTCGCCAGCGGGTATGCGCGGCTGAATCGCCCGCAGATCACGAGGGCAACGATCAGCGTGACGTTCCACACCACCGGCGCGGTGTACGAGAGGAAGAAGCGCCGATGACTGTTCAGAATACCCAGGCACCAAGCGGAAAAGACCAGCAGCCCCGCGCCTGGAAACAGGATCTGCACCATGAAGATCGTCATCTCTCGCTTCTGACCGGTAAACCCCGGCGCGATCGTTGCGACCAAATACCGAGTCGTGAGGACGCCGATCAGCACGATGATCGACGTGAGCAACGCCAGAATTCCGCCGATGGCTCCGGCGACCCGGTTGGCATCGTCCGGCTTCTCCTGCGCGAGCAACTTCGCGTAGACGGGGATGAAGGAGGCGGACAGTACGCCTTCGCCGAACAGATTCTGCAGAAAGTTGGGAATCCGAATGGCGGCCTTGAACACGTCGGCGGCGTCCGAGGTGCCGAAGTAGAGCGCAAAGACACTTTCACGGACCAGCCCGGCAATGCGCGAAAGCAGAATGCCGAAGGCGACAGCGAAGGCGTGGCGAGTTGTGCTCGATCGTTCCGCGGACATCGGCGATCCTTGCGGCGCTCTTCTGACCACGATCGAACGCACAATGCCACCCGCGCAACCGAGTCGGCGGCGGGAATGAGTGCGCGAATGGGTGGTGTCGCCGGGTTCCGAGCGATCCTTTTTTTGTTGTAGAAAGGCTGCAACTAAAGTATGAGCACGCTGCGCCGGAGGCGGTAGGATGTGTCGGGCGATCAAAGGGAACGAGGATCAGGTGGCATTGTGATCCATTCGACGGAGGGACACGCATGATCCCGCAACGCTGGATCGAGCTCTATCTACGATTTTTGCTGAAGTACCGCGGCTGGGTGACCATCGCCTGCACCGCACTGACGTTGGCCTTCGCCTGGCATCTGCAATACATGCGGCTCAACGTCGATTTCTTCGACATGTACCCGAAGTATCGCACCGCGGCCGACGCGTGGGCGGATTGTCGTGAGCAGGGTGGGGGAGCGCCCAGTTGCTTGGGGCGCGCCATCATCAATCCGGGTCCGAACCCGTACATCCAGATATATCGCGACTTCCGCCGCATGTTCGGCAGCGCCAACATCCTCACCGTCATCCTCGAAGTGAAGCACGGCGACGTCTACAATCCGACGACGCTGCAAAAGCTCGATCGCATCACCAAGTACGTCATCAACAGCAAGGGCGTGGTGCCGTACCAGATCCTGTCGATCGCGCATCCGCGAATTACCAGCGTGACGGCGCGTGAGGGCGGGGTGGAGATTCGGCCGGTGTTTTACCCTGGTGTCCCGCAGACCCAAGCCGACGCCGATCGTGTGAAGTTCGCCGTCTACCAGAACAAGGGCATCCGCGGCATTTTCACTTCGCTCGACGACACGGCGGTCCTGGTCCACGCGGGCTTTTGGGAGGAATCGCTCGACTTCCGCGAGTTGTACGATCGTATGGCGGCGCTGAAGGCGCAGGAAGATGACGACAACCACACCATCTATATCACCGGATTCCCGTGGCTGTACACGTCGGTGCTGCAGTACGTCACCCAACTCATGTATGTGTTCGGGCTGACCATTCTGACGCTCGCGTTTCTGCTCTACTCATACTTCCGCACCTGGACAGGCATCTGGGTGCCGATCTTCTCCGGCATCTTGTCGAGCATCTGGGGTCTGGGCATCGCAGCGTGGCTCGGTTTCAACTTCGATCCGCTGGTGTTGGTGATCCCGATCTTCTTGACCGCACGTGCCCTCAGCCATTCGGTGCAGTCGATGGATCGCTACCACGAGGAGTACTACCGGCTGCAGAATCGGGACGACGCCATCGTGGTTTCGTACCAGCATCTGTTCGAACCGGCGATGTCGGGGATTGTGACCGACGGCATCGCGTTGCTGGTAGTCGCGGTGGCGCCGATCCCGTTGATTCAGAAAACCGCCATCTTCGCCAGCTTCTGGGTGGTGTCGATCTTCATCAGCGTGGTGACCCTCCACCCGATTATTCTATCGTACATCGAGCCGCCGTCAGCACCGATCGAGCACGGGCAAGTCCGCCAACCGTTCAATATCTGGATCGCGCGGGCGATCGTGTTCTCCGTCGTCGGTGCGGCGGTCACCTTGCACATGAAGGGCGTGGTTCCCTCGTCGTTGTTGACCTTCGTCCTGACGACGCCGGCACTCGCTTGGTATTGGCTGGTGTACTGTGAGCGGGCCTACGTGTCGTGGACGCGATGGGTGATCGCCGGGAGCATGGGCTACCGTCGCTGGGTCGTGATCGGCTTGACCGTGGTCCTCTTCTTCGTCTTCCCGATGTTCGGATGGCGCCTCAAAGTCGGCGACATGACCCCGGGCTCCGCACTGTTGTTCCCCGATCATCCGTACAATGTCGCGTTTCAAAAGCTGAACGAGAAGTTTCTCGGCGCCAGTCAGCTCATCGTAATTGCCGACACCAAGAAACCCGACGGCATGAAAAGCGTCGAGCCGCTGACCGCGATGGAAGAGTTTGCCGAGCATATGCGGGGCGCGGAGGGGGCCAGCGGTTCGGTGACGGTCGTCGACATCGTGAAGCAGCTCACGCGGCTGTACCGCGACGGCGATCCGAAGTGGGGACTCATTCCGGAACGCCCGAAGGAGATCGGGCAGCTTTTCTACGTCTTCAGCAACGGCGCGTCCGCCGGCGATCTCGATCGATTCATGGACCCGACCGGGCGCTATGGAACGGTGTTGACGCTGTTCCGCGGCTATTCGCACGACGTCGTTATGAACTCCATCGGTCGCGGCCGCGCTTTTGCGGAGGCGGCGAAGAGTGACATCATCGAGTTCAAGTTCGCGGGCGGTCTGTTCGGCATTCTGGCGGCGGTCAACGAAGCCGTCGAGCACTCGTATTGGACCAACCTCATTCTGATCTTTGGCATTGTCTACTTCTGCCTCTATCTCTGTTACGGCTCGATGTTCGCCGCGTTCATCCTGCTCATTCCCGTGGTGCTGTCGCAGCTCGCCGCAGAAGCGTTCATGGTGCTGATGCACATCGACTTGAATGTGAATTCGCTCCCGATCGCGGCGGCTGGAGCGGGGGTCGGTGTCGACTACGGCATGTATCACTTCAGCCGGATGATCGACACGTTCGATGAAATCGGAGACCTCGACGAAGCGGTCGACTACGCGACCGCCACCACCGGCAAAGCGATCATCTTTACGGGCACCACGATGATCGCCGGCACGGGGTTCTTCTGGCTTTCAGACTTGAAGTTTTTGGCGGAGATGGGCTTGCTCTTGTCGTTGCTGATGACGTTCAACAAATTCGGCGCGCTGATCGTGGTGCCCGCGTTCGTCAAGGTGACACGGCCGCGGTTTTTGCTGGATCGCAAGCCGGTACGTGAGGTTGCCGAACCTGCCCAGGCGGCGGTTGCCGGCTAGGTTCGAGGCAGACATCGCGAGTCGGGCTCGCGCAGGCGCGCCGACTTGTCTCCGCAGTCGCAGGTTGTCTACGGCGACGTCGCGGAGGTGTGCATAAAATCGTTGACACAGTTCCACTCGCTGTGCTTTGGGTTCGGCCAGACCGCCGGTGGGGTGCCCGCGCAAGACGTGCGCATGCCTTGCCCGGTCGGAAGGAGAGGCCGGCGTGATTCCCCAAAGATGGATTGAGGCGTACCTGCGGTTTCTGCTCAAGTACCGCGGCTTGATAGCGATTGCCGTCGCGCTCATTACCCTGGGATTCGCGTGGCAGTTGCGGTACATGCGGCTGCATACCGACTTCTTCGACTTCTACCCGAAGTATCGCACCGCAGCCGATGCCTGGGCCGAATGTCGCGAAGAAGGCGGGGGAATTCCCAACTGCCTCGGCAAGGCCGTCGTCAGTCCGGGTCCCAATCCCTACATCCAGATCTATCGCGACTTCCGCCGCATGTTCGGCAGCGCGAACATTCTCACGGTCATCCTCGAAGTGAAACACGGCGATGTCTACAACCCGGCGACGCTGCAGAAGCTCGATCGCATCACCAAGTACGTCATCAACAGCAAGGGCGTGGTACCGTATCAAATCCTGTCGGTGGCGCATCCGCGCATTACCAGCATCACCGCACGCGAAGGCGGGGTGGAGATCCGGCCGGTCTTCTACCCGAGTGTGCCGCAGACACAGGCCGACGCCGATCGGGTGAAGTTCGCCGTCTACCAGAACAAAGGCATCCGCGGCATCTTCGCTTCCCTCGACGACACCGCGCTCTTGGTGCACGCCGGATTCTGGGAAGAAGCCCTCGATTTCCGCGAGCTCTACCAGCGCATGATGGATCTGAAGGCTCAGGAGGAAGACGACAACCACAGCATCTACATCACCGGCTTCCCGTGGCTCTACACGTCGGTGTTGCAGTACACCAACCAGTTGATCCTGGTGTTCATCGCCACCACCGTCGCGTTGTCCTTCCTGTTGTACTCGTATTTCCGGACCTGGACCGGAATCTGGGTGCCGATCTTCTCGGGCTTGCTGTCGAGCGTCTGGGGGCTCGGCTTGGCGGCGGGTCTCGGCTTCAATCTCGATCCACTCGTGCTGGTGGTGCCGATCTTTCTGACCGCGCGTGCGCTCAGCCACTCGGTGCAATCAATGGATCGCTACCACGAGGAGTACTACAAGTCGGGCGACAAGGAGCAGGCGATCGTCGTATCGTATTCGCACCTGTTCGCGCCGGCGATCGCGTCGATCGTGACCGACGGCATCGGGCTGTTGATCGTGGCAGTGGCGCCGATTCCGCTGATTCAGAAGGTGGCAATCTTTGCCAGCTTCTGGGTGGTCTCGATCTTCATCAGCGTCGTCACCCTGCATCCGATCATCCTCTCGTACATCAACCCACCGCCGGAAACCCACGCGCAAGCGCAGGCAACCGGCGGCCCGAGCCTCGGCATCGCCACGGTGCTTGTCGTCCTGTGGTGTGCCGGCGCCTATGCCGCCCACAAGATGGGAGTGTTCGGTGGGTGGGTCGCGCTCCTGGTCGCGGCGCCGGTGATGGGATGGTACTGGCTGCAGTACGCCGAGCGCATCTACCCCGCGGTCACGCAGTGGACGATCTTGGCGAGTGAGGGGAATCGACGGTGGATCGTCACCGTCATTACGATCGCCCTGTTCTTCATCGCGCCAATCTGGGGGTGGACGCTCAAGGTCGGCGATCTCACGCCGGGCTCGGCCCTGCTGTTCCCTGATCACCCGTACAACGTCGCCTTTCACAAGCTCAACAGCAAATTCCTCGGCGCCAGCCAACTGATCGTCATCGCCGACACGAAAAAGCCCGACGGGATGAAGAACATCGCGCCGCTAACCGCCATCGAAGAGTTCGCCGAAAACATGCGGGGGGCCGAAGGCGCCAGCGGTTCGATCACCGTCATCGACATCGTCAAGCAGCTCACGCGACTCTATCGCGACGGCGATCCGAAGTGGGGACTCATTCCCGAGAAGCCGAAGGAGATCGGCCAGCTCTTCTACGTATTCACCAACGGTGCTTCGGCGGGCGACCTCGATCGCTTCATGGATCCGACCGGACGCTACGGAACAGTGCTGACCCTATTCCGCGGCTACTCGCACGACGTGGTCATGAACTCGATCGCCCAGGGCCGCCGCTTCGCGGCGCAGATGAACACCGACGACGTCGAATTCAAGTTCGCCGGCGGACTGTTCGGTATTCTGGCGGCGGTCAACGAGGCGGTCGAGCATTCCTATTGGACGAACCTGATCCTGATCTTCGGCATCGTCTACTTCTGCCTCTACCTCACGTACGGTTCGTGGTACTGCTCGGCGATCCTGATGGTTCCCGTGATCCTCTCACAGTTGGTCGCCGAAGCGTTGATGGTGTTGTGGCACATCGATCTGAACGTGAACTCGTTGCCAATCGCCGCCGCTGGCGCGGGCGTCGGCGTGGACTACGGCATCTATCACTTCAGTCGGATGATCGACACGTTCGACGAGATCGGCAAGCTCGACGAAGCGATCGACTACGCGACCGCAACGACAGGCAAGGCGATCATCTTTACTGCCACCACGATGCTCGCCGGCACCGGCTTCTTCTGGTTCGCCGACCTGAAATTTCAGGCCGAGATGGGTATGCTGCTGGCGTTGCTGATGGGCTTCAACACCTTCGGCGGGCTGGTGATCGTGCCGGCGTTGGTGAAGGTCTTGCGTCCGCGTTTCCTGCTCGATCGCAAGCCGGCGGCGGCTATCATCGAGCCATCGCGCGCGGCGGTCTAAAGCGGAACGCGGGATATCACGCGGGCGCGGCGGTCGCTGGCAGCAGATCGAGCAGCTCGCGCAGGCGGCTGACCCGCGGGCAATCGACGCGGCCGTG
>Ga0335069_10008467_pt1 | contig 14719 bp, 11 predicted proteins | sample Lox_Sample_11_FD_206714 | JGI IMG/M metagenome (GOLD analysis project Ga0335069, IMG submission 206714) | Soil microbial communities from Loxahatchee National Wildlife Refuge, Florida, United States - Lox_Sample_1.1 | ecosystem: Environmental > Terrestrial > Soil > Wetlands | place: USA... | reverse complement strand
GCACCGACGACGACGAGCCGTATCGGGATCGCCTCCATCGCACGGGCGCAGGCGCGCAACAGGAGGTCGACCCGCTTCCAGTCGACGAGGCGTCCGAGGAAGAGAAACGTCGGCAGGCGCCGCTCGGTGGAAGGCATGGGATGTGCAACGTCGGCGGGCGGCGAGAAGACGCTCAGGTCGACGCCGTTCTCGACCAGCTCGAGCACGTCGCCTGCAACCGGTCGCGGCAAGGCGTCGCGCGTGCGCGGATTGGCGACGAGCAGCACGGCGGCGCGCCGCTTGCCCACCAGCACGCCGTTCAGGAGGTTCGCCACGGTGCGGGCACCGGCCACGAGAAGGCTCTCCAGCGGCTTCTCGCGGCGAAACGCCGGCGGATATTGCATCCCGCCATTCATCGGTCCGATCACGACCGGAACACCGAGGCCGAACAGCGCCGAAGGCTCTCGGGGTGAAACGGGCATCGGTTGATGCACGATCTCGATCCCTTCCTCGTCGACCAGGCGTCGGACGATCTTGCGCTGAATGCGCTGCACGGAAAGCCGCGAGACGAACCCCGTCGTGAAATATGCGATGCGCGCCGGAAGCCTTCGGCTGATGCCCCACATGAACTTGTGGAACGCCGTGTCGTCGATGTAGCAGATGCGATCGTCGCCGGGGAAGAGGCCCTTCAGTTCCTCGCGCGTGCGCGCATGGGTGATGAGCCACACGTCGTGCCCGAGGCGCCTGAGCACGCGAAAGTAGTGCAACGGGAGGGCCGCCTCGCCGCCGAACCTCGCCGAAGCGTGCTCGGACACGATGACGATGCGCCGCGGTCGCTGGTCGACCGGCCGAACGCTCATGGCGCCGCGTCCGCCAAGTAGTCGGCACCGTGGCGCCGAAAGTCGGCGCGGACGGATGCCGGCACGCTCATCACGGCAAAGCGCCCGGGACCGAACGACCCACGTGCGAGCAGCATAAGACCGAGGAACCATGCGTCGACCGCGGTGACGAGGGCCATGTCGACGCGCACCGCGCGGTCCCCATGCGCCGCTCGCGCGAGAGCGACACGCAAGGGCGCGAGCGCGGACCGGGACCACCCACCGCCAAGGCGGATCGAGACGGAAGACGGCTCCTGCGTGCACTCGAGCCACGGCTCTGTCGAATCGCACGCATGCGAGCCGCGCGCGCCGAAGGGGGCTTGCCGGAGCACGAGGCCGGCGAACCCGATTCCGTCGCGCAGGTAGCGTGTCCAGAGCGCGGGCTCTTCCTTGATGCGCCACACCCACTCCAGGCCGAGCTCCTGCAGGACGCGCGGCGCTCGCTTGACGCGGCCCGCGACGAAGTTGACGACCGCGCCCATGTGACACAAGAGCGGCGCATCGAGGCTCGCGGCGTTGTGCTCGATCCAGGCTTGACCCTTCGCTGCACCGAGCGACACGACGACGAATTCGGCGCCGCTCGAATTGATGCGCTCGAGCTGTGCGGCCGTGCTCATGTCTTCGACGCTGCCATAGCCTGCGGCGTCGAACCCGACGGCACGCAGGCCCGTGGTCGAAGCCGAAAGCCGCTGGTAAGCCGCCTCCGCCGCCCCGGGAGGACCGCCGAAGAAGAACACCTTGATCGGTTCTCCTGGATGACGGCGCAACGCCTCGAACACATCGGCGCCTGCCACCCGTCCCGGGATCGACAGCCCCAGCGCCCGCGCCATCCAGACGAGCGGGGCACCGTCCGCGAGGGACAGGTCGCTGCGCAACACCGAGTCGCGAAACACCGCATCGCGCCGTGCCGCCATGACGAAATTCAGGTTCGGCGTGGAAACGAAACAGCGCGTGCGCGTGCGCACCGCCTCGCGAAGTCGGTCGACGGCGCCCTGCAGGTCGACGGGATCGAACGGGAGACCCGCCAGGCACACCACGTCGCGCGCGAAGCGCGCGGAGGCTCGAGGACAAGCGGGCGCGCTCACCGAAGCGCTCGCCGAAGAAAGGGCGCCCGGCATGGCTCCCTCACCTGGACTTCCGGTCGCGGCGCGTGCGGACCCAATCGACTTGCCGGCGGCGAAGGAAGCGTGCATAGAGCGGAAGCTTCGCGGCGACGTACGCGGGAACGGCAAGAAGATCGCGCCACGACACGAGGTCCCGCGCGTAGGCGATGCGGGCGATGGCGACGGACAGGAGCACCAGCGCAAGGGCGACAAGGGCCAAGAGGAGCGGCAGCTTCGCGGCGCCGCATGCCGCCAGCACGGCGCAGCCGACCGTGAGCCCGACGAGGGCGAGGACGAGCGCGGCCAGGGGCGGGACGCAGAGGTCGAGTGCCAGCGCGATGAGCCCCGGACGCCCGCTCCTGATGCCGCTCCACAGCAGCCGCGGCGCGGCCGTGCCGATCATCGACAAGTGGCCGTGCTCCCAGCGCGTGCGCTGGCTCGCGGCCCCTTCGGCATCGGCAGGGAACATGCTCGTCACGCGCGCCTGCGGGCAAAAGTGCGGCGGCGTTCCGGCGATCGCGAGATCGATGCCGAGCTGCATGTCTTCGACGAGGTTCGCGCTGGCGAGCGGAGCGTCGCGCAGCATGGGCCATGGGAACGCCATTCCGGTTCCCATCAGCTGACACGGCAATCCCCAGCGGAACGATCCCAGCGGACGCACCCGATTGCGGACGGTCCAGGCAAAGGCGGCGATGCGCTGACGCAGCCCCGCACCGGGCGGCGCTCGCATCGTGTACAGCGCCTGCACCGGGGATCTCGAGTGCACGCAAGCGGCGGCGAGGCTGGCGATCGCACCGTGCTCGACGAGACAGTCCGCATCGACGAGGACGACGACGGCCGGCGGATCCGCGGCCAGGGCGCGTACGCCGAAATCCAGCGCGTACCCCTTTCCGCGTCGCTCGGGATCGACCCGTTCTACGACCTCGGCGCCCGACGCGCGGGCCACGTCGGCGGTCGCGTCCGTGCAATTGTCGGCCACCACCAGCACCCGATCGCCGTGCGAAAGCTGCGGAAGGACGCTGTCGATCGTCGCGGCGATGCCATCGGCCTCGTCGTGCGCGGGAACGAGAACGGCGACGCGCGGTCGGGTGCGCGACGTGACGCCCTCGACGGCCGGTGCAGCGTCGGGGTGGGTGCCGACCGCGCTCGACACCTGCAGGAACAGCACGATCGCCGGCACCAGCAGCACCGCCGCCGATACGACTGCCAGCACCGTCACGATCGCGAGCACGACGTTCACGCCCGCGGCACCGACGACGCGCGCCCGAACAGATCGGCCAGGCGGCCTGCCTCGTGATCCACGTCATGCCGTGCGCGCACCCTCGCCTGCGCGGCGGCACCGAGCGTGGCGAGCGTCGCGGGCGACGCATCCAGGCAGACTTTCATCGCATCCGCGAGCGCGTCGAGGTCGCCGGCGGGAACGAGCCAGCCCTCGCGCCCGTCGCGGACGAGCTCCGGGATCCCGGCCACATAGGTCGACAGCACCGGGCGTCGCAGCGCCATCGCCTCCATGATCACGACGGGCAAGCCCTCGGCGAAGCTCGGCAGCACGAGGGCGCGGGCCGCCGCCATCTCGGCACGCACCGTCTCGCCGCTGACCCAGCCGGTGATGCGAACGTGACGCTCCAGATGACGCTTCGCGATCAGCGCCTCCAGCTCGGGCCGCATCTCGCCATCGCCTGCGAGCACCAGCTGCGCATCGACGCCGCGCTGCACGAGCAAAGCCATCGCCTCGACGAGCAGAAGCTGCCCTTTCTGCTCGCACAGACGCCCGACGCACACGAGTCGCCGTGCGGCTGGCGGGTCCGAAACATCTGCGTCGAGAAAGCCCGCATCGATGCCGCAATGCACGACGTGCAGGCGGTCCCAATCGCGGGCGTCGCTCCAGCGCATCAGCTGGCTCCTGCCGTAGCTGCTGACGGCAACCACGAAGGCAGCCGCGGAGATCTTCTCGCGGAGATGGAGCGCGTGGGGCTTGTCGAACTCTTCGGGCCCGTGCACGGTGAAGCTGAAGCTCGGACCCCCCAGCATCTGCGCCAGCCACGCGACCTCCGGCGGGTTCGTCCCGAAATGCGCATGAACGTGGCGCGCACCCGTCCGGCGAAGCCACGCCGCCAGCTTGCACGCCTGCGCGAGGTACGCGAGGTGCACGACCCACGGTCGGTCCGCGCGGCGCGACAGGCGCCATGTCAGCGCGAGGGCGCGCGCGAACCCCCGCGGGCGACGCAGCGCCCCTTCGACCGACGACGCAAGCAGCCCGATCCATCCGCCTTGCAGGAGATAGCGCGTCGCGGCACGCTCCTCCTGGTCGGCCGCGTCGACGAGCACGTCGGCCCATCCGCGGCTGGCATAGCGTTGCACGGTGATGCCTCGCCGCTCGAGCGCTCGTATCTCCCGGCGAATGAAGCTGTGGCTCACCTTCGGGTACTGGTTGACGAGATAGGCCACCGGCCCTTGCATCGTCGCGCGCCTGGAGGCGTCCATCGCAGGATCAGCGTTGGTGGTATCGCACGGCCGCATCGATGCCGTGCGAGACGACCGCTTCCCGCGTGCCCGCAGGCGCCCACCCGAGCACTTCGCGCGTCTGCCGGTTGTCGTAGCGTGCCCGGTGCGAACGGCACGCCCAATCGCGATACGAGGGCCGGCGCCGGTTGGGATGACGGATGGCGTGCTTGGCCGCCTCCTTCAGGACGTCGAGCGCGAAGAAGCGCCAGATCGGCGTCGGTCGTGCGTCGATGCGCAACCCGCTTGCTCGTTCGACCTCGTGCACGTAGTCGCGCGCGCTGAGCAGCGGGGCATCGGTGACCAGGAACGCACGGCCCTCGATGTCGGGCACGAGCATCGCGCGCACCAGCGCATCGGCGACATCGTCGACCAGCACGAACGGCACCGGCGCCCGGCCGTCTCCCCAGAACTGGACGCGGGTCGGCGAGTGGAACATGCCGACGCCCCAGTGCGCCGGAGGGCTGCCGGTCCCGATGACGACACCGGGTCGGAGCACGACGACCGGCAAGCCGCGTGTGCGGTGCAGCTCCAGAAGCAGCGCTTCGCACGCGGCCTTCGAGCGCGCGTAGTGGTTTCGGCTCTCGATCTGCGCGTCGACGGGTGTGCTTCCATCGATGACGTCGCGTGCATCCGCCGATGCGTAGGAGTCGATCGTGCCGGTGTAGATGAAGCGGCGCACACCATGCGTCAGCGCGGCCTCCGCGAGCCGCCGGGTCGGCTCGATGTCGTGGCGCACGTAGTCGTCCCAGCGCTTGCCTTCGGCCTTCGCCAGGTGGTACACCACCTCGATTCCGTCGAGAGCGCGCGCGAGGGCCGCCGGCTCGTCGTGACTGCCCTGCACCACCTCGACGGGCATGTCGCCGAGCATGGCCCGCGCCGCCTCCGCGCTGCGTGACAGCACGCGCACGCCGTACCCGCGCTGCGCGAGGGCCGCGACGAGCCGCCTTCCGATGAATCCCGTTCCGCCGACCACGAGGACGGTGGGACGCGCGGCCGGCCTGGGCATCGCGTCGGCAGGGCTTGCCGCCGCGCGCCGTCTCGAGACGCCGCTCGACGCCACGATGCGGTCGCACAGGCGCATCACCTGCACCCCGAATCGACCTTGGAGTCTCTCGTCGAGATCGCCGGGCGCATGGAACGCCGCGATGCTGCGGTGAATGCTCTGCAGGAAGACGTTGCTCTGCGGCGCCTTGCGCAACGTGCCGCGCACGGCGATCGCGAAATTGCGCAAGGCCTGGCCGGTCGCGCTCGAGGCCTGCGAAAGCGCGTCAAACAGTGGACCGAAGACCGCACTGTTGCTCACGGTCTGCTCGCGCAGGTAGACGTTGCGCTCGAAGTCCAACTGCGCAGCGCCCCCAAGCCCTCGCACCTGTACGCGCCGGACCGGTTGCCCCGGCGTGAGCGACAGATGCAGCGCGAGCGACGTGCGGCCATGCTGCCCGGCCGCATCCCAATGTCGCCAGACGCGCTGCGCGCCCGGGATGTCGAGCGGATGCGACGCCACCGCCGTGAGCGACTCGGGCAGCCCCACCAGATCGATGACGAACGCGGCGAGGTGCGGGGCGAGCTCGAAGACCAGGTTCCCTTCCGCCTCGAGCATCCAGTTGCGGAACGGCCCCGACTGCAGGAGGCCGAGCTCGTAGAGCCACTCACCGACCACGTGGTCGAGCGGCCCGAGGCGGCCCGAACGCACGTCGCGGCGTAGCGCCTCGTACCCGGAAAGGAACAGGAAGTTGTGGTTGACGCCGAGCTTGAGCCCCCGCGAGCCTGCGATCTCCACGAGGGCTTCGCAGTCCGCCACGTCGGGTGCCATCGGCTTTTCGAGGAACACGCTGCGCCCCGATTCCAGGATGCGCCGCGCCGCAGAGAAGTGAGCGGAAGGCGGCAGGAGCACGTGCACGGCGTCGCACACGTCGGCCGCGAGCATGTCGTCGAGGCTTCCGAACGCGTCAGGAATGCCGTACGCCGCCGCCGCATCGCGCGCGCGCTCGAGAGCGAGGTCGCAGACCGCCGTCGTTTGGACACCGGGCAGGTGCGCAAGCGACCTGGCATGCGCCTGCAGGATGTAGCCGGCGCCGAGAAGCGCGACGCGCGTCGGCTTCGTTCCGGAATCGCGACCTTCGTTCGCCATGGTCATTTGTATTCGATGATGCGAAACGAACCGGTGGCGCGGTTCCAGAAAAAGGTAAGGAGGCCGACGGCCTCGGCGAACTTGCCGAGCACGTTGAAGGCCGCATAGAGACGAGCGTCCGAAGGCGTGTCGCCGCGACTGCGCCGATGGCGGAACACCCGCCACGCGAGCACACCGTATCCCAGGAGGAGCAGGAGCGAAACGCCGCGGGTAGGCACCGCGGCCAGCAAGGCCGCCGCCGGCAGGAACATCCCCCAGAACAACGTGCTGCGGCGTTCGCGCACGCAGTCGCGTGCAGGCCCGCGCCCGTTCATGAACGAGCGCTGACCGATCGCATGACCCGATCGCACGGAGCGCCGCCACCACTGCGCGAAGCGGCGAATATCGGCTTCGTGCGTGGCCATGGGGACGTCGATCTTCGTGACGACATGTCCGGCGGCGGCGAGACGGACCCCCAATTCCGAGTCTTCGCCGGCGATCATCACGGGATTGAATCCGCCCACCGCGCGAAACGGCGCCACGCGCACGAGCATGATCCCGCCGAGGCTCCCGAAATTGCGGATGTCGCCGGCCGCCGACTGCCACTCGAGTGCGCACAACCGCTTGTACACGCCGCGACCCGCTTCGCGCTCGCGCAAGTGGCCGATGACGATCGCGCGGCGCGCGTCTGAGTCCATGGCCGCCACGGCCGCTTGGATCCATCCGGGCAGCAGCGCGCAATCGCCATCGACGAATTGCACGTATTCCACCGCCGGGCTTCGTGCGAGCAGCTGCTGGAATCCTTCGTTGCGCGCGCGCGCAGCCGTGAACGGACGCGCCGGATCCAGGTCGATCACCTCGGCGCCATGCGCTCGCGCGATCGCGACACTGGCGTCGCGGGAGCCGGAGTCGACGTAGACCAGCGCGGCTTCGGACAGGGGCACGGCACGAAGGCAATCCGGCAGGCGGGCCGCTTCGTTGCGGCCGATGACGACGAAGCCGACGCGGGTCGCCAGGCGGTCGGGGTCACCGGCCATGGCCCGCCATGCGCGGAATGCCGCGCAGCTCGCCACGGAACATGGCCGCGATGTCGCCTCCCAGCAGGTCCAGAGCGAACCGGGAAGGTTCGCGAGCGAAGCCGGCGCGCCCGCCGAGACCGAAGATCCGCCGCAGGACCAGCGTGGCGCGGCCGACGGCCCACAGCAGATCGCCGGCGATGAGCCCGGTCACCCCGTAGGCCTTGACGAAGAAGCGTCGACGAGACGCATACCAATACCCGGGTCGCCGCCGACGGCCCGTGCGAATGCCGGTGGAGGCGCCTTCGTGATGCACCACCCGCGCCTGGGGCACGTAGGCGCACGCCCAGCCTGCGAGCTGCGCGCGCCGACAGAAGTCGACTTCCTCGAAGTACAGGAAGTAACCTTCGTCGAGCGGACCGATCGCGTCGATCACCTCGCGTCGCATCGCCAGGCAAGCTCCCGAGACCCAGTCGCAGCGTGTGACGCCGTCCGGCAACTCCGGCGACACGGCGCGCGCGCGCAGCGCGCGACTGATCAGCTCCAGTTGCGCCGCGCCCTCGAGCTCGCCGAGCGGCGAAGGCCAGCGATGTGCGGAGCGCTCACGGGCGCCTTCGGGGTTCGCAATGGCCGCGCCGGCAATGCCGACGTCGCGGTGCGCCTCGAGGAAGCCCGCAAGGGCATCGATACAGCCGGGCGCGACCACGGTGTCGGGGTTGAGCAGGATCGCCACCGCGAACGCGGGGTCGAGTGCGCGCGCACGCGCGATGCCCGCGTTGTTGCCATAGGCGAAGCCACCGTTTCGCGGCATCGGCAGCAACTCGACCCAATCGGTCCAGCGTTCGGCCTCGATGCGCGCCACGATGCTGGCGATGGAATCATCACCCGAGTCGTTGTCCACCACCAGCACGCGCCCGCCCTGAAGGGCCGACCGTTGCCCGGCCAGCGAGCCAAGACAGGCAAGAGCGAGCTCCGGCGTGCGGTAGTTGACGATGACGACGAAGACCGCGCGGCTCATGCCTGATGCAGAGCCGCAGGGCTCGACCTCTCCCTGCGCCGCGATCTCCCGATCGCCTGCTCGTAGACCTCGAGCGTCTCGCGCACGACCCGTTCCGGCGCATGGTGGTGCAGCACATGCGCGCGTGCCTGCGCGCCGAGCTTCGCTGCGAGTGCAGGATCGCGCAGCAGCGCTCGCACCTGCATGCACAGGGCGTCCACGCTTCCGGCCTCGGCGAGGAGGCCTGTGATGCCGTGCTGGACACTTTCCGGCTGCCCGCCCGCGTCACTGGACACGATCGGACAGCCTTGGAGCATGGCCTCGAGCGCCGTGTAGCTCTGGTTTTCCCATCGGGAGGCCACGAGCGTCGCATAGGCCTTCGCGCGCAGTGCGCAGATGTCGGCGGGCCCCAAAGGCCCACGGTAGTCGACGCGGTCGGCGTGGTGCGGCAGACACTGCGCGACGAACGCCTCGAAGCGCACGGTGTGTCCGCCTTCGTTCGGCACGCCGCCATCGGGCCCGACGAAGATCAGCTTCAGTGCCGGATCCTCGTCGAGGAGACGAGCGAACGCGCGAAGCACCAGGTCACCACCCTTGCGGGCGTCGAAGCGGCCCACGAAGAGGAGCGTACGGCGTTCGCATGCCTCGAGTCGCCACAACGGTGCATCCCGCGGCAATTGCAGCGGGTTGACGACATGGCGGGCCACGGCGGGCGAGAGCCGGTAGCGTGCCAGCGTTTCGTCGAGCGTGCGACGCGCGGGCGAGGTGATGACGGGGGCCCCGGCGAGCGCCTGGCCTTCCCGGTCGATCCTGGCACGCGCGAACGGCGTCTCGATCTCGCCGCCCACCAGCGACATGAAGGCCGGGCCGTGCAGCTTCACGACCGTCGGAATCCGCGTGAGCCGGGCAACGTCGGCGAACCAGCCGAACGACTCCTCCATCTCGATGACGTCGATGGGCGCTCGGCGGTGCACCGACATCACGTCGGCGGCGCAGCCGATGCCCCAGTCGAGCGCAGCGTGGTAGTTCGACCGGGCTCTCGCGCGCCACCACCGCAACGCGCGAAAGCTCAGCGAACCGCCGAGGCGGTGCACGCCCGCAGCCTCTTCGCCCACATCGCTGGCGAACACCGTGACGCGGTGACCCTGCTGCTGGAGTTCCTCGCGCATCGCATGCACATACGTGACGATGCCATTGGGGAAGAGCCGAAGCGGCCAGGCCGGCGCAAAGAGCCCGACGTGCATCGCCTCAGATCACCCGGCAGCCGTCGACGAAGCGCGCGACGCCGTGATCCTTGGTGTAGGGAAGCAGGCCGCCAGGTACCAGCGCCGGAAGGACTTCGAATTCGAAGTAGCTGTCGGCGTCGAGGTACCGGGTGGCGTCGTGTGGACGGTGGACCATGATGCTGACCGTGTAGCGCCCGGGCATCAGCGACATGCGCGAGACCGGATACACGAAGGTCCGCGGCCCCTCGAGCGTGAAAGCCTCGACGCCCTCTTCCGTGCTGTTCAGCGACGACACGTGGTTGCCGAGTTCGTCGAAGACGTGCACGACGAGCGCCGTCGACGCGAAGCCGCGAGGTGCGGAGATGCGAACCCGGATCTCGCATGGGTCGAGGAAGTACACGACGTTGTCCGCCTCCTCGCCGCCGCCAGCGCGGTAAAGCCCCGCGGAGAACAAGCGGAGGCCGTGCTTCGAGTGGACGGCCGCACGGCGGTTCTCGCGCTCGGGCTTGAGGTACTGGTTGATGATCCCGTCGACCGGGCCCTGGCTGTCCACCCGGCCGCGGACCATGTGGATGCAGCTCGAGCACAGCGCGCGCACCGCACCCATGTTGTGGCTGACGAAGACGACCGTCCGATCACCACCGCCGGCGATGTCCTTCATTTTGCCGAGGCACTTCTTCTGGAACTGCGAGTCGCCCACCGCGAGAACCTCGTCCACGATGAGAATTTCGGGCTCGAGGTGCGATGCCACGGCGAACGCGAGGCGCACGTACATGCCGCTGCTGTACCACTTGACCGGCGTATCGAGGAACTTCTCGACCTCGGCGAAGGCCACGATCTCGTCGAACTTCGAGTCGATCTCTCGCCGCCTCATGCCGAGGATGGATCCGTTCAGGTAGATGTTCTCTCGCCCGCTGAGCTCGGGGTGGAAGCCGGTGCCGACCTCCAGGAGCGAAGCCACTCGGCCGCGCATCACGGCCCGCCCTTCCGTCGGCTCGACGATGCGCGAGAGGATCTTCAGCAACGTGCTCTTGCCGGCGCCATTGCGGCCGATGACGCCGATCACCTCTCCCCGCGGAACCTCGAACGAAACGTTGCGCAGCGCCCAGAACTCCTCCATCGTTTCGTCGCTCCCCGACAGCCGGCGAAGGCGCCGGAACGGCGCCGTGGCCATGGCCGTCAGCGCGGCGCGGAAGGAATCGTGACGGTGGCCGAGGTGGCCGAGTCGGTACAGCTTGCCGATTCCTTCGACCTGGATCGCGGGCGCGGTCATGTCAGGCGACGTCGGCGAAGCGCCGCTCGGTCTTGCGAAAGTAGAAGAGTCCGTAGGCGAGGAGCAGCACGGAGGACACCGACGAAACCGTGAGCGTCGTGAAGTTCCACGGACGTTCGAGCAGCGCCGATCGGAAGCCGTCGATGATGCCCGCCATCGGGTTGATCGCCAGTACCCATTGCCAGCGCTGCGGGACGACGCTCACCGGATAGATCACCGGGCTCAGGTACATCCACGACTGGATCATGAATGGAACGACGTACCGGAAGTCGCGGTAGCTCACGGTGAGCGCGGCCAGAACGAGCCCGACGCCGAGGGCTGCAGCCGTCGTCAGGAGCACGAGCAACGGCAGCGCCAGAAATCCCCAGCCCGGCGAGACCCCGAAGGAGATCATGATCCCCAGGAAGACGATGAACGAGATGGCGAGGTCGATGAGCCCCCCGCCCACTGCTGCTCCGGGCACGAACAGGCGGGGCAGATAGATCTTGGTCAGAAGGGCCTGCTGGTTGACGAGACTCGCGCTCGCCTGGGTGACGGCGTTCGAGAAGTAGGTCCAGGGCAGCAGCCCCGCGAAGACGAACACCGCATAAGGGATGCCTTCGGACGGAATTTTCGCGAACCGGCCGAAGATGATGGTGAAGATCACCATCGTGAAGAGCGGCTGCAGGACGGCCCACAGCACGCCCAGCACGGTCTGCTTGTAACGCACCTTGACATCGCGCAGCACGAGATATCCGAGGATCTCGCGTGAGTCCCACAGTTCGCGCCAATCGATCGCGATCCAGCCCGACCGGGGCTGGATCACCAGCGTCCTGGAATCATCCTGCGAAGCGGCGCCTCGTTCGACACGCACAGGCCCCGGCTGCATGCGGTCGAGCACCGCTGGCTCTCTCGTTGCGCTCATGGCGCCCGCCTAACGCGAAGTGCCGACGGCAAAGGGCTGTGCCCTTGCGCCGTCAGGCTCGACAGGAGCCAGGCCGGTCATGCGGCGACTCGAGATCGAGAACGCACTGATGTAGCCCGCCATGCAGGCGAGCAGGACGTACTCCACCCAGTCGATGCTGGCGGTCGCCATGAAGAAGAGACTGCCGAGCATGCATGCGACGAGCGTCGCACCCATCGATGCCACCTCCGGTGACACGCTTTGCAGACGCCGCTGGCAAGCGTACGTTCGGGCGGTCCCGACGAGAAAGAAGCCGACGAACAGTGCCAGCCCCACCAGGCCCGTGAAGAGGGCGACGGCTGCATATGCGTTCATGAGATCGATGATGCCCTGCCCCTGGCGCAGATCCTCCATGCGCGACGCGACGAAGGGATCGCCGAACAGCGGGTTCTGCATGACGAGCCTCCACGATTCTTCCGCGAGGCGCCTGCGATAGATGACGTTTTCCTGGTCGACAGTGCCGATGAACGGCAGCGTGTCGATGACGCGTTGCCCGATGGGGGTCGCCGCGAGGATGCCGGCCGTCACGAGCGCCACCGTGGCGCTCTTCAGGAACATGCTGCGGCCGGCCGGTGAGATGGCCAGGTAGAGGAAGTAGATCACGACGGCGGTGAGCCACGGCCCGCGAGCGTGCGCCGCATAGATCGCGAGGCAGAACAGCGCGGTCGTGGCGAACCTGAGCGCCCTGGACTTCACCGCGCTTCGCACGTACAGCCACAGTCCGAAGCCGATCGTCAGCGTGTAGCCCAGCGTCAGCGAATGCCCCGCGGATGCCTGGGCGCGCAGGTCTTGCCCGCGCATCAGGAAGGACCCGGCCACCGACATTCCCCAGCCCTCGGAAACCCCCTGGTACAGCAGCCATCCCTTCGCCCATTCGAAGATCGCGATGCTGCCGTAGATGATGCACGCAAGGCTGAAGGTGGCCATCGCGTCCACGATCGCCCGCCGATGCGTCATGGATCGGCTGAACGCGTAGTAGACGATGAGCGTGTCCACGCCGAACAGGAAGCTGCGGCGCAGGGTGTTGGTGAACGACTCGAAGGGCGTCACGAGCACGACCTGCAGCGTGATGTAGGCGACGAGGAGGACGTCGATCAGCGTCAGGCGACGGGCGATCCCGCCTTCGTTGCGAAGGAACAAGCGCAGCGCCAGGGGCAGCATCACCAGCAACGAGAGGATGCGAGCCTGGTTCAGCGAGAACAAGGTGTTGATGCCGATGACGGGGATGTAGAAATCGACCGGCGGGATGATGGCGAACGCGATCAGGAAGAACGCCGCCGGATTGGAGTCGCGCCTTCCCGCCCACCAGCAGGTCACCGCCGCCACTCCCGCATAGATCCAGAAGCTGGGGCTCAGGAAGGCGCACGCCGTCAGGAACAGCCAGACGTTGCGGCGCCGGACGAAGTCGGCATCGCTCATGTAGGCGCGCGCGATCGGCCGCGCCACCGCGAACACGATCAGCGCGATCGCGAGAACGACGACGAGTTCCTTGGGATGCATCGAGGCCCGGGGCTCAGCGCATCAGGCGCCGGCGCAGCGCGAACACATAGCGCTGCAGCGCCGGCGGCACCCACTGGCGAAGATGCTGGTCGAGCCGCAGCTGGAACGCTTCGCGACGTGTCTCGCCGGTGTCGCCCGGCCGGGCATGGTAGATCGTCGAGTTGTTCGGCACCTCCTTGTAGATCTCGTGCGAGGCCGTGTAGTAGTACAGGGCGATCGACCTGCGGCAGACGCCTTCGGGCGTCATGAGCGGATCCGGGTGGCCGTGGAACGACGTCGCGTCGGTGTTGAAGATGACGCAGCGATTGAAGAGCGGCAGGACTTCGCGGCACTTCTCCTTCATGTCGCGGCTCCACAGCTCGAGCGCGCCGCCCCATGACGCGTCCCACTCCTTGTTCAGGTAGACGATGACGTTCAGTCGCCGGTGCAGGTGCAGTTGCTCGTTGACGCGAAAGTCGGCGTGGATGCCGAGCTTGCCGCCGCGCGCGGTCTCGTGATAGCCCCCGCCCAGGAAATAAGGGTCCGGAATGAGGCCCTGGATGGTCGTGAGGCCTTCCAGGAAGGCCAACATCGGCTGCGAGTTGAAGAAATGGAACAGCGCCCGCGCCTGCGCATCGCAATCGGCGGGCAGGATCTGGCGCTTGTGCTGCCCGGCGTAGCCGATCTCGAACACGCGGTCGGACCTCAGGCTCTCGCGCGGAAAGTGATCGATGGCGAGCTGTGCGACATCGTCGGGCAGGAAATGGTCGAGCACGATGTGCGGGAACGGCTCCGCGAAGCAATAGTCCGCGGCGAGCGCTTCACCCGCGGCGCGGGCCTCGGCGTAGTCGAGCGCCAGGCCGTCGCGCAGGTCGACCGGCAGAACCGGCGCCGACGCCACGCTCGCGGCGTCGGAGCGCTTGCCCACGCCGCGGTCGCCCGCGACGCCGCCGGGGATGGACTGTCCAAGGGGCAACGCGTTCATGAGGAGAACCTTTCGGAGCCGGTGCTGCAGTTCACTTGCCGATGAAGCGCGCCAACAAGGCATCGAGCGCGAAGAAGATCACCAGCGCCACCGCCATCAGCACGAAGCCTGCCGTACCGTGCAGGAACCCTTGCCCCGCGGCGTCGCCGAGGTAGTACGTGACGAGCACCAGGATGACGACGCGGCAGATGTTGGCGATGAACGCAATCGGAATGATCGACGCCA
>Ga0335069_10008466_pt1 | contig 14720 bp, 14 predicted proteins | sample Lox_Sample_11_FD_206714 | JGI IMG/M metagenome (GOLD analysis project Ga0335069, IMG submission 206714) | Soil microbial communities from Loxahatchee National Wildlife Refuge, Florida, United States - Lox_Sample_1.1 | ecosystem: Environmental > Terrestrial > Soil > Wetlands | place: USA... | reverse complement strand
TTGCATGGTCAGTAACCCACCTGTCTGGAGCTCTCTTCTTTCTTGGCCCGAAAGTTACACCTCGACTTCCATAACGTCAAGCGGAGCACGACGAAATGGATCCCGAGCTCCCCTCACCTTTTACCAACATGGGAATCGAGCTGGCCAGCCCAAACCGGAAGCTATATCCCCTCGGTTCACAAAAAGTTCACTTCTAGATTATCTGCAGTGCATTGCCGCCGATTCGCCAGCCGCGCAGGATAGCCGTCGCAAGCGGGCCCAAGCCCGTAAGATCCGGCTCCGGAGGATCGTGGGTGCCCCGTCCTGGCTGGGAGAACGGTTTGCATGGCCGTCCTACGGAAGTGGCGGGGCTCCCGCGTGCTCGTGTCGCAAGAGTCGCATCTTCCGGGTGAGGACCTACGAGACCTGATCCGTTTGAACACCAGCAGGTTCTTCTTCCCCTATCAGGCCGAGGACGAGTTGTGAGGAAGAGCAAGAGGGAAAATCCCGTTCATAAGGAGGCGTCCATGAGGCGTGCATTGTTATTTTCGGTAGTGATTACCGCGGTTGTTCTGGGAGTGTTGGCAGCACCGAGCGTATGGGCTAACGATTTCGGCCCTTTGGTTTTCGATCGCGACTCGGTGGTGTACGGACGGACTTACGGAGAGTGGATGGCAGCCTGGAATCAATGGTCCTTCTCACTACCCGTGAGCGTGCATCCTCTTTTTACAGATGGAGACTGCAGCATCGGTCAGTCGGGTCCGGTCTGGTTTCTAGGCGGAAACTTCGTGCCTCCCAGCACCAGAGTCCGTCATTGCAACATCCCGTATGGGAAGGCTCTCTTCTTCCCGGTCGTCGATTGGGAGGACTCGATCCTGGAAGAGGCGCTCGCAGAACATCCGGGTGACGAAGTTTATCAGCAGGTAAACGGCCTGCGTTTGTTCGTCGAAGGGGGGCTATCCGGTGTAACCGGCCAGTATTGCGAAATCGATGGCAGGCGGATCCCTCATCTTGCCTCTAAGTACAGGATCCAGTCGACGGTATTCGGCTTCACACTTCCCGACGACAACCTTTTCAGCGCTGTGTACGGGGTTAAGTTCCCCGCGGGGACAGTCTATCCCGCGGTCGACGATGGATGGGATGTGATGGTGGCCCCGCTGTCTCCAGGGGATCACGTGATTCATTTCGGATCAAGCTGGAACGACATTACTTACTACATCCACGTGGCCAAGTAGAACCGTTGGGAGTGTCATCGCTGCTTTGGATCGGCGTAGCCTTCCCGTCAGGTCCAGCTTTGAAAGGGCCGAAACTGCACTCTTTCGAACCAGCTGTCAGTGAAGGCCGACGGAAATTATCGAAGCACAGGAGAAACGTCATGAAACGTATCGCACTTACCTCAATCATTCTGGGCCTGCTGCTCTCAGTATCGAGCGCGCTGGCCCAATTTGTCATCACGCCTGATTCGATCGCGTACGGCCGGACATACAGCGAGTGGTCGGCGGCATGGCAGCAGTGGGCCATGTCGATCCCGGTTGCGAATCATCCTCTGTTTGACAACGGCGACTGCAGCGTCGGACAGTCCGGACCGGTGTGGTTTCTGGGGGGCAAGTTCTGCGCCATCGGTAATCCCGACTGCGGCACTTCGAGCGTCGTACGCAGTTGTACCGTGCCTACCGGAAAAGCTCTCCACATAGCCGTAGTCAACGGCGAGTGGTCGGTGCTGGAAATGAACGATCCGAAGGCGCAGATTGCTGACCTGCGCTCTTACGCCGCAGCATACATTGACGGAGCTACCAATCTGGTGCTGGATGTTGATGGTATTAAGATTCCACATCTCAAGAACGCCTTCCGCGTCCAGTCGACCGTGTTCCCGTTCACGATTCCAGACGACAACCTGCTGAATGCGGTGGGAGAGGGACCGTATGCGGGTGGGAGTTACTTCCCTGGGCTCGACGACGGAGTCTACGTGATGCTGGCACCGCTGCGGTCAGGCCCGCACAAGGTTCACCTCCACGCGTACGTTCCGGCGTATAAATTCACGCTGGATATTACGTACAACCTCACTGTGACGAAGTAAGAGCGGCAACAGCGTCACGTAGCGCATTAAACCCGCAAACGTGGGCGTGGCCGGTGACAGTCACGCCCCTTTTCAAAACGAACAGGGAACGCCCCCTGTCAAGGAGGTTCTACGTGCTAAGAAAGAAATGGATTCTGATACTGGTGCTACTCGCAGTTGTACCCTGTCTCGCTCAGCAGAACAACCCACAGCGGACTCATTACTACGATACATTCGCTCGGGGGACTCTCGATCCCAACAAGTGGTTAGCGACGATTCCTCAAGCATGGGGCAGCCCCCTCGAAGTCGTGCGTGAAGTCAAGTTTGGACAATTGCGACTCGGGATTCGAAATACCGGCAAAACTGACAGCGACTCCGGGGCCGAGTGGGCGGAAACGGAGTTGTATTTTGTGAATCCCAACCATGTTACTAGCATCACCACCGATCTAGCTGTCATCAAGGCGGACGCGATTCAATGTCCCGGAAATCAGGCAACTGACTTCGGCGACACTTCCATCGGAGGCACATTCTTCAACGCTGGCACCGGTGATCCGGCCCAGGATGTGACGGCGATAGTGGTTTCTGTGAGTACGTTTTGGGACGGCCCCAAGTTGTGGACTGCTCTCTGGTGGTCGACCGGCGACGGAAGCGCGGGGGACTTGCAGTATATCGGTGAATATCCTCTTGGACAGCGGCTCAGAGCCTCCATCAAATGGGACAGGTAAATCACCGATTCATCGGCAGCATTACGATTAACGGCGTTGCCACAGAAGTGTTCTCTACCTATGCAGTGCCAGACGGCATGCCAGCCACCCAACCTCAGAAAGCGCTGAATGTGTCAGTAACGAGCCAGAACTGCACGGCGACAAGGACGGTTTCGCATGTTGAGGCATTTTTCGACAATGTGATCATCAATCAGTAGCTCGTATTCCGGCCTGAGGCAAGTGACCATCTGCCGCCCGATACCGGGCGGCTTTGCCTTACAGTGAACACATGTGTTCTGACCCTACCTCACCGGCACGCTGTAGTGCGACGCGATGACCTGCCACTGGTTGCCGAATTTCATCCAGACGTCGGTCAGGCGGTCGTGATACTCATAGGGCTTGCCGCCAGACTTACCGCGCTCGTGGTAGGCGCCGGTGACAACCGCGACATTGTCGTGGAGGCGGACTTTCAAATCCTTGATTTCGGCGACCTCGACCTGTACGGACGAGTCGGCTGTGTGCGTGATGTAACCGGACTTGCTGTAGGTGTTGCCATCTTCCACCGTGATCACGAAATCATCGGCAAGCAGAGCAGACAGCATGTCGATCTGGCGGTTCTTGTAGGATTCGGTCCATTTCTCTTCGAGTTTGCGGATGGTCGAAGCGTCGGATTTGTCCTGCGCCTGCACAGGACCCGCCGCGCAGATCAACATACACAGCGTAAGGGCAACTACCGCACGGAGATGCATGGCGACTATGTCACATCAATTTGCGGATCGGGGGTAAGTTCCTTGTGTGGTGCGTTGAACCGGGACGGTCAGCCGGGACATGGGGGGCCAGATTGGCCCCCAGTCATCTCACAGGCGAGTGCCCCTTCGGTTACGCTCAAGGCAGGTGTGCGGCACGCTAGTCGAATACGTGCTGGTCGACCGGCCGCTCGCGTTCAGGATGCAGTTTCCCCCACTGACTGTGGATCGCAACCGCGAGCCGCCGGATGCCTTCGCGAATCTGCTCCGGCTCCGCGTTAGAGAAGTTCAGCCGGAAGTGGCGGCGTCCTTCTTCGGCATAGCCGTTGTTGGCGTAGAAACACTCGCCGGCCACAAATGCCACATTTTCTTTCAAGGCGGCCTCAAACAGCTGGGTGCAGTCCATGCCTTCGGGCAATGTCACCCATAGGAACAGCCCACCTTTCGGTCGTGTCCAGGTCACTTCCGGTGGGAAGTACTCTTCCAGAGCTTCCAGCATGACATCGCGGCGCTCACCGTAAACCTTGCGGATCAGCTTGATGTGCTCGTCGAGGAAGTTGTCGCGAGCCACTTCATAGGCCACCATCTGCACAAAGGTCGAGGTATGCAGATCGGCGCCCTGCTTGAGCTGTACCAGTTTGGCGATGACTTCAGGCGGAGCCACGATCCATCCGAGGCGCAGGCCCGGGGCGAGCGTCTTGGAAAACGTGCTCAGATAGATCACATTGCCGATGGAATATCCGTCGTCGCGGCGCAGATTCTCACGGTCGATGACGATCAGCGGTCGCAGGTGATCTCCTTCATAGCGCAGCTGGCCATAGGGATCGTCTTCGATAACCGGGATGCCATAACGGTCGGCCAGCAACACCAGTTCATGGCGGCGGCCCTCTTCGAGCGTGGTGCCGCCGGGGTTCTGGAAGTTGGGCAACACGTACATGAACTTCGGCCCCAGGCGAAGCGAATTCTCCAGTTGGTCGGTCCGAAGGCCATCGTTATCGCTGGGCACGGATACGTATTCCGCTCCGTACACGTTGAAGGCCTGGAGCGCGCCGAGGTATGTGGGAGCCTCGACCAGCACACGGTCGCCGGGGTTGATGAACAGCTTGCCGATCAGGTCGAGCGCCTGCTGCGACCCGGAGGTGAGCAGTACATTCTCGGGCTTCGCCTTCACGCCGTAGCGCGCAGTGTGGCGAGCGATCATCTCGCGTAGCGGTTCATACCCTTCGGTGGCCCCGTATTGCAGGGCCAGGCGGCTTTGCGTTTCGAGCACCTTCAAACAGGCTTCGCGAAACCGTTCTACGGGGAACACGTCGGGAGCCGGCAAGCCTCCGGCGAAGGAGATGATTTCCGGCCTTTGAGTGATCTTGAGGAGTTCTCGGATCGCCGAGCTTTTGATGTTCTTGGCGCGCAGAGCGTAACGGGAAGTCCATGCAGTGGACATCGTGCCCTCCCGTTAATTGAGTCTATCTCTAAATGCAGCGTTGCGCGGTGACGATAGGCCGTGGCCTAGTGACCGGGATCACATCTCGGCGGTGACCTGGGTACCATGCTGCGGATCTCTGAAACGCAGGATCCGATTCGAATTCCGGCTCATTCAGCCACCCACTCTTTCACACGACGCAGGAGCGAGCCTGGGATCTCGGCCTCGAGTTCAACCAGGCCGCCGCGATACTGGCGGGAATAAATGCGGGCCCGGGCCTGGAGCAGGGCAAGCGTCTTGCCTTCTTTCTGGGGAATACTCAGGCGCACGCGGCTGGGCCGATCTTCCTCCAGAACAGCATCGATGCGGTCGAGCAGGGTGGTCAGGCCGCTTCCCCTTGCCGCCGAAACGTGCACCGTCCGCTCATCGTCGAGCAACGACTCTCGTTGCTTGGGCGCAAGAAGATCGAGTTTGTTCATCACGTGAAGCCGGGGCTTCTTCTCCGCCTCGAGTTCCTTGAGAACGCTTTCGACCTGGGCGTCCTGTTCGACGGAGATTGGGCTACTGGCATCTGAGACATGCAGGATCAGGGAGGCGCGTTGGACCTCTTCGAGCGTTGCGCGGAAGGCCGACACCAGCGTGTGCGGAAGATGGCGAATGAAACCGACAGTGTCGGAGAGCAACACGCGGCGTTTGCTGGGCAGGGTGACCGCGCGAATCGTGGGATCGAGTGTGGCGAACATGCGCGGCGAGGCGAGGACGCCTGAATTCGTAAGAGCATTGAACAACGTCGACTTTCCGGCGTTGGTATAGCCCACCAGTGCGACCGTTGCCACGGGCACTGCCTCGCGGCGCTGGCGCTGTTGCGCGCGAATGCGACGGACGTCCTCGAGTTGTTGCCTGACGTGCCGGATGCGACGGTAGATTTTGCGCCGGTCGGTTTCGAGCTGCGTTTCGCCGGGTCCGCGAGTGCCGATGCCACCGCCCAACTGGGACATTTCAATGCCGCGACCGGCCAGGCGCGGAAGCATGTACTCCAACTGCGCGAGTTCGACCTGCAACTGGCCTTCGCGCGTTCGGGCATGTCGCGCAAAGATGTCGAGAATGAGCTGGGTTCGGTCGATGACTCGTGTGTTCACTACGTTCTCGATGTTCCGCTGCTGCGATGGCGACAGGTCGTGATCGAAAAGGATGACATCCGCCGATACGGAAGCGGCCGCTCCGGCGATTTCTTCGAGTTTCCCCTTGCCGATCAACGTGGCCGGTTCAGGACGGTCGCGCTGCTGCGAAACTTCTCCGGCGATCTCAGCGCCAGCGCTGGTCGCAAGGCTTCGCAGTTCGTCGAGCGATTCTTCCCAGCTGAAGTCGGGCGAATCCGATGGAAGGATTGCCGCGACGCTCGTGGCGTGATCCCGGGCGGCTTGTGCGCTGGGTGTTACTGCCGATGAGCTTTTGCCGGTTCCCCGCCGCTGCGAGCGGAACTCTACCCCAACCAGAAATGCACGCTCCTGGCGTTGGGAAGAGTTCGGAACCGGTTTCGGCGTATGGCGCGAGGGGCCTCGCCTGGTCAATGGAGACTCATTTCGGGGCGCACCCAGTTCGTCATCCTTCGGTGCCTGAAGCCGAATTTGTGATCGCCGGCTCAGCAGATGCGGCGGCTACCGCGGGTTTCGATTCAGCATGGCCGTGCGACTGCCGCGCCATGACGACTGTTGAAATCGCATGCTTGAAGATCAACTGTTCCTGGTTACCGGTTTCCAGAATCACGGAATACTTGTCGAACGACCGGATTCGACCAGTCAACTTCACGCCGCTCACCAGATAGATCGTGATGTTGTGCCGCTCCTTGCGGGCTGTATTGAGAAAGGAATCCTGAATGTTTTGTTGCGCCGGCTTCTGTTCCATCTGCCGATCTCCTTCATGGGTTAGATGCCGCGCCACTGTCACGGGGAGGGCAATTGGCGGCAGCCTCTCTTTTGGTACTGAATCCTACAATACGGTGTCTGGCACGGCTTTTCAACTTATGAGCAGCAAGGTCACTGACCGGAAGTTGGACACCCCGTTCGTCCGGCGGGCGAAGCCATGTCTGGACGGCGGGCTGCAATCCTTTTACTATCTTCCATCACGCCGAGGAGCCACCTGTGCATCTGATCAACCTGCCCACGGATTTCAACACCAACTTCCTGATGGCGTTGCGCTGGTTCCACTTGCTTGCCGGAGTGACCTGGATCGGACTGCTTTACTTCTTCAACCTCGTTAACGTGCCGTTCATGAAGGAACTCGACGGACCCACCAAGGGCAAGGTTGTGCCCGCCCTGATGTCGCGTGCGCTGTGGTGGTTTCGCTGGGGATCGGTGGTCACGGTGCTGGTGGGATTCGGTTACTGGCAGAGCATTGTTGGCTCCGATGCCCGCAACGCGGGCGCGTCAACGAGCACGGCGATGGCCAGCTTCTTTCTGATCTGGACCGTGACCTGGGCGGTGATGTACGCGTGCGTGATTCCGGGCAAAGGCGTCCTTGATAAAGGGCCCGTCTTGGCGGTGGTCTATACGATTGTCGTCCTGGCCGCAGCCTGTCTTTTCCTTCGCATCAACAACCATGGATGGGAAGGCAATCGCATGCAGGCAATCGGCATCGGCGGGGGTTTTGGCTGGATGATGATGCTCAATGTCTGGGGCGTGATCTGGCGCGCGCAGAAGAAGATCATTCAGTGGACGCGGGATTATGCGGCCAACGGCGCTCCGATTCCCGACCGGGCGAAATGCCTGGCGCGCCAGGGGTTCCTCGTGTCGCGTGCGAATTTTGTGCTCTCGTTCCCGATGCTGTTTCTGATGGGTGCGGCAAGTCACTATCCGATGTTCGGGAGATAGCCACTGCTCCCAACAGCCGCCACCGGGAGAGGAAGGCGAACCCGGGCTGCCTCTTTGTTCCGCAGCGTGTCGCGGAAGCGTGCGGGGCTCATCCCTGTCATCCGACGGAAGACGCGCGTGAAGTGGCTCTGGTCGGCAAAGCCGGCCGCGAGGCTGATCTCTGCAAGAGGCAGCTCGGGTTTGAGCATCTGCTCGCAAGCAGCTCGAATGCGCAGGCGGTGCACACGCTCTCCGATTCCTTCGCCGACAAACCTGCGAAACACGCGGGAGAGGTGGACAGGGTGAACGCCGGCCTCGCGACTGAGACCGTCGAGCGTCTGACGCTCCGAGTATTCTGCGTCAAGTTTCTCGACTACGCGTGTCAGCCACGCCGGCCGCTTTTGCGCGCGATCGCGGGGCATTCGCGCGACGAGATCGAGCAATTCCGTGAGGAGACACTCCACCGACAAGTCATCGACCGAGCGACCGGAGTGGACTTCCCGAAACAACCTCAACCCGAGCCATAGGAGTTGGCCTCCGTGGCAGTCGTCGTGGGCGACGTCGAGTACCGCGGAACACTCCTGCAGGCGGAACTCCCAACCTTGCCGGAGCTCAATCTCGAAAAACCGGACGCCATGTGGACCGATTTCGTCCTGATGAGGAATTCCGGCAGGACGGAAATGAACGGTGAACGGACGGAACTGCCTTTCCTGGCGGCCGTAGCGTTCACCGTAAAGGCCGTCCAGCAAGATGGCGAAAAAAGCCAGTTCGTGCGAGTGGGACGGGAGCCTGCGTGGCGAAGTGTGGCTCAAATCCGTAAAGATCGCACCGCACAATTCGCGTCTATTCTGGACGGCTCCGTAAAACGAACCCGCCCCCAGAGCCTGCTGGCTGACTGCGTTTGCCATTCCCTACCCCGAGGTTGCTTTTGTTCTAGACGCCTGTTACCTGTCTTCGTTAGCGTTATGGCATCGATGTGGGTGTGTTCCCGGAGGTCATGATGATGCGTTTCTGGTTCCTTGTCCTGCTTTGTTTTGCAGCGTTCCTCCTCGTCGTCGGCGGATCGAGAACTCCCGGCACGGCACAGGCGTCTGCCGATGCTTCGACCGCTCCTGTCTATACGGCGGATGGAAAGCTGGTGTTCCCCGCCAATTACCGCGAGTGGATCTATCTGACCACCGGGTTGGACATGGATTACAGCCCGAATGTCAATTTCGCCGACCACGACATGTTCGACAACGTGTTCGTGAATCCCGAGGCATACCACTCGTTTCAAGCAACAGGAACCTGGCCGGACAAGACCATTTTTGTGCTTGAAGGGCGCATGGCGGCGAGCAAGGGCTCCATCAACAAGAGTGGACACTACCAGACCACCGACATCATGTCGCGCTCGATTCACATCAAGGACACCTCACGTTTTGCGGCAACCGGCGGCTGGGCGTTTTTCGGTTTCGGCGAGGGAAACACGTCGACCCAGATTCCCAAGGAAGCTGTGTGCTATTCCTGCCATTCCGATCATGCGGCCGTGGATACGACGTTCGTGCAGTTCTACCCGACACTGCTCGAAATCGCCCGCCAGAAAGGGACTTTCAGCCAGGGATACCTGAAGGATGAGGCGTCAGTGAAAAAATAGCCATGGAGCTTCGCCTCTCCTCAGCTTTCCTGGGCAGCAAGACTCCACGCTTTGCCGTCAAAGTGCGCTGGAGGGGCAAGGCCGAAAAGAGTAAGGATGGTCGGCGCCACGTCGGCAATATGCGGTTTCTCGGCAACGATCTTGTGGCTGGAGAAGAGAACACCCGGTACGAGACGCGGATCGATGCAATGGTCGCCGCTCCAGGCCTTCATGTTGTCCTCAAAGACCTGCCCGGTCACTTTGCCCAGCACCGAATCCCAGGACGCGCGATATCCGGCGCCGTAGCCGACGATCAGGTCGGGCGCATTCTCGGTGTACGGTCCGCGATAGACACTGCCCGTAATGAATACGCCTGTGATCCCGATTTCGCCTGAGGCGGGATCTTGCAGACCGTTCAACTTCTGTTGCAGTTCGACTTTCAGGGCCTCGACATCCGCTGGATCGACAATGCCCTGCTTCTCACGGCCCTTGACGTTGAGATAGAGGCCGTTCAGGCCCATGGTGTAAGCGCGCGTGCGCGACCAGTCGACGTCGTCAAACCAATCTCCGCTCTCGGTCTTGCCATCTTGCAGCGCGAGATAGCCGTTCTGATGCAGCCATGCGTTCAGGTTCACGCAACGGGCGAAAGACTTGAATCCGTGGTCGGAGACGACCAGCAATAACGTATCGTCATCGATCTTCTCCATGACGCGGCCGATCAGCTTGTCCATGCGCTGGTAAAGTTCGGGGATCACGTTGGGGCGCTGGTCGCGAGGGACTTCACGCGCCGCCGGATGATCTTCGTCCAGATAACGCCAGAACATGTGCTGGACGCGGTCCGTCGTATCGAAGACACAGGTGCAAAGACCTTGCTTTGTCTTGTCGAGCGCGTCAAATAACATGCGCTCGCGATCTTCATGATTGGAATAGCACTGCGTGAGGAAGGCTTCGTCGTCGAGTACGTGCTCATTGAGCGCCCATGTATCTTCAGCAAGGCCGAGCGTGGCGAACGGGCCGTACAGCTTCGCCAGATAGATCGAGTAGGTGACCGGGTGGGAGATGGGCAAGTCGGGATGCCCGGGATCAATGTTCACCGGCGATACGTAGACTTCCACCTCCGGCGAAACTTCCTTGAGGTAGAAGCGGCAGATGCCATGCGCCGTGAAGCCGAGTCCGGCTTTGAACGCGACGGGAATCCACTCGGAGTACTCGCCCACTTTCAGGGTCAGCTTCTCCGACCCGACGACAATGCGGGCTTGCTTGGCAACTGCATCAGGGCGAACTTCGAACGGCACGCGCATTTCATTGCCGGCCGTCTCGGCCAGCGGACTGTCGGGACCTGGAATGTAGGAGGTGCAGACTCCGTTGCGTCGCTCCATCGGTACGCGCACGCCGCCCTCGCGGAACTTGTCGCTTGAACTGCGCGTGGTGCACAGGCAGAACGTCCCCTGGCTGCCTTTCAGGTCGGGCACGCACATTCCAGAGAGCAGGACACCGGAAAACTTTTCGGGCGGAAACGTCACGGGAACGCGAATCACGGAACTGAAGATCCCAGCTTTGCCAAGCCAATGCCAGAAGGGAGTTCCCTTGCGCATGGCTTTGATTTCAGTCTTGCCGAAAGGAATCGAGTACTTGCCGATTTTGATGTGACGCTTCGGGCCTTTGATTTCCGCCGACGAGAGAAACGGCAGGTAATTGCTGGTATCACGGGCAAGGAAATCGTAGATATTGTGCTTGCCGGGGTTCACTCCGGTCATGAACGTGGACCACGCCACCGGAGAAATTGCTGGGAACGTCGTGCGCAATTTGGTGAACGTTCCCTTCTCACGCAGCTTGGCCAGATTCGGCAGCTTGCCTTCGTTCATGAAGCGTTCGGCCAGTTCCGGGTCCATCCCGTCGAAGCCAAGAATTACGGCGCGACTGAACTTCGCTTTGCCATACGCGTTGCGCCGCCGAACGAAGCGAAACAACTGGCGTATCGGCCAGGTCGCCAGCGCATAGAACGAATAGAGGAAGGCGACAAAGATCGCCCAGAAAGACGAGAGCACGGCGAAACCCGCGCCGGGCCCGGCATACGCGTGAGCCGGCTGCGGCGCAATTGCCAGCGCGATCAACGCCGCAAGTAAGGCAATGCGAACGACCAACGACGAACGACCAATGACGGGCCACGACTGTGGCGACTGTTCCCGCATCCCGCTCATACCTTGATCCCCAAAAGCTCCTTAAAAATGAAGCCAGCAACCATCGAAAGAATGAAGAACAGCCAGATCCAGTTCATTTCATAGCCGGCGATGTCGATTGCGCGCTCGGGATAGTTGACTGCAATCGACTCGACCGGACTGTCGTTGGGCAAAGCCGGCTCTGCGGAATAGAGCATACGCTCCCAGAAATGCCCGCGCAGCCGGACCGGCGAAACTCGCGACAATTCCGGAGACACTCGAACTACTTTGGTCACGGAGTGTCCGGAAGCAATGACTTTGACCTCATAAACGCCGGACTTGCTAGCCGATAATCGCCATACCGCCTCATTGTCCGCCGGAATGTGCACGGCTGGAGCAGTCATCATAATCTCTGCCGGAAGATCAAGGCTCAGATCGTTCAGGGTCTCAGAATTACTGACCTTCACGGTGAGCAGAAATGGTGCATCCGGAGTCATCGGCGTCGCGCCCAGGTAACGATCGAGTTGCACGATCAGCAACGTGATCGGAATGATGACGTACAACAAAGGCATGAATGCGAGGCGCAAGTAGCGGCCTGTCCCGCGCAGAATTCGTCCATAGGACCCCATGACCACATGAAGCTGATCCTGAAAGAGCCGCACCGCCAGGAGGTGTGCCTTGAGCTGATCTTTGGCGATTCCGATGGCTTTCTGGTTCGACGTGTACCCGAACAGAACAACCATCAGCAGGCCAATTACGATCGACAGCACGACTACGATGGCGAGCGGACTCGTCAAGAGAAACAGCTTCACGGCCAGCAACGCTGGCATCCAAAAAAACGCCGGATTGTGCAGGAAGAGCAAGCTACTCGATGTACCCCAAGCCGCGGAGCCGCTTCTGAACATCTTCTTTCGACTTATTGCTCTCTTCGGGCGGCATGATCTTCTTGATTTCTTTTTCCAGCATATGGATCACGAACTCGTCGACGGATTCGTATCCGGCGACGTCCGCGCATTGTTTCACTTTCTCGAGAAGTTCGCCCTCGATCTTCACTTTGTGTGAACCGAACATGCGTTCCTTTCCGCTGTGGGACGCCCCGTCGCGCTTACTGGCGCGCGAAAACGGACCTTCCCATCATATCTTTGCTTTTCGCGATCCCAAACTCGGCAAGAATTGTCGGCGTGATGTCGGTCAGGGCCGGGTCCTGCGTCTCGATCTTACGATTGCTCAACAGCACCCCCGGCACGAGCGTGTAATCCATGCAGTGATCGCCGCTCCAGGCGTTTGTATTGTCTTCGAGCAGATCCGGCGGGAACGCGCCCAGAATCGTCTTCCAGCCTGCCCGATAGCCGCGGTTATAGCCGATCAGGGCATCAGGACCACTGCGCGCGTACGGGCCTTGATAGACCTCGCTGGCCAGATCTATACGCGTGATGACCTGCGCATTGCCTTGCGGATCGCGGACCATCAGCAGTTTGTCGCGAATCTCGCGGAGCAAGGCATCCGCCTGAGCAGGATCGACAATGCCCTCGCGCTCACGCCCGCGCGTGTTGACGTAAAGCCCGTTCAGTCCCAGTGCATAGGCGCGCGTCCGGCTCCAGTCGACTTCAGCAAACGGTTCGTTGGCATCCGGGGCGCTGCCCTGCTCAAGCGAGATGTACCCATTCTCGAGCAGCCACGTATTCAGATTGAACGATCGCCGGTAAGGAGCGAAGCCGTGGTCGGAGAGTACGAGGAGTGTCGTGTTCTCATCGACCTTCGGCAGCACTTCGCCAAGCACCTGGTCAATCTGCTGATAAAACTCTTCGAGCGCATTCCCGTACTGCGCGGCAAGCCCCGCGTCGTACGCAGGATGCGCTGGGTCGGTCAATCGCCACATCATGTGCGCATTGAGGTCGAGACTCGAAAAATAAAAGAAGAACAGGCCCTCGTGGAATTTGGGGGACTCGGCGTCAAAAGCGCGGCGGTGTTCGGCCAACACAGTGCGAGACTGCTCGAGAAACTCCCTGTCGTCGAGCACGCCGTCAGATAGTGCCTTCGTGTCTTCCGCGATGCCCTGCGTGTGGTATTCGCCAATCTCCTTCGCCAGGTCGCGCGAATAGCTGGATGGCGTGGAGATCGGCAACGCCGGGTTCTCCGGATCGATATTGATTGGCGAAACATAGAGCTCAAATCGCGGATGCGCCTGCTTCAGGAAAAAGCGGCAGATGCCGCGCACGTTGCCGATCAACGGCATCAACTGAAACTCCACCGGCACCCAGCCGCTCCACTCGCCCTCTTTTAGGACAAATTCCTGATTCTGAAAACGAATGCGAGCCACGGGTTCCAGCGGATCAACATCGACGGTGAACGGCTCAGTCGCGGCCGGCGAATTCTTGCGGAACGTGTTCGCAGGGCCGATCAGGCCGCTCGTCACACGGTTGTTTTGCACTTCGACCTGGACGACCTCTCCGCCCTCGACAGCTCCTGCAACCGCCGTCAGATCGTCGGTGTAGTAGGTAAACGTGCCATAGGTGCCACGCAGGTCGGGCGTACCCATGCCGGAGAGCGTCTTTCCTTTGGCGGAGATCGGCGGAAAATTGGCGGGAATGCGGTAGACAGAATTCGGAATGCCGCGCTCGTCCAGAAATTCCCAGAAGGCCTTGCCATGGCGAAGCTGATCCGCGCTCCCCGAGCCCAGTGGGATCACCCAACTCCCTATGCTGAGACTATGTTTTGGGCCCTCGACGCGAGAAGTCGAGAAATAGAGTTGGAATGTCTTCGGATCGCGGTGAATGAAGTCGAAGATTCCGTGCCCTCCGGCGTTCATCCCCGTGATGAGATTCGACCATGCCACCGGGCTTTGCGGCGGGATGCTGGTCGTCAGACGGCGAAACGATCCCTGCGCGGCCAGGCGGGCAAAGTTCGGCATCTTGCCCTCGGCCATGAATTTGGTCAGAAGATCGGGGTCCAAGCCATCGACGCCGAGGATGATGACCTTCTTCGCTCCCGACGTGCCACGGGCGCGTTCGCAGGATAAGAAAAGGATCGGCATCAGCGCGCACACAGCGATTGTGCACACTCGTGCCCGGCTGACGTGTCTACGTAGACTCACGGCTAACGGCCTACTCTCGCGGATGGGCGCACATTTCGGACTTTGCAGGCGGCCCAGAATCCCTGGTGTTTGCGGCTTGAACAGCCAGATCAGCAGATAAC
>Ga0335069_10008465_pt1 | contig 14721 bp, 19 predicted proteins | sample Lox_Sample_11_FD_206714 | JGI IMG/M metagenome (GOLD analysis project Ga0335069, IMG submission 206714) | Soil microbial communities from Loxahatchee National Wildlife Refuge, Florida, United States - Lox_Sample_1.1 | ecosystem: Environmental > Terrestrial > Soil > Wetlands | place: USA... | reverse complement strand
TTCACTAATTGCCCGTTCTGCATTCATAAAGTCGGGAAAGTCGACGAAAAACATCATTTAGGATTTAATGTAGTAAAAAAGGTTTATCAGTGTCTTCGCTGTGGCACTAGTGGGAAACTCACTGATTTAAAAGAGTTAGCTCTTCTATCTGGTAGTGTATCGTCCACATTCCAGGATATCAGAAATAAAATACATAAAGTATTTAAACGCAATAAGTTCAATAAAATTGATCTGAATGAGATTAGTTGGGAGCTGACTAAAGATAATACTCCGTTTGCATATCAGTATCTGACAATTCGTGGATTTACAGATAGTGAAATCAAGAAATATGATATTCGAGTTGGTATCCCCTATTTTGATGAAGAGAAGCAGAAAGAAATAAGGAAGTGGGTTGGCCGAATATTATTCCCATTTTACAATAACTCAAATGAGTGTGTGTATGTAGTTGGTAGAACTTATAATGGTGGAAATCCGCGATACATTAATTCAGAGGGAAGTAAATCAAGTATTCTGTATAATATAAATAATGTAAAAGATGTAGTCATTATTTGTGAAGGAATTATCTCATCTATTTCAGCCGAGAGAATAACTGGAGTGTCGGCAGTCGCATTATTAGGAAAGTCAATAACTGACTACCAAGTAAATCTGATAAAAAATAAGACCAACTTAGTTTATCTATCTCTTGATGCTGACACTACCTCTGAAGAGAAGAATAAAGTTATATCAAAATTACTAGCAGCAGATATTAAAGTTCATCTGGTTGATCTCCCGCTTATTACCAATGAACGTGGTAAATTAAAAGATCCTGATGACCTAAAAAATGTTTACATGGAATTCTTTGAAAAGGCTCGATCCGAAACGATCTCCAGAACAACTTTAAAGAGGCTTGGTAGGTCTGTGGAGGAGTTTTTAAACCCTACCGCGCACCCGCCCCCGCGTTTTAAATTATGAAATTGGATTTTATCTCAATAATAAAACTTTTATAATAAAAGAGGTAACATATGTCATGGTCAGAGACGTTCCTAGCAATTATGCTGTTTTGCCAGCAGCAGCTTGGTCCTAATTTTGCCAATTGTAAAAACTCGCGTATAAAATGCGTTCAAACTAATATTGCTTCGGGTAGATTAGTTGCAGGTAAAGATAATAAAATAAACGCATTCAATGAAGTAAATTTTGTGAATAGTTGTCTTGATGATCCCAATTACACTCTTCCTGAACTTCCTAAAGTAGCTGAAGTTAAAAAGGAAGAGACCAAACAAGAAGCTAAAAAAGAAGAACCTAAGAAATGAATTATTTCATAGTAGATGGCAACTACTGTGCTATAAGAGCCATTTTTAAAGGTATGAATATGACAACTTCGGATGGGTATCCATCTGGAGGATCATACATATTCTTGAGGATGCTTCACAACTTCCTTGAGTTTGGTAAGCCTATCGTCGTATTTGACGGTGGTCACGCTAAATGGCGTGAGCAGCTTTATCCTGAATACAAAAATAAACCCAAAGATCCAAATAAAGTAAAAGATGTTGGAAGAGAAGAGGCTTTCAATGCTACGTTTACTCTTCTCCCAGAACTTCTTCCTAAAATGGGGATACCAACAATTCGGATGGCAGGAGAAGAGGCGGATGACGTAATCTTTAGATTAGCTAAAGGTTTAGTTGATGATGGGCATCATGTCACAGCAATTTCTGACGACGAAGACTATCTCCAAATGATTAACTATGGGGTATCAGTATTTCGAGCTATGAAGGGTGAACATTGGAATAAAGATAATTTTATTTCTTACTGTGGGGTTAATCCGGAAGAGTTTATTTTATATAAATCTCTTCAAGGTGATAACTCAGATAATATTGCTGGGATCAAAGGAGTAGGAGAGGCAGCTGCATTAAAAATTGTTAAGCAGTTGAAAAGTCCTACGATTGAATCACTAATTGAGTGGGCAAATTCCAATGACTCCTCTATCGCTAAGAAAGTAAAAGAGAATATTTCTATTGCTAAAAGAAATCTTTTGTTAATGGATTTATCAAAATGTCATATCACGCCTGATGAGGCTGGTTTGGCACTAGCAAAAGCAGTAGTAGAAGCTAAACCTAATTTTGACTATGTAAAAAGTAAGTTTCAGAAAATGGAATTTAAGACCTTAGGAATATGGTTGGACTTCGTAGCAAAGCAATAAGATGTCAGATAATAAACCCCCCGAATATTTATATTCAATCGAATTTCAGAGAACTGTTCTTAAACTATTATGTACTAATTTACGATTTGCTGTTGAGTTTGGTGCACTAGTTAAGGCCGAGTATCTTGAAACCAAATCTCTTAAAATCATCTATGATATTATCTACAAGTACATTCTTACCTATGAGACCGAGCTTGAGAAAGATCAGCTCTTTGTTAAAATAGAAGAGTACGTAACTTCTCATGGGTATGGAGTTGAAGTTAGTCAACTTCTATTCGAAGAGGTAAAAGAGATATTCAAGATTTACATTAAATCAGAACAATCTATTATTGACTCCTTTGTTAAATTCGCTAGACGAATGGAGTATAAGAACGCAATTATCAGTTGCGTAGATATGCTGGAAAAGGATCCTGATGGGTCTTACGAGAAGGGATTAAAATTAATTGATGAGGCTGTTTCAGTTGGATCAGGGATCGATGAGGGACTAAATTTCGAAGGGATCATTAATCTAAAAGAATTATCAAGTAAAATCTATAGTCCTGATAAACTGATTAAGACCGGTATTCATAAATTTGATAGAGCGTTTGAGGGTGGTCTTGCTCCAGGTGAGGTCCATGTAGTTCAAGCTCCACCTAAAAGTGGTAAATCAACTCTAGGTTGTAATATTGGTGCATTTAATATTGCGACCGGTCACACGGTATTTCACGTAACATTAGAAATTAGTGAAATTGCAATTGCGACTAAATATGCATGTCGGTTGACAGGATTTACTTACGGAGAGTTGAATAATATGCACTCTCCGGAATATAAGGACAAAATTAAGACATTCCTAAAATACAAGCCTAATCTTTTTGTCAAACACTGGCCGGAAGGGACTGCAAATACTCTTCATATCCGATCTTGGATTTCCAGAATTAAGAGTAAGTATAATGTTAAGCCGTCATTAATTATTATAGACTACGATGACTGTTTGGTACCAGTTCGTGGATCTAATGATGATATGTACGGAGATGCTGGAGAGATCTACAAAGACTTAATTCAACTAGCTGATTATTTTAAGTGCCCAATTCTCACTTTCGCCCAGCCTAATCGAGAGTCTTGGGAATTAGCAAATAAATTTGAATTAATTCGTAAACAGCATTTAGCCCACTCAGCTCGTAAAGCTCATCGAGCATGGTCAATTTCTTCTATCAATTTTGCTGATGATAAACCGGACGGAATATTATATCTAGGAGATAATCGTCGTGGAGAGAGTAATGTTAAAATTCCGCTTACTCGAGACCTTGCACGGGCGTTATTCAAGGAGAAGCAGGGGGACTAAATAATGGAACAAATTGCACTAGTAACTTTAATTCTAATTGCGTGCTTATTCTATAATAACAGTAGAATAAATCGGAAGCCTACTCCTACAATAAATAAGACAGTAGGAGAATCAAAAGTTAAAAACGGATACGTCTCTATGAGACGTCATTGGATGTATGCGACAGATCGAGATCTAAAAGATTTGATGATGAGCAGAAGGTATCGTGATCTTCTTCAAAAATTTGAAGAAGAAACTGAAAATCATATGTATAAAAATCTTTTCATTTAATGGGGAACAATGAAAAAGAGAAAACGCAAACCAATAGTACCAGTGTGGGCAACTCTTCAAGATTGTCTTTTTAAGACGAAAGAGAATACTCCTCTTACTAAATTCGAGCTTAATTTTATGATTGAGCGCTATGGTGATAACTGGAGACAGGAAATTAAAAGATTAATTGGTGAATAATATTCTCACTACCCCGAATGTTTTTTACGGAACGACCGATAAGTTCTTAAAGGGGAGGAAAATATGAAAATCACACAAATCAATAATCGGTTCTTAGTCGAGACTCCAGATACCCGACTTCACATGTTGAATGAGAAGTCGCTCACATACTTCTTGAAGAATCAGTTGAAATTAAATAAAGTACAACGTATTGAGCTGCTTAATCAACTGGACGAGTATGGTAGCGTAACACTAGTACTTGAGGCTGCATAATTAAATGAAGTTTCCTGTTTGTGATAAGTGCAATCTATATAAGACCTGTGATAAGCCGTTCGCGCGGAATACCACAGGTTTTATCAATCCCTCGCTGATCATCATTGGTGACATCCCAGCTGATGATAAAGGAAATCTTTTATCCGAAGATGCTAAGAGATTAATTGAATCTGCACTAGGAGTACCTGATGCTTTTGATGTAGTTTACTACTACACAACACTTCTCAAATGTTACCCTCATGCTGACCCAGTGACTAAGGATCGCGGATATCGCGTCCCATCAAAAGAGGAAACTGATCACTGTAAAAATATTCTTCTTAAAGAGTTGATGGCTCATGATGAGTCGGTTCCTATCGTGACTCTTGGTAATACCGTACTAGAATCTTTGGTTGAGGATGTTAAGGGTATTACTACTGAAATTGGAATTGGTAAGAAATTGAAAGTCTTCAATAAGACTTTCAATTTAATCCCAAACTACAGTCCTATTGCCGTATTGAAAAATCCTAATCTCATGACAAGATTTAAGCAGACTTTTGTTAAAGCATTAAATTTTGACGGTGACAATACTGATATTAAAGATCGCATTAAAATCTTAAATCCGGATGAATCAGTAGCTTATCTAAAAAATCTTTTGGAATTAGTTAAATCTGGAAAGATTGACTACTCCATCTTCGATATTGAGACTAATAACTTCTCTCCACATAAAGGGAAGTCTATTATGTACTCATTTGCCCACGAAGCCGATTCAATTGGTGTATCGATACCTCTCTCCGTAAATAATGAATTTCATAAAGAGAACACCCTCGCCGCTCTCAATGTTAGGCCTCCTCAAGAACTAGCTAAACGAAGAGAAGAAATCTATGCGAAAATTGAGGCTGGTGGTCATGATGGTGCAGATATTGAAGAAGCCAGACCAGAGCTTGAATCTTTAAATAAACAAATTGAGGATCATCTAGAAGAGCAATTTCAGAGAATTAAAGATAGGTACACAATCCCTTTCACTGTTTCTCCAGCTCAAGCTGCCAAAATCCAACAGCTCGTTCTTGAGGTCTTATATAATGCTGCTATCGTAGGCCACAACCTTAAATTCGACTTAGGATTTCTATTAATTGAACTTTTACTAGATATCTACCGAGTCAAGATTAAAAATGACACATTGATCAGTGGTCACCAACTAGATGGTCTTAGATCCGGTCTCAAATTGAAAGAGAGAGCCCGTCGGCAATTTAATGTGACTGATGATTGGGAGCATATTGCCGAAGGATATCTTAGTAAGTTTCACGCAGTAGCAGATAGACATTTCGGAAATATTCCTACTGGTCTTTTAGGAGAATATTCAGCACTAGACGCTTACTGGAACTTAAGAGTACACCAATCTGATCAAGAAAGAATAGTTCCTGGTACAGAGCATATTCTGGAAGAGATAGTCCGCGCCAGTATCCCATTTGCTGAGGCGGAGCAGAAGGGCACTGAAATTGATATCGAAATGTACGATTTTATTCGTAATGCCTTTGGTACTGCTATTGCTCAATATAAAGCTGAGATGCGAGAGCTTCCTGTAGTTCAGAAACTAGTTAAAGTTAAAATTGAAGAATTTAAAGCACATAATGCAAGTCCACGGACCAGAAAGAAAATGTCTGAGCAGGAAATGCTTGATCAGAGTTTTTCTCCTACTTCACATAATGAGGTCAGAAATATTATCTACGGGAAAGATAACTTCGGATTGCCAATATCAGAGAATTTTATGACTGATGGTGGCAAGAAACAGATTAAACAACCTCAGACAACAGCAGAGGCATTAGACTGGTTGAAGACTCAATGTCCAGCAGATTCGGATGCGTTCAAATTTATTACTTCACTATCTAAACATAATGAGATCTCGACTTTATATAGTCGACTTAATGGATTACCAAATAATATGATTGGTAACTCATATAAGCCTGAGTTCTTCTTACCGGGTACAGTTACTGGACGATTAAGTTCTGGATGGCATTCAATTCCAAGTAAGAGCGACTTTAAGCGGGTATGTACAAGTCGATGGAGAGATATTGGTGGATTATTCTTGGCGCCTGACGCGAGCCAGCTAGAACTTAGGATTATTGCGAGTGTTGCTAAAGAAGAGACAATGATCGATGCCTACGCGGGAGATATTGATCTTCACGTAGATACAGGAGCAATGGTCGCGACATACCGATTAGGTAGAAAAGTCCCGATTGAAGAAGTAACGAGTGAACAGCGGGGTGCAGGTAAGACTATTAATTTTGGTATTGCCTACGGTAAGACAGCATATTCAATGGCGCCCGAATTAGGAATTACTTCAGAAGAGGCAGAAGCACTATTGAGTTATTTCTTTGACGGTCGTCCGAAGCTCCGTGACTGGATTGCTCAGCAACATAGGGATGTTCTTAAGAATGGCTATGTCTTGACCCCCATGGGTAGGATTATTCCTGTACCAGATGCATTCTCTAGAGATAAAAAGCTAGTCCACCACGCCAAGAATTGTGGTGTAAATTATCCGATTCAATCTTCAGCATCCGACATCATTGAGATAACGAATAATCATTTAATGTTCGGACTTAGAGACGACCACTACAAAACATTGTTTCTCTCTACTGTCCATGACTCATTAGAATATGATGTCTATCCCGGTGAATTATTTCAAGTAATGAAACGGCTAATTTATCTCTACGAGGTAAAGATGCCTCAAATTTATCCGTGGATCACTTGTCCATTGCGGATGGATATTGTTCTCGGTACCAGCTGGGGTGGTGGTATTGAGTTCAAAGTAAAAGAGTTAGACGATGATCACTGTGTGCTATCAGGATCAGCTCTTAGAAAAGATTTTCTCAATTTACAGCATTTCGGTCAAAAAGCCTATAATATTGAGTTAGATATTTTGGAAAAGAAAGAGACTAAGAATTTTCCCATTGATATTGTATATAGAGATAAAGAAAAATGGACTTGTGATGTAAAAATATGGAAGAAATGAGGTTATTAATATGTTAGAAGTGATTTGTACAGTAGCTGTAATGATGAGTAATGGGTATAGAGATTATCCTCGACTCCACGGTATAGTAGTTAGAGGAGCGGGAGATACCTATATGTTAGTTGACTTCTCTGAGGAATTTAAGAAACGGAAAATTAATACTAATATTAATGTAACAAGAATAGGTCATGAAGGTGGACCAGCTCGTGTTATTGAGTACGCTCAAACACCGGTCCAGAGAATAGAAAGTAATGACTGTTTATTTGTAAATCCACCTAAAGAGTGGTTAAAGTAATAATTATTCATTATTTCACGAATGTTTTTTACATAAACACCGATAAGTTCTTTGTTGGAAGGTTTTACCGCAAAGGACGAAAATGGACTCAAATAAAGATCTTAAAATAGAAGATTTTAAATTTCTAATCAAGAAACTCGCTAATGATAAGTACTTAAAATTATTTCTTAGTCAAGAGGACATCGAACAGGAGCTATCTGAGAAGATAATAAAAAACTTCGATAAAATCAGGAATTGTTCTGGTGGAAGAGAGGGAGCGTTTTCTTTTACTAAGGTGATGCTCTTGAATGAATTAAAATCGAAGAAAAAATTCTTCTTCATAAGAAATCAGCATAGTAAGAATGCATTAATTTACAATGATGACGAGAACTTAAGTAAAGATGGTCTTATTCAAGAGCAAGTGAGTTTATTGGCCGGAGAGTTGCTCCCAAAGACAGAGTCAGCTATTGATATTACACTATATAACCAGCTTAAAAAGATTATTCTTAAGTGGTTAGAAAGTCAGGATGAACCTACTCGAAAATTTATCATGGAGAGTATTAATCCCTCCGATGAAATTCTTGAGAAATACGAGGAGATGATTAAGACCTATGGTAAAACTCCTCATCAAATTTATATTCCTCCGAAGAACCGCGCCCAGCTATTAGGAATTAGCGAGAAGAAGAAGTGGAAGATTTTAGCTGATTTAGAGAAATTTCTTAATAAGCATGGCTTTAAAATATGAATGTAGATAAGACAATTTCTGAGTCATTTGAAAATATTAAGAAACAAATAAAAGAGATGATCACTGATGTCCTTTCTAAAATGACATTTAAAGATGACGAAGAGTATGATATTACATTTAGGTTGGTCGAGGAGAATTTCTGGAAGAGGTACGAAGTCTACACAGAAGTTGATGAACCTAATAAAAAGGTTTACTTCAAAGTACGTTTGAAAGTTCTTACAAGGAGCGAAGTGCGCGAAGCTGTAGGGGAAGAGAAGCTCGAAGAGATTGAAAAAGCTATTTTAGGCGAAGGTGAAGATGAGCACTGATCAGTGGTTCATTGGGGATAAGCTATTAGTTAACACAGACCAAGCGGCTCTAGCTGCTATTGGGATAACTGATCCTTATCAAGTCGGCTGGATACTTAATGGCAAGATCAAAACTGTGGATAAAATAGATGGTAATAAACTACATATTATTGATGAGAGAAATGTCTCAGGATTTCTTTGGGTATATAAGAGTATGGTAAAACGCTGGCCCGGTGCAGGGAATTTAGGCTAAAACTAATAAGGGGATACTAAATGAACAAACGTAATGACAAACCAGGATTTAGGGCTCGAGTTGCTCGTAAGCCACTTGAGTACATGACAGATCAGGATGCAGTTAAATTTCGCGAGTTTCTTATTAAGACAGGTACTATTAAACCTGCACCCCCAGGATATCAACATGATTCTGGTGCTAATCTACGGAATAGATTGATTAAAGATGGAACTCTTACTCCAGCTCCTCCGGGATGGCGAGCTCCTGCTTCATGGTTTAAGAAGACTCCTCGTCAACACTAAACTTAGCTAAGGATTATAGAATGAAATCACTAGTAACTGGTGGAAATGGATTTATTGGGTCTCATATAGTCAAAGAATTGGCTAAAGAAGGTCACGAAGTTGTAGTTTACGACATAGCTCCACCAGAAGAATATGTTGTTGGAGCAAGATGGGTATTTGGTGATGTTACAGATGGATCCTTTCTACGTGCACACATGGACGGATGTTTAGAAGCCTACGATTTCGCAGGTGTTCTCGGAACATCAGAGCTGAATACCTATCCTGGTAAAGTCATTGATGTTAATATTAAAGGAGCTAATAACTTCTTTGAGGCTGCACTAGAGTGCTCAGTTCAGAGGGTATATCACGTAGCAAAACCAACATTCTCTGGAAATGTCTGGGAGAATATGTACTCCTGGTCAAAAAACTGCGCTGAGAATCTTGGTCTCTGGTACCAACAATATCACAAGATGAATGTTGCTATTACAAGATATCAGAATGTTACTGGTCCTTACCAGCATCAAATTCCAATTCGGAAATTTATTCCACTAATGATCTTACTCGCAATTAAAGGAAAAGATCTTGAGGTTTATGGCACTGGTGAACAAACTGTTGATATTGTTGATGTTAGAGATATTGCCAATTCCACTATACTTGCTACGCGTAATAATATTATTAGTAGAACACCTAAAGTTTATGATAACGGAACGGGTGTTGCTGTCACTTGCAATCAGGTTGCTGAAGATATACGTAAACTTACTAAAAGTGACTCAAAAATTGTCCATCTCCCTATGCGACCAGGGGAGATCCTAAACGCAAAGATTAAAGCTGAGGATCATACCGAGCTATTTAAAATAATTGGGTATGAGAATAAATATTCGTACATGGACTGTTTGGAGTATACTGTTAATTGGTATATGAAAAAATATCAAGATAATCCAAATCTTGTTGAACGAGATCTTAAATACTACAATATCAAATAAGGGGATTTATGGGTTTAGTTAAAATTCCAAATAAAGCCAAGCAGCTATTCTTGTCTAATATTCATGAGGTTATCGACTCAGGAAGTTTAGCTGAAGGAGGTTGGAATAAAAGTTTATCTAATTTAATCTTAGAAAAGAATAATTCCAACTATTGTATTCCAACTTCATCAAATGGTACAGGCTTAATTGCTGTTCTTCATGGATTACGGGATCTATATAATCGACATTACTGCTTTCTCCAAGGTAATACCATGTACGGAGTTAAGACTACTGTACAGACGGCGGGATATACAATTATTGATTTCGTAGATTGCTCACTTCAAACTCTAATGCCTACTCTTGAAGATGTATGTAAAGTTTTTGAAGAGCATGAGCACATCCTTGATGATTCAATTCTTCTCCTATCCCATCTTGGTGGCTGGCTTAATCCTGATATTAAAAAGATTAAAAGTTTGTGTGAGGGATTGAATGTTCTTCTAGTTGAAGATTGCGCTCATTCATTTGGAGCTAAATTAATTAGTGGTGAGTACTCAGGTAACTTCGGAGAAGCAGGAGTATTCAGCTTCTACTCAACGAAGTCTGTTCCAGGTGGTGAGGGTGGAGCTATCGTAACAGATAATCAGCAGTTGAATGAATATCTGGAGAAGTATGTTAAATATGATAGGTTTGATAGACAGATGAACCATGGCTGCAACTTCCGACTGTCTGAACTTCAAGCACTATTTCTTAATAGTGTCGTGGAGTGTACTGATGAGATTATTTCTGATAAAACTAAGTATTTACAGGCTTATAAAGAGATTTGTACCGAAAAAGGTATCGATTTTATTGACGAAGCTAGACTTGGCACCACTAGTAATGGGTATAAATTTGTTATTACTTCTTCTGATATTAATTCACCTATCCTGAAGATGAAGAACGTAACGTCACCCATTTATAACTACTTTATTGACGAATCAGTAAAAACATTCTACGGAGTTAAAAAGATCGTCAATCAGCATATCTGTTTACCTACCTGGTATAATATGGACGCTGAGATGTTTGAGAGTACTTTAAAAGAGTTGAAAAATGCGTAGGTATGTAGTAACTGGTGGAGCGGGATTCATTGGATCTCATTTAGTTGAAATGATTATTAATAGTGGTGATTTTCCAGTTGTACTTGATAAATCTATGGATAATTATCACAAGAATTTGAGCCATTTAAACAAAGAGAAATTCGGATTTATTTGTGTAGATTTATCTGAGCCAGTTAATAGTGTTCTTGAAAGATTGATTCAAACATCTGACGGAGTATTTCATCTAGCTGCTCAAATCTCAGTTCAGAAGTCATTCAATGAGTTTAATGCCAGCAGCCGAAATAATATGGTATCAACTTTCAATGTATTTGATATCGCATTTAAGAATAGAGTCCCAGTAATTTTTGCTAGCTCGGCTGCAGTATATAAATCAAAATCAAGCAAAATCTCGGAGAATCATGATATTGACCCAGTAAGTCCTTACGGGGTAGATAAGATTGCTGGAGAGATGTATGGAAAGACACTATCCAGTGCATTTAATAATCCATTTGTCTCATTTCGCTTCTTTAATATCTATGGAGAGAGACAGGACGCATCCAGTCCTTATTCGGGTGTTATCTCAAAATTTATCAATATGGCATTGGAGGGTAAACCACTGACCATATTTGGAGATGGGAAACAGACCAGAGATTTTGTCTATGTAAGTGATGTAGTCTCCACCATGTATTTCACTATGGATAATCTGTCCAGGGATGATAGAATGATGTCAGAGACTTTTAATATTTGCACCGGAAATTCAACTACTATTCTTGAACTAGCAATTCTCATAAACAAACTAGTAAGAGAAAATAAATGTGACATCAAGTTTGAGAAACCATTAGTCGGAGATATTTTTGCATCACTTGGCGATCCGGGTAAACTCAATAATTTTATTAAGCCATTCGGAGTTTCAATTTTAGAGGGACTAGAAAATACTATTAATTGGTATAAAGAGAATCAATGAGTGAGAGATTTTACGTTTACGCTTATTTAGATCCTAGAAAACCAACAGGTGAAAGATACCACTCTTATACTGATTCTAATTATTGGTTTGACTATGAACCAATTTATATTGGTAAGGGTAGTGGTGATAGGATCAATTGTCATATGAGTCGAATTCTTGGAAATGAAAATAATTTATTTCTGGCTAAATTGAGAAGTATAGTAAATGATGGATTCAATCCAATAAAATTAAAAATATTAGATAATTTGTATGAAGATGAAGCGTTCGGAATTGAAGAAGAGTTTATAAAATCTATAGGGCGATATCCGAATGGCCCACTAACTAATATGACAAATGGTGGAGACGGATTATTTGGGATGCAACACTGGACAGTCAAATATCCAGAATTAAAAGAGAAGTGGATATCAAAAAATCTTTTAGGTAAGAATAATCCTAGAGTTAAAAACCCTCCTTTAAGAGAAAAGAATCCTATGTGGGGTAATGGACACAAAATAGCTGGAAATAAGCACTACCTCTCAAAAATGTCACCAAGTGAAAAGGAAGAGTGGCTTAATAAATACAAAAGAGGAAGTAATAACCCTAATAGTAAAAAGAAGAAATCTAATGGCTAAAATTGGAATTATTACAGATAAATGTTCAAACTATAATAACATGTATCCTCATCTGAGAGAAGCTCAGGTCTGGATGAGGGCCCTAATAAAAGATAGTCATGATGTTCATCTTCTTTTTCCAACTTTCAGTGATGCAATGTGGAAAAAATTTCACGGAGGAATGAAAGATAGATTTCAAGAATGGTTCCAGGATGGGGTAGGTATAAAGCCAACATACTGGGAGAAAAAGGAAGAAAATTTAGATGTCCTAATTGTTGTTGGTATTCCTTGGATTCATGCTTTTAACTATGAGGTTATTGATTATATCAAAGAGTACTCTGAAAAAGTTACTGAAATTATTTGGATGGTTTTTGACTACGAAATGTACGCCAATCAGAAATCACTGCTCTATAATATCATCTCAAAAGACAATCCTGAAGTATTTAAAAAAATTAAGTGCGTAATAACTACAGATCCAACTCTTAAATCAACTATTAATAAACCACATTATCATATGCCCCACTTATATGACCCATTTTGGGAGATACCAATTAAACCAAAATCAGAGCGAAAATTATTAAGTCGATTTGTAGGTCCTATTGGATTTCGAAAAGCTATTGCAGATATTTTACCTATATTAGATAAACTTGGTGAAGAAGTAGAGCTGAGATCAGAATTTTGGGGTGAAAATTTTGCGAAGAAATACCGCGACGTCCAATTTACTTTTGAAGGAAAATCATATAAGACGATTGATGTAAAAGGTGAGAGAGTATTTCTTCCATATAATGACTATTTAAAATTTTGTTCTAATAGTATTATTACCCTCCACGATAGTTACCCTCCAGGATGGCTTAAAAATAAATATGATATTGCCTTATGGTTTAGTGGAAAAATAAATGATGCTTACTACTCTGGAGTTCTACCTTTCTCCAGTCCTTATTTGGGTGAACAAACTCACTGGGGCAATATTACAGACTTAACTAGATTTTATAAAATAAATACCATGAATAATGATGGGTTTAAGTATCAAGTAGAATATTATCGAAACGAGCATAACAAAGTATATGGTATTGATACATGGTATCCAAAAATTAAAGAATGGTTCGGAATTTGATTATTTCACGAATGTTTTTACCTTTAACGACCGATAAAATTTTGTGGAGGGGAAAATGGACGAATTGAAAAAGATTGAATTAAAATTAGGTGTCCAGAGAGCAAATTTTAATCGTCTTCTAGAGCACAGTAAAATGCTAGAAAAGAAAATTGATGATTTAGAAAATATGCTGCAGGTATTTATTGATTGCGAAACTGATATTTCTTATATCCTATCCGCTTGTTCCGATGAGAGAATAAGAGAGGATCTCAAAAAACTCTTTGAGAAAAAAGAGGCGTAAATAATGGGACGAACAGGAACTAAATCAAAAGACTTTATTAATCGTGTAAATAGTCTGGAAACAGTTGAACAAAGACACGAGTTAATTATGGACAAGACTCCAGTTTGTTCGGATAATCCCAAGGAAATGTTTGACTTTATCTACGAGGCTGATGCTGATCCCTGGTCCTATGATAATGAGGAAGCTTATAGACCTCTTTGGGATAAGATAATGGAAAATATTAAGGATCTGGTAAAAGATAAAAGCGTTATTGACCTTGGGTGCGGCCGAGGTCATGTATGGCGATATATGGAGAAAAATGAAAATGCCACATGGAAAGATCTATTAGGACTTGATATTTCTGAAAAAGCATGTAAATTGGCAAGCGGTATTAAAAATTCGACTTTTACTACTAAAGATTTTTCAGATGAAAATTTATCTCTTCCAAAAACAGATATTGTATTTAGTATCTCAGCGCTTTATTATGTACCATCAACAAAAAGAAAATTATTATATAAAAAAATCTGTGATGCTTCTCCAGAGTACATAGTTAGTATTGCTACAAGATTTTCGAAAGATCAAATATATAATTTTCCTTCAGTTTATAGTAGTAAGTATTCAATAGTCTCAGAATTTAATGTTCGTCTAAAATCACCTCTTTCAGTAGGATACCATGGAAAAATCTGGAAACGGGAGTGAAGTATTTTATACTTATATTTATTTTGATACTAGGGTTTATGATGACTTTGAATATCTTA
>Ga0335069_10008463_pt1 | contig 14721 bp, 9 predicted proteins | sample Lox_Sample_11_FD_206714 | JGI IMG/M metagenome (GOLD analysis project Ga0335069, IMG submission 206714) | Soil microbial communities from Loxahatchee National Wildlife Refuge, Florida, United States - Lox_Sample_1.1 | ecosystem: Environmental > Terrestrial > Soil > Wetlands | place: USA: Florida... | reverse complement strand
GTGGAAGAACCGGTCATCGACCGCCATCACGGGAAACGACGGCGGCAGATCCGACTTCGCGATCTCGCGGAAGCCGTTCTTCGCGTAGAAGCGGTGCGCCGCCAGGAACTTCGAGGTGGAGCTGAGGAAGAGGTCGCGCACTTCCCGAGTGCGCGCGTGGCCCTGCACGGTGTCGAGCAGGCGTTGCGCCGCGCCCACGCGCGCGCCGCGGAATTCGCGCTGCACGAACATCTTGCGCAGCGCGCCGCAACCGTCTCCGATGTCGAGCAACGAGATCGTGCCGACGACGCGGCCATCCGAGAGCGCGACCCAGAAGCCGCCGCCGCGCACTTGATAGAAGCCCTTGATGTCGCGGAGGTCGGGCTGCTCGGCGGCCGTGATGTCGATCGCGAACTCGCCGCGCTGGACCCCGAGGATCAGCGCGACCACCTCGCGCTGGAAGCGCGGCCCGAACGGCAGGATTTCGAGGGTGCCCGCGGACATCCATCGCTAGCATGCGCCACATGAGTGGATCCCGCGCGTCGCTCTGGGCCTTGTGGGCATTCGCCGTCTTGCTGCTCGGGCTCGAGCTGCTGCTCGCGGAGCGGCTCGCGTCGATCCAGAGCTTCCCCTGGGCCGAGGCGAGCACCGGCGTCGCGGGCTTCGTGCTCGGCGTGATCTCGGTGGCTCTCGGCGTGTGGACGTTCGCCCTGCGCGAAGGGCTCGCGCTACGCGACGTTCGCTCGGGTGCCCTCGATCCCTCCACGCCGGAGGGCCTCTTCCGGCTCCGGCGGATGCTCGTCGCGCTCTGGACGCTGTGCGTCCTGATCGGTCTGCTGGGTGAAGTGGTGGCCTGGGGCTCGGGCAACGCCCGCATGGCTTGGCCCTATGTCGCGGGGGCCGGTGCGCTGCTGCTGCTGCACGCGCCTCGCGAGTGGGTCTTCAACCCGTCGGCGACGGCCTAGCCACCCTCACTCCGCCAGGGTCGCCGCCTCGAAGGCCTCGAGCGCCTGCAGGTGCGGCTCGACCAGCGCGCGCCACGATTCGGTGTCGTCGAAGTAGATCCCGACGAACATGACGAGCAGGGTGGCGCGCGAGTGGCACATCGCGAAGACGTTCCCGACCGGTTGGCCCTGGCTCTCGACCAGGGCGAACCGGCTCCTCTCCCCGTAGCTGAAGACGTCGTTGCGGTCGGTCGCCTCGAGGCTGCTGAACCGCAGACCCAGATTGTCGGCGGAGAACGAGAGGCAGGCTCCCGTCGGCGACGGGAAGATCCTCGCGCGGGAGTAGACGAAGGGCGGATCTCCGCCCGGCGTCTGGAACTCGTATTCGATTGAGAGCGAGCCGTCGGGTTGGCGCTCGCGGCGGAGCTGCTCGTGCTGCGCGTAACCGTCCGGCAGCGCGAGGCCGAACTCCGAGAGCGACTCGAGCGTGACGAGCAGGTTCCGCTCTTCGGGCCGAGGCGCATCGGGGGTCGCGCACGCGGCGAGCGAGAGCCCGACGCAGGCGCACGCCACCGCATCGAGGAGCCGCATCGTGCCGTCCGCCTACCCGAGCACCGCTGCATCCACGTCGACGCCGACCGGGCAGTGGTCGGAGCCGCGCACGTTCGGCAGGTGGAAGGCGCCCTTCACGAAGCGCATCGCGGCGGGGGAGGCGAGCACGTAGTCGATCCGCCAGCCGATATTTCTGGCGCGGACCCCGAAGCGCTGGCTCCACCAGGTGTAATGGCCGGGGCCCGGCTCGAAACGCCGGAAGGTGTCGACCCAGCCGGCGTCGACCCAGCGGTCGAACTCGGCGCGCTCCTCGGGCAGGAAGCCGCTCGTCTCCTGGTTCTGGCGCGGGCGCGCGAGGTCGATCTCGCGGTGCGCGGTGTTGAAGTCGCCCATGACGAGCACGCGGCGGCCGCCGCGGCGCAGACGCTCGAGCCGGTCGAAGAGCGCGCGGCTGAAGGCCAGCTTGTAGGGCACGCGGCTGTTGTCGCGCCTCACGCCGCTGCCCTTCGGCACGTAGACGCTGACGAGCGACAGGCGTCCGAAGTGCGCGATCAGGAGCCGGCCCTCGCGGTCGAACTGCGGCGCGACCAGCGAGGTCTCGACGCGATCGGGCGGACGCCGCGAGTAGAGCGCGACGCCGCTGTAGCCGAGGCGCTCGGCGGGCGCGAAGTGCGCGTGGAATCCGGACGGCGCGCACAGACGCGCGCCGAGGTCGTCCGGCAGCGCGCGCACTTCCTGCAGTCCGACGAAGTCGGCGCCCGAGCCCGCGAGCCAGCGCAGGAAGCCCTTGCGCGCGCACGCGCGCAGACCGTTCACGTTCCAGGTGAGGATGCGCATCGTGTCTCGCCCGCTTCGCCCGGCCGACGAGCATGGGCCGGCCGCGGACCGGGGGCCAGCGTGCGGTCAGCGCCGTAGCCGCGACAGCGGGAACGGCGGGAGCGCCATCGGCCTCGCGGCCAGCGCGAGCAGCGCGAACTCGTTGTCGTCGCCGGCGATGCGGTTCACGCGCACGACGTGGCAGGTCGCGCAGCGATGCACGAGCGCCCACTCCTCGGACGGGCGCACCCAGATCGCGATCGGCTCCATGCCGCCGCGGCACGGCGAGCGACGGTCGCCGGGGCGTTCGTCGACGTGGACGCTCCACAGGCACAGCGGGCAGTGGTTGCGGTGCTCGGTTCCCGTCGCTGCGCGGGGAATCTCTGCGCGGCAATGCTGACAGCGGAAGATCTCGGAGTCGCGTTCGCGCGCGCGGACACCCGGGTGCGGGTCGTCCGGATCGCGCCGGAAGGTGCGTGACATGGTCTGCTCGCGCGCGCGGCGGAGCCGCGCAGGGAGGTCTCTCACAGGCGCCGCGGGCGAGCGGAGCGCAGCGGGTGCGCGTGATCGCGTGGCGGCGAGCCGAGCTAGGTGTGAGAGACCCTGGCAGTCACGAGCAGACCTCGATCCGAACGGCGGAGCACGGTATCCGGACTAGTGATCCCGCGCCAGATACGTGTACTCCTGCAGACCCTGCTCGTACCGACGCCGCAGCCGCGCCGACTCCTCGAGCGTGATCTGGCCCTTGCGCGCGGCCTCTTCGATCGTCACGCGCACCTTCTCGATCAGCGCGCGCCGGTCGTACTGCACGTAGGCGAGCACGTGCTCGACGTCGTCGCCCTCGACCACGCGCTCGACCCGGTAGCTGCCGTCGTCGGCGAGGGTCACGTGGACCGCGTCGGTGTCGCCGAAGAGATTGTGCAGGTCGCCGAGGATCTCCTGGTAGGCGCCCACCAGGAAGACCCCGATGTAGTAGGGGCCGCCGTTCCAGCTGTGCAGCTCGAGCACGTCCTTCACGTCGTGCATGTCGATGAACTGGTCGATCTTGCCGTCGCTGTCGCAGGTCAGGTCGACGAAGAGGCCGCGGCGCGTCGGCTTCTCGTCGAGCCGGTGGATCGGCAGGATCGGGAAGAGCTGCTTCACGGCCCAGTGGTCGGGCATCGACTGGAAGACGGAGAGGTTCGCGTAATAGGTGTCCGCCAGGCCCTTCTCGAGCGGTTCGAGCTCCTCGGGGATCGAGTCGGCGTCCATCTCTCGCGCGACCCGCGCGATCTTCTCGCAGCAGCTCCAGAAGAGCGACTCGAGCCGCGCGCGACCCTTCAGGTCGAGATAGCCGAGCGAGAAGAGCGTGGAGGCCTCCTCCTTCAGCTGCAACGCGTCGTGATAGGCCTCGACCGCGTTCTTCTTGGTGATCGTGCGGTGCACCTCGGCGAGGTCGTGGAGCACCTTCGGGTCGCTCTCCTCGACCGCCGCGGGCTTCACGCCGGTGCTGCGCTCCTGCACGCCGAGCACGTCGAAGATCAGCACCGAGTGGTGCGCCACCATCGCGCGACCCGCCTCGGTGACGATGTCCGGGTGCGCGACGCCGGCCTCGTCGCAGGCCTCCTGCACCGAGGAGACCACGTCGTTCGCGTACTCCTGCACGGTGTAGTTCATCGAGGAGTGGAAGTTGGTGCTCGAGCCGTCGTAGTCGACGCCGAGTCCGCCGCCGACGTCGAGCACGTGCGGTCGCGCGCCGAGCTCGTGGAGGCCGACGAACACGCGGCTCGCCTCGGCGAGCGCGTCCTTGTGCGCGCGGATCGCGGTGATCTGCGATCCGATGTGGAAGTGCAGCAGCTCGAGGCAGTCGAGCATGTCCTCGGCGCGCAGCCGATCGACCGCCTCCACGATCTCCGGCGCCGACAGGCCGAACTTCGAGCGGTCGCCGGTCGACTCGACCCACTTGCCGGCGCCGCGGGTCGAGAGACGCGCGCGCACCCCGAGGTGCGGGCGGATGCCGAGCTCGCGCGAGGTCTTGATCACGAGGTCGATCTCGCCGGGCCGGTCGATCACGATGTAGGGCGTGCGGCCGATGCGCTGCGCCAGCAGCGCCGTCTCGACGTAGGCGCGGTCCTTGTAGCCGTTGCAGATGATCAGCGCCTCGGGCGTGTCGAGCAGCGCCAGCGCCACCAGCAGCTCGGGCTTGCTGCCCGCCTCGAGGCCGACCCGCAGCGGCGCGCCGTACTGGACGATCTCCTCCACCACGTGGCGTTGCTGGTTGACCTTGATCGGGTACACACCGCGGTAGTTGCCGCGGTAGCCGTACTCGGCCATCGCGCGCTCGAAGCCCTTCGCGATGCCTTCCACGCGCGCCGCGAGGATGTCGGAGAAGCGGACCAGCAGCGGCTTGCGCAGGCCGCGCTGCTCGAGGTCCTTCACCAGCTCGAGCAGGTCGATCTCCTGGCCGCCGTTGCCGCGCGGTCGCACCGCGACGTGTCCGGCCGGGTTGATCGTGAAGAAGCCCGCGCCCCACGCCGGGACTCCGTACAGCTCCAGGCTGTCCTGGACGGTCCAACCGCGCATTCACGATCCTCGCTCGCCACCGACGGCGGTCGCGCTCTTTGTAACACCCCGCTTCCCGGGGTGCACGAATTCCGCGCTCCGACTAGCTCGGGAGAACCTGGCTCGACTGGGTCCCGCTCGCGAGATCTCGCACCGTCACCTCGCCGCGGGCGAGCTCGTCCGGCCCGATCAGGTAGAAGCGCTTCGCACCGGCGCGATCGGCGTCCGCGAGCGCGCGCTTGAGCTTCGAATCGGATAGCGAGAGCTCGACCGACTCGCCGCGGGCGCGCAGCGCCGAGGCCAGGCGGATCGCGGCGGGCTGCTGCGCCTCGCCGAGCGCGAAGACGAAGGCGTCGAGCGCGCGCGGGAGCTCGGGCCACAGTCCCTTGTCGGCCAGCAACTCGCCGATCACGGCGTCGCCGAAGCCGAAGCCGGCGGCCGGCAGCGCCGGGCCGCCGAGCGATTCGAGCAGGCGGTCGTAGCGGCCGCCGCCGCAGATCGCGCGGAGCTTCCGCTCGGCGTCGAAGGCCTCGAAGACGATGCCCGTGTAGTAGGCGAGGCCGCGCACGATCGAGGCGTCGAAGACGACCCGGTCGCGCACGCCGTAGGCGTCGAGCAGGCCGAAGAGATCCTCGAGCTCGCGGCGGGCGCGAGAGTCGCTCGGCAGCCCGGCGGCCGCCTCCTCGACGCTGGAGAGCCGCAGCCAGTCGACCACGTGGCGCGCGTCGGGCAGCGGCAGCGCGATCCCGCCCGACGGCGCGGTCAAGAGCGCGATGACCTCGTCGGCGCCGATCTTCCCGAGCTTGTCGATCGCCACGCAGAGCGCCGGGAAGACCTCCGGGCGCTCGCGCAGCACGCCGCGGCGGAGCGTCTCCTCGAGCAGCGCGCGGCTCGAGACGCCGACCTTGAGATCGCCGCGGGCGAGGCCGAGGCGGTCGGAGAGCGCGAAGACCGCCGCGATCAGCTCGGCCTCCGCCGAGACGCCGGGCTCGCCCCAGATGTCCAGGTTCCACTGGTAGTGCTCGCGTCGGCGGCCGCGCGTGGTGCGCTCGTATCGCCAGCACTGCGGGATGGCGGTCCAGCGGATGGGCAGGCGCAGCCCGCCCGCGCGCGCCATCACCATGCGCGCGAGCGAGGGCGTGAACTCGCCGCGCAGCGCGTAGCGACGCCCGTGCAGCTCGAAGTGGTAGAGCTGCTCGACGATCTCTTCACCCGCCTTGCGCGTGAAGAGCTCCTCGTGCTCGAGGACGGGCGCGTCCACCTCCTCGTACCCGAAGGCGCGTGCGACGGCGCGGAAGTGGCCGAAGAGCCAGTCGCGGCGGCGCAGGTCCTCGGGATAGAAGTCGCGCGTGCCGCGCGGCGGCTGGAGGGTCGTCACGCGCCTCGGGATATCACACCCGCCCGCGCGATACCCGCCGGTCCCCCGAGCCCGACACCGCGCGGCGCCTGTTTGCTACACCCCGGCCCCTCGCACGGAGGAGTCCATGCCGCGTTCGCGCGCCCTCTTGGGACTGACTCTCGCGCTGCTCGGCGCAGCGGCCTGCGGGAGATCCGAGGAGCCGAGGATCATCCGGCCCCCGCACCCGGAGTCGGAGCCGGAGCCCGAGGCCTTCGGGATCGTCTCGACCGCTACGCCGGCCGATCTGCCGCGCGGCATCGTGCTCGCGCTCGCGCAGTTCCGGGACGAGCGCGACGAGAAGACCGGCAAGACGACGCCGATCCCCGGGCCCGCGCGCCTGGAATTCCTGGTGCGCAAGAACGGAGAGTGGCACGTCACGGCGCTCGAAGATCCGGAGAGCAACGTCTTCCACAAGGCGATGACCTACGGCTCGGGCGACTCTGCGCGCCTGCTCACGCTCGGCGGCACCGCCGCGAAGGTGAAGCTCTGGAAGCCCGACGGCTCCGGGAAGCTCGTCGCGCAGACGATCTGGGAGAAGGACTTCGGCGGAAAGTTCAGCCGCATGCGCGACGCCGAGGTCGCGGACCTCTACGGCGACGGCGGCGCCAGCATCGCGGTCGCGACGCACGACCAGGGCGTGGTCGCGGTGCTGCGCCCGCACGGAGACGCCTTCGAGGCCATCGAGCTCGATCGCCGGCCCGACACCTTCGTGCACGAGATCGAGATCGGCGATCTCGACGGCGACGGCGTGCTCGAGGTGTACGCGACGCCCTCCGAGCCGAATCGCCTCGACGGCACCGTGCAGTCCGGCGAGGTCGTGCGCTACGTGCCGGCCCGCGGCGGCGAGCGCACGGTGGTCGCGGCGCTCGGCGATCGCCACGCGAAGGAGATCCTCGTCGCCGACGTGGATGGCGACGGCCGCGACGAGCTCTATGTCGCCGTCGAAGGTCACGTCGACGAGAACAAGGTGCTCGTGCACCCGGTCGAGATCCGGCGCTACGACGCCGGCACGCCGCCCGACGCCGGCAAGACGATCGCGACCTTGAACGACCGCCAGACGCGCTTCCTCACCGCCGGCGACATCGAGGGCGACGGCCACCGCGAGATCGTGGCCGCGACCTTCAGCAGCGGACTCTGGCTGCTGCGTCCGCCGAAGGAGCCGGGCGGGAGCTGGAGCACGGAGCTGATCGACTCCGACTCCGGCGGCTTCGAGCACGCGGCGATCCTCACGGACCTCGACGGCGATGGGAAGGACGAGCTCTACGTCGCGAGCGACAACCACAAGCAGGTACGCCGCTATGTGTGGGACGGGAATCGGCTCGTGCGCGAGGTCATCTACACGCGGCCCGACGATCGGTCGGTGTTCACCTGGAACCTGATGCCGTTCCCCGTGGGGCTTGCGCCGACCGAGTCACCCGTACAGAGATAGGGAGACGTTCGCGCTACCCGGGGGGCCAGCCGAACGCTCGGCCGCCGAGCACGTGTACGTGCAGGTGGAAGACGCTCTGTCCCGCGCCGGCGCCGTCGTTCACGACCAGGCGGAAGTCGCGAAGACCTTCCTGCGACGCGACCTTGCGCGCGACGTCGAGCAGGTGGCCGAGCAGCGGCGCGTCGCTCGAGTCCGCCGCGGAGAGCCGCTCGATCGGCTTGCGCGGGATGACGAGGATGTGGGTCGGCGCCTGCGGAGCGATGTCGCGGAAGGCGAGCGCGCGATCGTCCTCGTAGACGACATCGGCCTTCAGCTCGCCGCGCGCGATCCGGCCGAAGATGCTGTCTGCCACGCCGCGCGAGGCTGACGGAGCGCGCCGGAAGTCGCAAGCGGAAGTCCGCGCGGCTCAAGCTCCTGTCGTGATTCCCCGACTGCTCTCTGGCTTTTTTCGAACGGCGTCTCGCGCTGCGCTGGTTGTCACGCCGCGAGGCGCTGGGCTAAGAGGATGATCGATCGAGGAGCTGCCCCAGAGGGACGACACACATTGGCGAAGGCGCTGATCATCACCGAGAAACCGAGCGTCGCGAACGACATCGCGAAGGCGCTCGGAGGCTTCACCGAGCACGACGGCTGGTTCGAGAGCGACGACTTCGTGCTGACGTACGCGGTCGGCCACCTGTTCGAGCTGCTGCCGCCCGAGGAGATCGACGACAAGTACAAGCGCTGGACCCTCGACGTGCTGCCGATCCTGCCGGACGAGTTCCGCTACAAGCCGAAGCCGGGACAGTCCGAGCGCGTGCGCACCATCCGGCGCCTGCTCGAGCGCAAGGACGTCGACTCGGTGATCAACGCCTGCGACGCCGGTCGCGAGGGCGAGCTGATCTTCCGCGAGATCGTCGAGCACCTCGGCTCGCAGAAGCCGATCCGCCGGCTGTGGCTCCAGTCGATGACGGACGACGCGATCCGCGACGGCTTCGCACGGCTGCGGCCGGGCGAGGAGCTGCAGGGCCTCGCCGACGCCGCCGCCTGTCGCGCGCAGTCCGACTGGCTGATCGGCATGAACGCGACGCGCGCGCTGACCAAGCGGCTCAAGAGCCGCAAGGAGAAGACGGCCTGGTCGGCGGGCCGCGTGCAGACGCCGACGCTCGCGATGCTGGTCGACAAGGAGATCGAGGTGCTGGCGCACGTGCCGCGCCCGTTCTGGCGGGTCACCGCTCGCTTCGAGCACGCCGGACAGAGCTACGACGCCACCTGGTTCGACTCGCGCTTCGAGGCCGACGACGACCCCGAGCGCCGCGACGACCGCATCTTCGACGAGGCGCGCGCGGCGGCCATCGTCGCGGCGGTGTCGGGCCGCGCCGGCAGCGCCGAGGAGACGCGCAAGCCCTCGCGCGAGTCGGCGCCGCCGCTCTTCGACTTGACCAGCCTCCAGCGCGAGGGCAACCGCCGCTTCGGCTGGTCCGCGCGCCGGACGCTCTCGGCCGCGCAGCGCTGCTACGAGCGACACAAGGTGTTGACCTACCCGCGCACCGACTCGCGCTGCCTGCCGAACGACTACCGCGCGACGGTGGGCCGCACGCTCGACGCCTTCGCGTCGTCGCGCAGCGGCGAGGAGGGCTACGCCGACTACGCGCGCGCCGCGAAGCACCTGAAGCAGGCGGGCCTGCAGAACGAAGGCCGCATCTTCGACAACGCCGGGGTCTCGGATCACTTCGCGATCGTGCCGACGGGCTCGTTCCCGCCGGCGCCGCTCTCGGGCGACGACAAGCGCCTCTTCGACCTGGTGGTGCGCCGCTTCCTCGGCGCCTTCCATCCGCCCGCGCTCTGGGAGCGCGTCGAGCGGACGAGCGCGGTCGGCGACGAACGCTTCCGCACGCGTGCGCGCACCCTGGTCGAGCCGGGCTGGCGCAGCGTGCTGCCGGACCTGGCCGAGGGCGAGGACGTCGCGCCGCTGCCGCCGCTCGTGCCCGGGCAGAGCGAGGCGTCGGGCGTCGCGGTGCGAAACGTCGAGGCCGCGTCGCAGCAGGAGGAGACCAAGCCGCCCGCGCGCATCACCGAGGCGCGCCTTCTCTCGCTGATGGAGAACGCGGGCAAGCAGATCGACGACGAGGACTTCGCGGCGGTGCTGCACGAGAAGGGCATCGGGACGCCGGCGACGCGCGCCGACATCATCGAGAACCTGATCGCGAAGGGCTACGTCGTGCGCGTCGGCAAGGCGCTGCGCCCGACGGTCAAGGGCATCCGCATGATCGACACGCTCCGGCGTATCCACGTCGATCGCCTGACCTCGCCCGAGCTGACCGGCGAGCTCGAGTTCCACCTGCGCCAGGTGGAGCAGCGCAACCGCACGAAGCGCGACTTCATGGAGGAGATCTCCGACTACACCGTCGAGATCGTGGACCGCGCGAAGGGCTTCTCGTACGAGTCGCTCTACGACGCGAACGACGTGCTCGGCGCGTGTCCCGCCTGCGGCCGGCCCGTGATCGAGATGGCCTGGTTCTATCGCTGCAAGGAGGATCCGCCGCGCGATCCGGACTGCCCGCTGCGCATCTGGAAGGACACGTCGGGCCGCTACATCGACCGCGCGACGGTGCGCGCGCTGCTGAAGGACGGCAAGAGCGGCGTGATCGACGGCTTCACGGCGCGCGACGGCCGCACCTACCGTGGCACGCTCGAGATCGTGCCCGGCGAGTGGACCTTGGCCGTGCGTCCGGCCGGCTGGAACGAGGATGCGAGCAACGCCGAGCCCGAGTTCGAGGTGAACCCCGAGCCGCTCGGCCGCTGCCCCTTCGAAGAAGACTGCATGGTGGTCGAGTCGCCGACGCAGTTCGTGTGCGAGCGGAAGCTGAAGGAGGCCGAGCTCTCGCGCGAGGAGCGCGCGCGGCTCGCCGCCGAGGGCGCACCGCAGAGCTGCGGCTTCGTCCTGCCGCGCACGGTGTGCAAGCGCGAGATCACGCGTGACGAAGCGCTCATCTATCGGGCCGACGGCAAGACCGCGTTGCTGACCGACTTCACTTCGCGCTTCGGCCGACCGTTCTCCGCGACCCTGGTGCTGAAGGAGAACGGGCGCCACGGGTTCGAGTTCCCGCCGCGGAAAGCGCGCGGTGCCGAGACCTCCGACACCAAGGCCGGGAGCGCGGACAGCGACGCGGCGACGACCGCGAAGCCCGCGCGCGCCGGCGGCCGCAAGAAGGCGGCCGCGCGCAAGCCGAAGGCGGCGTCCGCGAAGGCCGCGACCGGCGGGCGCGCGCGCACGCGCAAGACCTCGTCGCGCCGCAAGCAGGCCCGGCGCGCCGACGCCGACAGTTCTTCGGGCGAATAACCCGAAGCAACTCGCGCTCGCGTTCGCGCGCGGTCGAAACTGATCGGTACCGCGACGCGCCGCGTCGAGTCGCGCGCGAGCCGCGCACGAACGGTGTCGTTCGTCGAAAAATCGGATGACACCTCCGTCGCGACGGGTGTAAAACAATGCCCGGGAAAAGCGCCGGGACGGAGTTCACTGCGAAGCAGGCGGTGTGCTGCCGCGCCCGCTCGGTTGCAGACACGCAGACACGAGGAGGGTTCATGGCGGGTGCCGCTGCGAGTCGAGGGTTCGCGCGCTGTCTCTCGCTCGCCGCACTGGCCGCCGCGAGCCTCGCGCTGACTGCGAGCGGCGCGCGCGCGATCGAAGCGCTCGACGGACGCTTGCAGTTCCACGGCTACGCCGAGATGCAGCTGCGCGCGCTCGACGAGAAGTTCTCGCAGGAGCTCGACCTCTCGCAGTGGTACAACGTCCTCAACCTCGAGCTCGAGTTCGACATCGCGCCCGACGGCATCGGCCCGATCAACCTGATGTCGGCGTACGTCCGCGCCGAGGCCCGCTACGACGCGATCTACAACAACGGCTTCTACATGTTCCCGTCGATCGACACGTACGGGAACGCCTCCAGGAACCTGCCGAAGCGGCTGCGCGACGCCGAGACCAAGCAGATGGGCGGCGTCATCAAGACGGTCGATCGCTTCGGCGAGTTCAAGACGCAGCGCATCACCAACCGCGATCCGTTCCCGATCGCGCCGCCGGTCCAGACCGTTCCCGGCTCGAACATCGACATCGGCCACGGATTCAATGATCCAACCGCCGAGAGCCTGTACCCCGACGGCCTCAACGTCGCGAAGGGCGGCCCCGACGAGATCCCGGCCGACGGACGCCAGAGCGACTACGGCATGCGCCGCGGCTACCCGGGCTTCGACACGTTCTTCACGCAGGCCGGACCCGACAACCAGTTCGGCACCGACGACGACCCGGCTCGCTACGTGATGCGCCACGTGCGCGACTTCGAGTTCACGTTCAAGGACATCCGCGGCCCGCTCGGCAACGACACGATGATCATGGGCCCGTGGCTGCCGAAGAACTTCATCACGGCCAATGCGCTGAACACCGATCGCGGCAATCCGTTCCGCGGCCGCATCGCGCCGACGCCGCCGATGCTGCTCAACAACTTCTTCATCAATCAGAGCTTCGGCGACGCGCAGATCGGCGCGATCCGCTTCCACGAGGGCGACCTGATCGTCAATCCGGCGGCGCTCGCGTCGACCATCCCGCTGCCCGCGCCGGGCGAGCTGAGCTACGCCAAGATCGACATCCTCGATCCCACGCTCATGCGCATCCTGACGGCGCCCGGCCAGGTCCCGACGAACGCCGCGACGGTCAACCCGAACCTCGTCTACCTGGACCTGCGCGGCTTCCCGGTTCTCGGAGGGCCCAACGGCGGGACAATCCCGGCCTTGCTCAGCGCCACCTTCCCGGGCCGTTGGACGTACTCGTCGTTCTCCTCGACAGGCGTCACGGCCAACACGCTGCTGACGGACGACGTCGGCGGCGACTTCATGGGCGGCATCGTGCCCTGCGCCGACCCGACGGTCCAGCCTGCGAACCACATTGCGAACTCCTACCGCGCGGGCACCGCTCCGACGCCTCCGGATAGCCTGTGCGTCGAGAGCGCGAGCACCGGCGGAGGTCCCGGACCCGGCACGACGGGCCAGACCGGCGGCACGCCGGGCAACCCGGCGAACGTCGACCCGGGCGATCCGAAGGGCTCCTACACGTCGCCGGGTCTGACAAAGATGACGGGCGGCTTCAGCCAGATCGTCTTTCAGAACGGCCAGTTCGTGCTCCAGACGATTCCCGACAACCACGGCGAGACGCCCTTCCGCCCCGCGCCGGATCTCCCGAACCTGGGCCAGCGCCTGATCGCGCGCGACAGCACGGGCGCTCTGATCGACATGGGCCAGGTCCCGAATCTCAACCAGAACCACGATCAGGCGCAGGGCCTGTACATCCCGAGCAAGGGCGCGCTGCGCGAGATCCGCAGCGACCACCTCGACAGCCTCGAGTTCAACTTCGACGAGACCGATCGCGCCTGGAACCACGGGCAGGACCAGCAGGAGAACCGGGAGCTGAAGGAGGCCTACACCGACATCGAGGTGCTCGACAGCCGCCTGTGGATGCGCCTCGGCCTCCAGAACATCGTGTGGGGCAAGACGGAGCTCTTCCGCACCACCGACCAGTTCAACCCGCAGGACCTGGCGCTCTCCTCACTGCCCTCGCTCGAGGAGTCGCGCATCGCGCTGTGGTCCGCGCGCTTCGTCTACTCGCTCTACGACATCGGCCCTCTCGAGGACGTCCGCGCGGAGTTCGCGATGAACCTCGATCAGTACAAGCCGAACGACCTCGGCGCCTGCGGCGAGCCCTACACGCCGGACGTCGTCTGCACGCTCACCAACGGCATCTTCGCCCACGGCCTCGTCGGCGTCGGCGTGATCGGCATCGACCGTCCCGAGGCCCCGTGGAAGAAGCTCAGCGACCTCGAGTTGGGCGGCCGCATCGAGTGGCGCTGGGACCGCTTCAGCTTCGCCCTGATGGACTTCTGGGGCTTCAGCGACTTCCCGCACCCGGAGGCGCAGTGGTACTACGACCGCTCGGTCGACGTCGACACGGGTCGCCCGCTGGTCGGCGTGCTGCCGACCCAGCAGCCCGGGAAGTGCGGCGCCTTCGCGGGCGAGAGTGTCGTCGACACCATGAACGCGACGGTGAACGGTGTGGCGACCAAGCCGTTCGTGCCGAGCAATACCCCAGGCTTTGCACCGGTCAACATCGCCTACAACTCGTCGTTCGCGTCGCACCCCTTCTCCGTCACGACCGGCGCACCGGTGCTCGACCCGCTCGCGCCCGGCTTCACGACCTTGAAGCGCGGCGGCATCGGGCGCGATCCAGACTGCCTGCGGCCGGGCGGCGCGCCGGGCAGCGCAAACGCCTTCGCGTTCGACCAGGACATCCTCGCCCAGACCAACGCCCTCTACAATCACTCGGTCAACCAGCAGATCTTCGCATGGATCTGCGCGGGCACGATCGGCATCGCCGCAAGTCTCGATGCAGGCTCCTGCGCCTGGACCATCTTCGCCAGCGACGCGGTGCTGCAGAAGCAGCTCCTGCCGATCTCGTTCGTCGAATCGCTCACGACGTTGTTTGCCGGCGAGCAGTCGGGCAGCGCGGGCCCGCCCCAGTTCATGGGCCTCATCGCGAACACCATCAAGACTACACAAGCTGCCGCGGGCATGTCGGCCTTCCCGTTGGCATCGCTGAACATGCTCTACAACAACCCGGCCGCGCCCTTCGACCGCAACGGAAACGGCGTGGTCGACCGGACGAACTGCAACGACGCCACGAATCTCAGCAACTGCGATCTCGGCGGCTTCGACGGATTCGACGGCCGCGTGCAGATCAACGGCCGGCAGCCCGCGGCGGTGAATGCCAACCAGGTCTCGGGCTTCATCACGCTCGACCAGTCGCTCACCAACGAGCAGCGCGCGCTGCTCGGCTGCGGTCCGTTCTATGGCAGCCGCTGCGACTCCTCGCTGCGCTACCGCGACACGAATCGAGACACCTACTTCGGCAGCTATGGCGGCCTCGACTTCATGAACATGGAGGCCTCCGCCCTGGTGCAGTCGTGGCCCGGCGTCGAGGGCACCGTCAAGACCGACACGACGACCTCGAACAAGATCCAGCCGGGCACCATCAACTG
>Ga0335069_10008462_pt1 | contig 14722 bp, 14 predicted proteins | sample Lox_Sample_11_FD_206714 | JGI IMG/M metagenome (GOLD analysis project Ga0335069, IMG submission 206714) | Soil microbial communities from Loxahatchee National Wildlife Refuge, Florida, United States - Lox_Sample_1.1 | ecosystem: Environmental > Terrestrial > Soil > Wetlands | place: USA... | reverse complement strand
AAGCCATGGCGCAGGTGCCGCGCCGCGACGAGACATTCGCGCCGCGCGTCGCCGGCGTCAGTCAGGTGTTGCGCGGCATCACCGCGAAGGAGTTGCCCGACTTGAACGGTTACGCATACGCGCGGCCCAAGCCGGGGGCGGACGTGGTGCTCTTCGTGGCGGCGCGCGAGAAGAAGGACCCCATCTTGGGGGTCTGGCAGTATGGCCTCGGCCGTGTCGCCGCGTTCACCGCCAGTCTCGACGACGACGCCGAAACGTGGGTGGGGTGGGATGGCTTCGGCAAGCTGTGGTCGCAACTGGTGCATTGGGTGGTGCGCGAGGAAACCCCGTGGGACTATGCGCTCGACGTGCAGCGTGCCGACGGCCAGACCACACTGACGGTGCACGCCTACGACGACCTCGACGACGGTCTGCTCATGGCGCGTCTGTTTCCCACGCCGGACCGGCCGGTGGACGTGCCGCTGGTACCTCGGGCACCCCGTGAGTTCAGCGGCCGCCTGCCGACCCTGTCGGGCGGGCGGTATCCCCTGACGATCACCAAACGGAACGGCAACCGCGAGGTGAGCCAACGTACCGAACTCTTGGCAGTGCCCGGCCAAGACGAGGAACCGCAGGAAGAGTTCGAAGTCGGCGAGCCCAACCGGCGACTCCTCAGCGAGTTGACGACCGGGACGGGTGGCGCCGTCGACGCTCCGATCCGCACGCTGGTGGCGCGCCCGCTGGGAACGCGCCGCTTCGATCATCCCCTCGATTGGTTGCTGATTCCGGCGGCGATGGTGCTGTTCCTCGGCGACGTTGGGGTGCGGCGGCTTCTGTCGCGGGCGCGCCCCGCCTGAGCGGCAGGCGGCGCCGGGTGCCGCACCGGGATCCCCCTTGCGAATGCTGAGCGTCGTGCTAGAGAAGTGCGGTTCGGGTCAACTCAAACAAAGCAGCCATCCATGCCACGCAACAAGACGGAAGAGCGGCGTAGCCGCGAGATCACGACCCTAGTGGGGCACATTCACCGACGCATCGACTTCCGCTATCCGCCCTTCCGGTTCGAGGACTTTCTGGCGTCGCATGACTCGTACAAGGTCTTCGAGGTCGATCTGCCGCTCGGTCTCGACGGGCGGATTCTGTTCACCCCCGACGGCGAGCAGAAGACCATCTACCTGCGCAAGTGGAACGCGCGCACTCGGTTGCGCTTCACGCTGGCGCACGAGATCATGCATGCGGAGCTGCACTTCCAAGCCGGCAAGCTGCAGAACTTGGCGGCCTGCCGGACGTCGGAGCACTTCCGGGACGGGCGCCGCGATGTGCTGGAACGCGAAGCCGATCTGGGGGCGGCCCACCTGCTGATGCCGCTATGGATGATCGATCGACACGTGCCGTATCGCATCAAGCGCGAGTACCCCGACTCCGTGGTGAAGGAGCTGGCGCGCTTGTTTCGGGTCAGCGACACCGCGATGCGCATTCAATTGAAGAACTACATCGCCCACGACGGCGAGTTTCTCGCCCTCTGACAATTCGGCGGGGCCTCGGATGAAGGTCCTGTACTTCGACGCGATCGCCGGCGCCAGCGGCGACATGACCGTGGGCGCCCTCTTGGCGCTCGGCGTATCGCTTGAGCACCTGGAGGCGGAGCTGCGCCGGATGCCGCTTGCGGGATGGACGGTCACGGCAACCCGCCGCCACGTGTACGGCATCGAGGCCACCAAGTTCGATGTCCACGTCGCCAGCCATGGTGCGGCCGGTCACGGGCACGTGCACCGCGCCTTTCGCGACATCCGCGCGATGATCGACGCGAGCGATCTGGCGGGCGCGGTGAAGCAGCGGGCGCTGGCAATCTTTGCCAAGCTGGCACAAGCCGAAGGCCATGTGCACGGCGTGGCGCCTGATGACGTCGAGTTCCACGAAGTCGGTGCGGTCGATTCGATCATCGACATCGTGGGTGCCGCGATTGGTATCACCACGCTCGGCGTCGAACAGTGCTACGTCTCGCCGCTCCCCCTCGGGTCCGGCATTGTGCAATCACAGCACGGTCCGCTTCCGGTTCCCGGCCCGGCGACGCTGGAGCTGCTGCGTGGCTTTCCGACGCGGCTGAATGATGGCGAGGGTGAGCTCGTGACTCCGACGGGGGCAGCGATTGTTGCGACGCTGGCGACCCCTGACGTCGTACCGCCCCTGCGTGTCGAAGCCGTCGGGTACGGTGCCGGGCAGCGCAGCCTGAAGGATCGGCCGAACGTCCTTCGTCTCGTGCTCGGGGAGACGGCCGCAGCGGCCGAGCAGGACGAGATCGTCGTGATCGAGACCAACATCGATGACTACAATCCCGAGCTGTACGAGTATGTGATGGAGCGCCTGTTGGGTGCCGGCGCTCGCGACGTGTACCTGACACCGGTGCAGATGAAGAAGAACCGGCCCGGCACGGTGCTGAGCGTGCTCTGCCAGGCGAGTGATCGGGAGCAATTGTCCGCGATCATTCTGAGCGAGACATCCGCCATTGGGGTGCGCTTCCATTCAGCGCAGCGGCTGATCCTGCCGCGTGAAACTCGGGAAGTCAGCACGCCGTACGGGACCGTGCGCGTGAAGGTCGCCGTGGATCGCGACGGGCACGAAAACCTCGCACCCGAGTACGAGGACTGTAAGCGGGCGGCACGCGAACGGCAGATCCCCATCAAGCTCGTGTACCAAGCTGCCGTGGCCGCCGCCGTTCGGTCGTCAAACCGGAACCAGTAGGTCGTCGATGCGGACGGCGGTGCGACCGACTGCCGCGAGCCGCTGTCGGTCTGCTTCTGTTTGGTGGACCGTACCGAGATAGGGCACGACGCCAAGCGCCGGGCCAAGCCAGTCCGCCAACACCTCGAGGTTGGTGCGCGCCGCCAGATCCGGTTCCAGGCTGAGAAAGTTCACCACGTAGCCCAGGACCCGCAGGCCGAGGCTGCGCGCGTAGCGGACCGTCAGCAGGGCATGGTTGATCGCGCCGAGGCGTGAAGCGACCACAACGATGATCGGGACGTCGAGGCGCAGAGCCAGGTCGGCGAAGGTGAAGTCGGGCAGGATGGGGACCAGCAGACCGCCGGCGCCCTCGATAAGGGTTAGATCGTGTGCCGCGGCGATCTCTCGATAGCTGCGGAGCAGGCGATCAACGTCGAGTACGAGGTCTTCCCGGGCGGCGGCGACCAAGGGAGCAAGAGGGTCGCGAAGCGCGTACGGACAGACTGTCCTCAATTCGAGACGACAGTCTGCGAAATAGAGCAGTCGCCTGGCGTCCTCAGGTTCCAATACCCCGTCGTATTCCGGGCAACCGGTTTCGACGGGCTTCAGGACGCCGACCCGCAGCCCCGCTTGGCTGACTGCGGCGGCGACAGCGCAGGCCACCGTTGTCTTGCCGACAGCGGTGTCGGTACCAGTAATGAAAAGGCTTTGGAATTTCACAGGTTCGCGTCTTCAGCGGACCTGTCTATCAGGCGGGAACGGAAGGGAAAAGAGCAATCGTGCGGCGCTAGTCAGGTCAAGATGGCCCAGACCGTCCACGCGATCGCACTCCACAAGACCAAGCTGATCGCCGTGCCAGCGACAAATCCAAAGAACGGGATGTTTCGCGTCTGCTCCGGTGCGAACTCGTCTTCACTCAACCGGGCAACGTCTTCGTAGGTCACTTGCATGGTCTCACCTCGCACGTCCATATCTCAGCAATCGCCATGCCCATCGTTCATGGTTGCAAGTGTAGGTGAAGAAGCCGGCCAGTCAATGCGGCGGTGTAGAGAAATCGATGCAACTGTAGGAAAAAAGTGCACGCTTGCAGACGATCCCCACCGCGGTCCTCGGACTACTTCCCTCGCGTCACCCGGATGATCGCCCGGTGTGTCACATCGCAGAGCCGGTCCAGCTCCGCCTCGGTGATGCCCAGCGGAGGCATGAGGACGATGACGTTGCCCAACGGTCGGAGCACGACGCCCATCTGACGCGCTGCCTTGATCACCTGCATTCCCATACGCTGCGATGCCGGGTAGGCCTCGCGCGCTTCGCGTGAACGCAGCAGCTCGATACCAACCATGAGGCCCCACTGCCGCACGTCGCCAACGTGTGGCGCGCCGCAGAAGTCCTGCTGCAGGGTCGCCCGCAGACCCTCCTGACGGCGGCAGACGTTGTCGAGCACCCGGTCCCGCTCGAATACGTCGAGGCTCGCCAAGGCGACGGCGCAGGCGAGCGCGTTCCCGGTGTAGGTGTGGCCGTGGAAGAAGGCTGTGAGCTCTTCGTATGGGCCGAGGAAGGCCGCGAAGATCTCCTCGGTGGCGAGGGTAGCGGCCAGGGGCAGGTAGCCTCCGGTAACGCCCTTGCCGACGCACAAGAGATCCGGCTGCACCTGCGCGTGCTCGACGGCGAACATCTTGCCGGTCCGGCCGAAGCCGGTCGCGACCTCGTCGCAGATGAGCAGCACGCCGTAACGCTGCGTCAGCTCCCGGAGTGCGCGCAGATAACCGACCGGCTGCGCCCACATCCCGGCGGCACCTTGCATCAAGGGTTCGACGATCAGCGCTGCCAGGGTGGGCCCGTGCCGGCGCAACAGGACCTCGGCTTCGTCGATGGCCGCTCGCAGCGCCTCGTCCGGTGAGAGGCCGCGCTGCCAGCGAAACACGTGCGGCGGGTTGATCTTGTGACATGGAAAGAGCAGCGGTTTGAAGAAACGATGAAACGCCTCCGAGTACCCGACACTGACCGCGCCCAGCGTGTCACCGTGGTACGCTTCGGTCAGGGCGGCGAACTGAGTGCGCTGGGTGTCGCCACGCAGTTGCCAGTATTGCATGGCCATCTTCAGCGCGATTTCCACGGCCGTCGCGCCGGCGTCCGAGAAGAAGACGCGCGTCAGATTCGCCGGAGTGATCTCGACGAGTCGCCTCGCCAACTCGATGGATGGCACGCTGCCCAACCCCAGCAGGGTCGAGTGTGCCACGCGATCCACCTGGTCGCGTAGCGCCGCGTCAAGGGCGGGGTGGCGGTGGCCGTGAACGTTGCACCACAGGGACGATACGCCGTCGAGGTAACGGTTGCCGTCGACATCGATCAGGTAGTGGCCTTCGGCGCGCTCGATGATGAGCGGATCCTCGGCGAGCCACTCGCGCATCTGCGTGAACGGGTGCCACAAATGGGCGTGATCCCAGGCCGCCAGCTCACGACGCGTCGCCATCACCGTTCCTCGGAAAAGACCTGCCGGAAGGTCTCGACCGCCTGCCGGAGATCGTCCGCTCGGTGCGTGCTCATGACCGTGACGCGCAAGCGCGCCGTGCCTGCCGCTACGGTGGGTGGCCGAATGCCTTGGACGAACACACCAACCGCCAGCAGTCGGTTCGAGAGCCGCATCGTACGGTTCGCATCTCCGACCAGCACCGGGAGGATGTGGCTCGGGGCCACCCCGGCGTCCAACCCCGCCGCACGCAGGCCCTCGAACAGCCGCATCGCGTTCTGCCGCAGTTGCTCGCGCCGCTCCGGCTCGCTGATGACGATGCGCAGCGCCGCCTGGGCAGCCGCGACGACCGGCGGCGGCAGGGCAGTGGTATAGACGAAGCTGCGGGCGCTGTTGATCAACAGATCGATCACGGTGCGCCGGCCAGCGACGAAGGCGCCGAAGGTTCCCAGCGCTTTGCCCAGCGTGCCCATCTGGATGGTCACCTGGTCGCGCAAGCCCTCGGCTTCCACGACTCCGCCGCCGTGCTGACCCAGCACGCCGGTCGCGTGGGCTTCATCAACCATGACCATGGCGTCGTGCCGTGCCGCAATCTGACAGATGCCGCGCAGCGGAGCGACGTCGCCGTCCATGCTGAACACCGAATCGGTCACCACCAGGCGGCGCCGCGCCGTGGTGCCGGCGAGCTGCGCCTCCAGAGCTTCCATGTCGCAGTGCCGATAGACGACCACTCGGGCTCCCGACAACCGGCATCCGTCGACGATGCTGGCGTGATTCAGGGCATCACTGAACACCGCGTCGTCTTTGCCGACGAGCGCCGTGATGGTTCCGACATTGGCGTGATAGCCGGAGTTGAACAGCAGCGCCGCCTCGGCGCCTTTGAAGGCCGCCAACTCCTCTTCGAGGGTGTGATGCAGACGCATGGAGCCCGAGATCAAGCGCGACGCTCCGGCCCCGACCCCGTAGTCCTGTGCGGCCCGTTGCGCCGCTTCGACCAGCGCCGGATGGTTCGCCAGCCCGAGATAGTTGTTCGAGCACAGCAGCAGCGCCCGCTGTCCGTCGACCACCACCCAGGTGTCCTGTGCCGAATCGACCCGGCGCAGGCGGCGCGCCAACCCGGCTGCTTCGCGGTGCGCCAGCTCGCAGCGGACGAAATCGTCACCGGCCATGGATGCAGGACGCTTAGACGTGCACCCGCGCAGTGTCAACGCATGCGCCAGGGGACGTGCCGAAGCGGCTTGCGTTTGAATCCGCGATCGGCAACCTTGAGCAGGGGGTTGTGCGACAGCCATGGCGGACATTCTGAAGATCGGACGCAAGGGCGAGGTAGTGTTGCCGCGCCGCGTGCGCGCCGCACTCGGGTTGCGCGAAGGCGACGAGCTGGTCGTCTCGGTGGATGACGAGGCGATCCTGCTGAAGCGCAAGGCGCGCCGCTTCGCCGAGTACCTCGACACGCTGGGCCGCGCCCCGGTTGGCCGCGAGCGCCCGTAATGCGACGGCTGTGGACGGCTGCGCTGGCGGTGCTCGCCGCCGCGCGCGTCGTCGCCGCCGATGACCAAGCTCTCAGCGGACAGGAAGTCTACGCCGGCGCCTGCGCCAGCTGTCACGGCGACGACGGGCACGGCGCGCCGCAAGGCACCGCGCTCGAGGTGCCGCTGCCCGACTTCACCGACTGCGGCTTCATCACCCGCGAGGGCGACGGCAACTGGCGCTTCCTGCTGGCACACGGCGGCGACGCGCTGGGCCTCTCGCCGCAGATGCCGGCGTTCGGCGACGTGCTCACGGCGCCGCAGATCCAATCCGTCCTCGACTACATCCGCAGCTTCTGCCCCGATTCCCGCTGGCCGCGCGGTGACCTGAACTTCCGCCGTCTGCTGGTTACCGACAAGGCGTTTCCGGAAGACGAGGTGGTGCTGACGCAGGAGTTTGAGAAGGGACGCGACGGAGTGCGTGACTGGGCCACCGAGCTGTCGGTGGAGCACCGCCTCGGGGCACGCGGGCAGGTCGAGCTGGCGGTGCCGGTGGTGGCGCACGATGTCACCGACGGCGGCGCCACCACCGGCGGTGTCGGTGACATGACCCTGGCATTCAAGCAGGCGCTCATCGCCGACTTCCCGAGTCGCAGCATCGTGGCCGCCGCGGTGGACCTCGGTTTGCCGACCGGCGATCGCGATCGTGGTCTCGGCGCGGGAACGGTGAGCTTCGGACCGTCGTTGCTCGCCGGGAAGCAGATCCGTGACGTCGTCATCCAGGGGCAGATCCTGGGCGAGTTGCCGATCGATGAGCACCGCGCCGACCGCGCCGTGCACTATCGGTTCGCCCTCAGCTATCCGTTGTCGGAGGTCAAGCGCGCCTGGGTGCCGTCGGTGGAAATGGAAGTGCTGCAGAACGTGAGCGCGAAGCAGCAGCACCTGTTCATCACGCCCGAGGTGTACAAAGGGATTACCCAGCGCGGGCATCTCGCCATCGCCATCGGGGCGCAGCTGCCGGTCGCCGGCGATGCCGATCCCTTCGATTATCGGCTGCTCGCCTTCTTCCTCTGGGACTACGCCGACGGCGGCTTGTGGTGGTGACCGCTCTTTGCGCTACGTGTTGCCGAATCGCGTCCCCCAACGATCCAGGTAGGCAACCGAATCCACCGGCCTGCGCGACGTGACGCGGAACGGCCGCAGGGGATAGCCGAGCGGCACGAGCGCGGCGATGTGCACGTATGGCGGAATGCCAACCACCGCGCGCAGGTCCGCTTCAACGCTGGCGTACACCGTCGTGAGCGTCGATCCGAGGCCGAGTCCGCGGGCCGCCAGTATCAAGTTCTGCACGGCTGGAAAGATCGAGGCATAGGCGGACTGTGGCGCCAGGATGGTTCCGGCGCCATCCGCCATGGGGCCGAGCTGGGTGGTGTCGAGACAAGCCAGCAGCAACACCGGCGCGCTGTCGAGATGCGTCGCCAGCTCATCCACCGTGCGCATCATTCTGTCGTACCCAGGCTGATCACGGATGTCGGCGTCGGCGCCGGTGGCTGCCGTGTACGTCTGCGCCGCCTGCCACGCGGACAGGTAGAGCGCGGCCAGCGGACGCTTCAGCTCAGGATCGCGGACGGCGATGAAGATCCACGGCTGGGCGTTGCGCGCACTGGGTGCGTGGGTGGCCGCTTCAATGACGTGCAGCAGCACGGCGTCCGGTATCGGGTCGGGGCGGAAGCGGCGCACACTTCGCAACGTGTGCATCGCCTCGAACAGGTCACCGCCACTCACATCGTGGCCATCCTCCAGCAGCCGGCGCATGCCGGGCAAGGCGTCGCGTTGCACCGCGTCTCGGAGCAGTCGCAACGCCCCGCCGCGCGCGAACGGCGCCCGTGCCGGCTCGGTGGTCGCGTGAACGTCGTGATACGCGCAGCGCACCACCGTCGTGGTGTCGCGCCCGACGAACTCCCAAGTCAGCGGGCCGAGCAGGTCGCCCGAGATGCAGCGCAGATCGATCCGTCGCCACGGATGGAGTCGGGTCACCTCCATCACCCAGCTGCGCGCGCCACTCCTGCAGCCGATGCGGCTGCCGATGCGAAGCATCGCCTCCGGTCCAAGAGGCTCACAGCGCAGGCGCGGCCACCACAACGCGTAGCGACGAATGGCCAGCACCAGCTCGTAGCAGCGCCGGGCCGGCGCGCCGACTACGACTTGATCCAGATGCGGTGAGGTGTCAGTCATCGACAGCGTCCTCCACACGGCGAGCCTCCCGCGATCGCAGGTGCCCGACGGCTTCCGCCCATTCAGTTGCCATAACCTGGCCGCCAGTGTAAGCCTCGCGACAGCTACGGGGGTTGCCGATGAGAACGCGCGAGCTGCTGCACCTGCACAACAGCGGCCATCCTGGCATCAATGCTCTGTTCGCTAAGGCCCACTCAGCGGATTGGGATATCGAGCGCGACGTTGACTGGACGGTGGCGATTGCCGCGGACGATCCGTTGGTCGACGAAGCGTGGGGGGCATTTTCGCAAACCGCAACGTTTCGTACGCTGCCAGCGACGGCGCGTGCGCGCGCGACACGGCGCGGGCTGGGGCGCATCCTCAACATCCTCCAGGTCGGCGAAAGTGTCGCGCAGGACGTGTGTGCCAAGATCGCCCTGCGGGTGCGCGAAGAAGACTACCGCAATCATGCTGTCGCCCAGGCCATGGACGAAGCGCGCCACCACCTCGCGTATCGACGCTTGCTGGACAAGATGGGCGACGAGGTGGAGGACATCGACATGGGGACGGAGATGATGTTCGACACCTTGCTGGCGTCGGATGATCCGCTCGTGCTCATCGCGACGGAGCAGTTCTTTCTCGAAAGCTTGGCCATGGGGATCTTCGAGGGCATTCAGCGACACGCCCGTCATCCGCTGCTGCGCCAGATCATTACGTTGATCACCCGTGATGAGAGCCGCCACATGGGATTCGGGGTGCTCTACGTTGCGGAGTGGATGCGCCAGCATCCGCTCGATGACCAGATCGCCTTTGCGCGGCGCTGGCTCGCCCAGATCTTTTCGGTGCTGATGGATCAGCCCGGACCGATCATGCTGGCGCGAGTGCTGGACCGCCTCCGCGATGCCGGCGTCGAGAACGTCGATGCATTGAGCGCACCGATGCTGCGCGAGCAGCAAGCGATCAACGCCGCCGAGGCTGCCGAGGTGCTGAGCGGTCGCAAGGTGCCGCACCTCCTGAAGAGTGCGCGGCGCGCCGGGCTGCTCAAGCCTGAGATCGTCGATGCTCTCGGCCTGCGTAGCAATCCGCTTGTGGCCGTCGCGCTGCGTCAGCCGGCTGAGGCCGGCGAGGCGTAGCCGGGGTCACCTCCCGGCAGGGGATCGACGGCGCCCTCAGGGGGGCAGGTTCACGCCGGCCGAGCGCCCACCCTCGAGGTACGGCTCGTTCGTCGACACCGAGATCTGCGCGCTGCTCGGGATGGCGAAGCGGTCGATGACGAGGCCAATGACGGGCACGTCGGTGCCGCGCACGAAGAGATGCATTGTATCGGTGCCGACACTGCTGCGGCGGAGCGCGGCGATCGAGTTGAAGCTGATTCGGTTGAAGCACAATACTGACGTGGCGCCCGAGAAGTGCTGCTCGAACTCATTGATGGTTGCGAGCTGCACCAGCGCGCTGGAGGGTGTCTGCGTCTCGAGGTCCTGCGTGCACGGCACCAACACCAATTCACTGTCTGCTGCTGGGTTACTCGTCTTGCTGGCCAGCGCCTGGAAGTGCAAACGGTCCGGACACTGCTCGTAGGTGACACCGTCGAGCGGAACACTGCCGGTGTAGCTTCCCGGGCTCAGTCGGCGGAACGCAATCGCCGCGTAGCCGAGGGTTGGACCGGCGGTATCGGTCACCAGGGCGCGACCCTGCAACGCGTTGTGTGAGCTGAGGTCCGGGGAAATCGCCGCGACGACGCACTTGAGCTCGCCGTCTCCAGAGAACGGCGGAGCCACCCGGTTCCCGTTGCCGTCCGACCCGGTGCCGGCATGCCAGGCGATCGGTTGATTCGGCGTCAGCGTGACCAGGAAGCCCACCTCATTGCAGGTCTTGGCGGCGACGTAGAAGCACTGCAGCGAAACCGGCGAAGCGGTGAGGTTCATGATCTCGACGAGGGTGTCTTGCGTCGTCGTGGCGCGGATCAACGGATAGATGAGCAATGCCGACGGCAGCTTCTGCGCCGGCGGCACGCCGTCCACATCGAAGCCGAGCGGATCGGTCGCCGAGCTGATGTTCGGCGTCGCGGTGGGTGTCGCGGTCGGAATGCGTGTGGCGGTTGACGTGCGCGTCGAGGTGCGCGACGGCGCCAGGGTGGCGGTGACGGTGATCGTCGGTGTGCGCGTCGGCGTTGGCGAACGGACGATCGGGAACGGGTTCGAACCGCCGCTGCCGATCTGATGCATGAGCAACGCAAAGTATGCTGCGATTATGCGGATGAGCTCAGCCATGTGCCTATGGAACGTCCGCGACGGGTGGAAAGATCACGTTTGCCGACCGGCCACCCTGAAAGGATGGTTCGTTGCCCGCCGTCCGTGCCCCAGGGACTCGATCAACAACCAGACCGAGAATCGGGCCGTTGGTGCCGCGTGCCACGATATGCGCGGTGTCGCTGCCCAGGGTCGCGCGATTCAACTGGGCGGTGATGTCCGCTAGAGCACGCCGATCGAAGCAGCTGAAACTCTTCGACGCCGAGTACTGCGTCTCGAACTCGTTGAAGATGATGTACTGGACACCGACGGTGGTGGGAATCTGTAGCAGCAGGTTCTCGGCGCACGGCACGAGGACGAGGTCACTCGACGACGTGGGCTGATCGCTGAGCACTTCGAAGTGCAGCTTGTCCGGGCACTGCGCGTAGCTCGAGCCGTTGAGCGCCACGGTGCCGGTGAAATCACCGTCCGACAGCCGCTGAAAGGCGACGGCTCCATACGAGACGGTCTCGCCGTTGGTGTCGTAAACGATGGCGCGTCCCTGCATCGTGTTGTGGAAGCTCAAATCGGGCAACGCCGGGACGACCACGCACTTCAACTCGCCCTGAGCACCGGGGAATGGCGGCACGGCGCTGCCGTTCTGGGTGTTGCTCAGCCCGTCACTCGCCAGCCACGACAGCGGTTGGTACGGCGTGAACGAGATCAGGAAGCCCGTCTCGTTGCACGAGTCGCCGTCGATGTAGAAGCATTCCAAGGTTTGGCTGGTTCCCGAGAGATTGACCAACTCGATGCGCGTGTCACGGCCACCCGTCAGGTCAATCAGCGGGAAGACCAGGTACGCGGATGGCAGCTTCTGAGCAGGGGGGCCTGCCCAAGCGGCCGGCGCGAGCCCGCACCACACCGCCCCCATCAGCATCAAGACCGTTTCGCGCCACCGCCGGAACATCTTCGCACCACGAACAGAGGCGCATCGTACGTGTCTCGGGTCCACAAATCAACCCAAAATGGGACGGCAATCGCCCACAAAAACAACCATTTTGCTGCCGCATGAACCGCTGTCGCGCCGACTTGGACGCCGCCCGCCGCGCGCACCGCCGCCGATGGTGGCTCGGCCCCTCTCCGTGGTAAAGGGAACCGCATGAGCCAGCGCAGCGACGCCCACCTCGTCTGGATGGATCTCGAGATGACCGGCCTCGATCCGGACCGCGACACGATCCTGGAGATCGCCACGCTCATCACCACCGATACGCTCGATCTCGTCGCCGAGGGCCCGGTGCTCGCCATCCACCAACCCGCCGAGGTCCTCGATGCCATGGATGCCTGGAACCGCGAACACCACGGCGCCTCCGGCCTGACCCAACGGGTCCTGGCATCAACGCTGACCATGCCCGCCGCGGAGGCGCAGACGCTGGCGTTCGTCACTCAATACGTTCCTGAGCGCAGCTCGCCGCTGTGCGGTAACTCGATCTGGCAGGACCGCCGCTTCGTCGCACGCTACATGCCGAGGCTCGACGCCTATCTGCACTACCGCGTCATCGACGTCAGCACCGTCAAGGAGCTGGTGCGTCGCTGGTACCCCAACGCGACCCGGCCGCCGGAGAAGAAGCACGCCCATCTCGCGCTCGACGACATTCGCGAGTCGATCGACGAGCTCCGCTTCTACCGGCAACAGTTCTTCAAGGCAGTCGAGAGTCGAGAGTCGAGAGTCGAGAGTCAGAAACACCGCTGAGGCGCTTCGCTCTCGACTCCCAACTAGTAGACGATCACGCTGCGGATGCTTTCACCGCGGTGCATCAGCTCGAAAGCCCGGTTGATGGTGTCGAGCTGCATGGTGTGGGTGACGTATGGGTCGATCTTGATGCGTCCGCTCATGTACCAATCGGCGTACTGCGGCAGCTGCGTGCGCCCGCGCGTGCCGCCGAAGGCGGTGCCGCGCCAGCTACGTCCGGTGACCAGGAGAAACGGCCGCGCGTGAATCTCCTCGCCGGCGCCGGCCACGCCTATGATGATCGCCTGTCCCCAACCCTTGTGCGCGCAGTGCAGCGCTTGCCCCATCACCTCGACGTTGCCGATGCACTCGAAGGAGAAGTCGACGCCGCCGTCGGTCATCTCGACCACCGCCTCGACGAGGTTGGGGACGTCCGCGGGGTTGACGCAGTCGGTGGCGCCGAGCTGACGCGCCAACACGAACTTGCTCGAGTTGGTGTCGATGCCGATGATACGTGCCGCGCCGGCCATCACCGCACCTTGCACCACGGACAACCCGATGCCACCCAGACCGAAGACCGCCACCGTCGCGCCCGGATGGACCTTGGCGGTGTTCACCACCGCGCCGATGCCGGTGGTGATGCCGCAGCCGAGCAGGCAGACTTTCTCGAGCGGCGCGTCGGAACGGATCTTCGCCAACGCGATCTCGGGCACGACGGTGTACTCCGCAAAGGTCGACGTACCCATGTAGTGATGCAACAGGCGTCCCTGGTGCGACCAACGGCTGGTCCCGTCGGGCATCAGCCCCTTGCCCTGCGTCGCCAAGATGGCGCCGCACAGGTTGGTCTTGCCGCTGAGACAGAACTTGCACTGCCGGCATTCCGGAATGTACAGCGGGATGACGTGGTCGCCGGGTTTGACGCTGGTGACGCCGGCGCCCACCTCTTCGACGATGCCACCGCCTTCGTGGCCGAGCACGGTGGGGAACAACCCGGACGGATCGCGCCCGCTCATCGTGTACGCATCGGTATGACACACGCCGCTGGCCACCAAGCGCACCAGACATTCACCCGCGTGTGGTCCCTCCAGATCGACGTCATCGATCACCAGCGGCTGCTGCGGCTCCCAGCAGATGGCGGCTTTCACCTTCATGGCGGCTCCTCTGAACGTGACTGTGATTACACCGCGTCGCGGCGGGATGCCACCACCCCCGCCGCTGGGCGTTGACTCACCTGCGGCTGCGGGCTTGATTCCGTCGCGTGCAGCCCTTGCCAATCGATCCGCTGTTGCCGGAGATCGTCGCGCGCCTCTCCGCCGCGTCGTGCCTCGTGCTGCGCGCGCCGCCGGGAGCGGGAAAGACGACGCGCGTGCCGGCGACGCTGCTCGATGCGGGACTCGCCGGCGGCGGGCAAGTCGTCGTCCTCGAACCGCGCCGCATCGCCGCGCGCGCCGCGGCGGAGTTCGTTGCCGGCGAGCGCGCTGGCCGCGTCGGCGACGAGGTCGGCTACCGCGTCCGCTTCGAACAACGCGGCGGGCCGGCAACGCGCTTGTGGTTCATCACCGAAGGAGTGCTCGGGCGCCAACTCGTCGGCGATCCCTTCCTCGAAGGCGTGGGCCTCGTTGTGCTCGACGAGTTCCACGAGCGCCATCTCCAGGGTGACGTCGCGCTCGCCGTCATCCGTGAGCTGCAGGAGACCGTGCGTCCCGACCTCAAGCTCGTGGTCATGTCGGCCACGCTGGAAACCGACCGCCTTGCCGCGTATCTCGACGGCTGCCCGGTGCTGACCTCTGAAGGCCGCGCCCATCCGGTGCGCATCGAATACGATGCGGCGGCTGACGAGCGGCCGCTCGCCGCACGAGTGGCCGCCGCCCTGCAACGCGTCCTGCGCATCGACGACGACGGCGGCGACGTCCTT
>Ga0335069_10008461_pt1 | contig 14722 bp, 8 predicted proteins | sample Lox_Sample_11_FD_206714 | JGI IMG/M metagenome (GOLD analysis project Ga0335069, IMG submission 206714) | Soil microbial communities from Loxahatchee National Wildlife Refuge, Florida, United States - Lox_Sample_1.1 | ecosystem: Environmental > Terrestrial > Soil > Wetlands | place: USA: Florida... | reverse complement strand
TCAGGATCATCTGCCGGATGCTCTCCAGTTTCACCGGCTTGGTGATATAGTCGTCCATCCCGGCGGCCAGACACCGCTCGCGGTCGCCCTCGACGGCGTTGGCGGTGAGCGCGAGGATGCGCGGCTGCCGCGCCTTCGGGTAACGCCGGCGGATCTCGCGGGTGGCCTCGAGTCCGTCCATTTCCGGCATGTTGATGTCCATCAGCACGAGGTCGTACTTGCGCTGGTCGAGCGTGCCGAGCGCCTCGAGCCCGTTGCCCACGGCGTCGGCGCGGTAGCCCAGCTTCTCGAGGAAGCGCAGCGCGACCTTCTGGTTGACCGGATTGTCCTCCACCACGAGCACCTCGAGCGGCACGGAGGCGGCCAGCGGCGCGTCCGCCGCCGCGTCGTCGGCCGGCGCCTCCAGCCGGCGGCTCGCGCCATTGCCGCCCAGCCGGCGGCACAGGGCGTCGAGCACGAGGGCGGGCTTGATCGGCTTGGCCAGGCGGATCAGGCCGGTCGCGGTGTCGCGCGGCGCCTTGGCGGCCTCGACGGGATTGAGCAGCAGAATCACGGGCATGTCCGGGTGCCGCACGCGCAGCTCCTCGGCCAGGGTGATACCGGTCTCGCCCAGCAGGTCGTTGTCGATCACCGCCGCGACGATCGGGCGCTCGAGGGCGATCGCCGTGCCGTCGTGCAGGTGGGCGGCCTCGACGGCGTCGAGGCGCACCCGCGCCAGCGTCTCCCGGAGCACGACGCGGTTGAAGGCGAGGTCGTCCACCACCAGCACCGGCGCGTTCCACAGGCGCTCCGGCAGGGCGGCGGGGCCGGCGCCCGACGGCGCGTCGACCGGCGCGGCCAGCACGCAGAAGTGGAAGACCGAGCCGCCGCCCGGGTTTTCCTGGACGTCGATGGTTCCGCCCATGAGCTGGCAGAGGCGGTCGCAGATCGCGAGGCCCAGCCCCGTGCCGCCGTACTTGCGGGTGGTGGACGAGTCGACCTGGCTGAAGGGCTTGAACAGGAGGTGGCGGCGGTCCGCCGGGATGCCGATCCCGGTGTCGCGCACGAAGAAGTCGAGCATCATCCGGCCCGCCTCCTGGAAGGGCATCGGCGCCTGCGTGCGGTCGGCGCTCGGCACCAGGGCCCGGCGAACCTCGACGGTGATCTGGCCCTGGACGGTAAACTTTACCGCGTTGTTGAGCAGGTTGACGAGCACCTGCCGCACCCGCGTCGGGTCGAGGTTGATCCACGGCGGCACGTCCGGGTCGACCCGGTAGGCCAGCTCGATGTTCTTGGCCGCCGCCTGCAGCGAAAAGATGTCCAGGACCTCCTCGAGGCACTGGGCGATTTCAAACGGCTGCAGTTCGAGCTCCATCCGGCCGGACTCGATCTTGGAGAAGTCGAGAATTTCGTTGATGATCGCGAGCAGCGCGTTGCCGCTGGTGCGGATGGTGTTCACGCATTCCTGCTGCTCCGGCGTGAGTTCGGTCTCGAGCAGCAGGCTGGTCATGCCGATCACGCCGTTCATCGGCGTGCGGATCTCGTGCGACATCGTCGTGAGGAACTCGGATTTCGCGCGGGACGCCGCGTCCGCCTCCGCCTTCGCCCGCCGGAGCGAGGTCTCGGTCTGGACGCTGGACGTGATGTCCGTGCCGATGGCGATGAAGTTTTCGGTCTCACCCCGGTCGTTCTTGATCGGCTGGAGCTCGAGGCGGAGGTGGTACGTCAGGTCGGTGTTGCGGGACTTGGCGACGACCTCGCTGGTGATCGGCTCGGCCCGGAGCAGCGCCTGGGTGATGTCGTCGAGCGCCTGCGGGACGGTGTCGGGACTGGCCAGCAGGTCGAGCAGGTAGACGTCGTTCACCTCGGCGGCGGTATAGCCGGTCAGGCGGGTGAAGCTGTCGTTGGTCCACTCGATGTTGCCTGCGGGGGTGGTGATGAACACCACGTTGGCCGTGCGCCGGGCGACGTGCGTGAGCAGCCGCGCCGCCGCCTGGCTGGCGCGGAGCGCGTCCTCGGCCCGGCGGCGCGCGGTGACGTTCTGCGAGGTGCCGGTGACGCGCAGCGGCCGGCCCGCCCGGTCCCAGGCGATGCATTTGGCCCGGATCGCGAGCCAGTTCCAGTCGCCGTCCCGGTGGCGCACCCGGAATTCGGGCTCGATGTACGGCGTCTCGCCGCGGAAATGCGCCTCGATCGCCGCCTGGTAGGGCCCGGCGTCGTCCGGGTGCATCAGGTCGAGCCAGGCCCGGTGGGTCGCGGGCATCACCGCGGGGTCGTAACCCAGGCAGGTCCAGACGCTCGGGCTGTAGAGCACCCGGCCCGAGGGCACGTCCCATTCGTACACGCCCACCTGGCTGGAATCGAGGGCCAGGTGGAGCCGTTCGTCGGCGACCTTCAGCTGCGCCTCGACGCGGCGCCGCTCCTCGTTCTCCGTCCGGAGCTGCGCGCTGGTCCGCTCGGCGGACCGCTGCCGGAGCAGCGCCGCCTGGGCGAGGTTGACCACGAGGCCGAGCAGCGCCGAGACCCCGAGGCCGGACGCCAGCGCCAGCTCCGGCAGATGGTTGCGGCTGCGTTCCACGAAGGCGGGCCGCGGCTCGAGCTGGAGCGTCAGCCGCTGGCCAAACAGGTTGAACGTCGCCGCCTGGCGCAGGGACGATTCCCCGCCGGGTGCGGGCGCGCCGTAGACCGCCACGTCGGCGCCCGGTCCGCCGCCGCTCGCGGCGTCCCGCACCGACGCAAACAGCGTGTAACGCGAGGTCAGGTCGAGCCGGCGGGCGGACATGGCGAGCAGCGGTTCGTAGTAGAATTCGCCCGCGATGAAGCCGTCGGGCTGGCCGTCCCGCCTGACCGGCACGTAGACCGCAAAGACGGGCGGCTGGAGCGGGGGATACAGCGGCGCGGTCACCGCGTACCGGCCGGACGCCCGGGCCGTGTCCATCGCCGCGCGGCGCACCGGGTCGCCGGCGTGGTCGAGACCCTCAGCCTCCTCGTGGCCGAGTCGCGGCCATAGCCAGCGGGTGCGCCCTTCGGCGCCGACGAGGCTGACCATCCGGCAGGCCGGGAAACCGGCGAACGAGGCCTGGGCGTCGGCTTCCCAGGAGGCCCGGGAGAGTCCGCCGGCGCCGTCCCCGCGGGCGGCCAGGCGGGCGAGGTTGTCGATCTGGCCCTCCGTCTCGCTGCTGACGAGGGTTGCGATGGTGTTGATCGTGAGCTGGGTGGTGTTGTTGACGTAGGCCAGCTCCCGCGCCTGGAGCGAAATCCAGAACAGCAGCGTGACCGTGCCGCCGGCCACCACGACCGGGAGCCAGAGCCAGCGCGGTCCGGCGAGGCCGCGCGGAACACTGGGATCGCGGCTCGCCCGCCAGACGAGCCCGGTGCCGAGGACGACGAGGGCCAGCGCCGCCGGCACGCCGACGCGGGCCTGGTTCTCCCAGAATTCCACCCGCGACAGTCCGATCCGCCCGGCCAGCAGCCCGGTCGCGCCATAGGCCGCGGCCAGCGAGCCGGCCAGGGCCAGGATCAGCGGGCGGCGCGGATGCGGGCGGGCGGAGGCCGACCACGCGAGGAGGGAGCCGGCGCCGGCGAGCACGAGCGCGAGCGCCGGCCCGATGCGGCCCACGCGGGCGCCTTCCACCAGCGACTGGTGGCGCACCAGCAGGTCATCGAGCCCGAAGTCGGTGCCGATGACCGCCTCGGCCAGCGCCAGCCAGCCCGGCACCGCCGCCAGCAGGGCCGCGGCGGTGGCCGCCGTTGGCCGGCGCCAGGCGGCGAGAAGCGGCGCCGCGCCGAGCAGGATCAGGCAGAGCGCGGCGTTGGCCGGCAGGGGCTGGTCATAGGGGCGCGGCTGGATCCAGTTGACCTCCCGCAGCCACCAACCCGCGAGCGTGAAAAGCCCGAACGCGGCCACCACCAGAAACGGCAGCAAAGGGGCGTGGCGCGCAACCGACGAACGGTGGGGCGGGGGCATCGCGAGGTGATGACGCTCCACTATCCGGCGACGTCAGCCTTTAGCAATTCGGAACCGGGCGGAAGCCGTCGCCCGGCTCCGTCCAGCCTAACGTCCGCCGGCTGGCGGAGGCGGAGTGGCGGGCGGCTTCGCCGGCTCCTCCGCCGGGGCGGGAGCGTCGGGCTTCGGCCCGGGTCCGAGCACGACCGACCACGACGGCTTGGCCAGCGGCCCGGTGAGCCGCAGCTCAAAGATGCTGGTGAGCGGATTGATCACGATGCCCACGACGGCGGTGAGCGGATTCCGGCTCTCCTCGTAAGGCTTCAGTTTGGCGGTGAAGTCGAGCGACTTCGAGGCGAAGAGGTAATCGCCCTTGGCGTCGATCACCGCGCTCGGGCCGGTGATCCGGACGTCGGGGAAGTGCACGCGGCCGTTGTCGAGCTGGAAGCTCGTGCGGGCGGCGTCGAGCTTCAGCGAGGAGAAATTCAGCGCCACCGCGCTGAGGACCTGCGAGAGCAGGCCGAAGAGATGAATCTCCCCGAGCTCCGCTCCGGTGAGTTGCGCCGAGCCGCTGCCGCGCAGGCTCGCGGGGTCGCCCGGACTGCCCTGGGCCGCCAGCGTGAGCTCGAGCTTGCCGCCGCTGGCGCGCTTGATGAATTTGCTCTCCGTGATCGAGGCGGACTTCGCGCCGGTCCGGGCCGCCTCGAAGTTCTCCACCGCGAGAATCGTCCGCGCCAGGTCGGCTTCCTTCAGCGTGCCGTCAAAGGCCAGGCGCCGCGCCTCCGCCGCGCCGTTGAGCGACGCAGTGGCGCGGCCTTTGCCGCCGGCAAACTGGAACTCGATCCGGTCGAGGCGGAGTTCATCGCCCCGGATCGCCCCGTCGACCGACGCGGCGTCGAGCGGGAACCCGCTGTAGCGCAGCCCCGCAGGGGAGTTCGCGGTGAAGCGCAGGTCGTTCCGGAGCTGGCCCTCGCCCCAGTCGGTGTGGCCGGCGACATGAACCTCTGGCGGCCGGTCGAACTGCCACGCCGCGAGCAGTTTCGCCGCCGTCACCCCACCGGCCTTCGCGTAAATCGCGGGCTCGAGGCTGGCCTTCACGTCGTAGTCCAGGGCCGTGGGCATCCCGGGCGGGCCGGCGAGGCGCCGGAACCAGCCGCTGGCCTGCTGCGTGCCGCCGGCCCGCTCGGCCGCGAGGTCCATCACGTCGGCAAATTGCGGCCGGACAAAGATCCGCACGTGCACCTTCTCGAGATCGGCGCCGAGGACCACCGGCTTCACTGCGTCCGTGCTCCCGAAGTAGCTGGTGCGCGGGATCGCCTTCCAGCAGCCCTGCACGTCGACGTCGGCCTGCGCCGGGACGTCCGGAAACGAAAAATTCTGCCAGAACTTCGCCCACCAGTCGCCGCGGAACCAGCCGTTGATGTCGAGCGGGCGCAGGCGGCCGATCAGGAGCATCCGGTAGTCGAAGGAGCGGAAATTCATCCAGTAGGAGCCGCGCGCCTCATTCTCCCCGGCCACGACCAGGGCGTCATGGGCCAGGAAGTTGAGCTGGGAATCGACATCGATCGCGCCGCGCGTGGAGGTGACCTGGACGCCGTGCGAGTCGAGCCGCCCGCCCGCCACGTGGCTCCAGAAGCCGCCGAATTTCCAGCCGTCGGTCAATTCGATCCGCCCCGTGAGGTCGACCGGATCGCCGAAGCGGAAATACGGCTCGAGCTTCGGCCCGTAGCGAGTGAGGAGACCGCTGACCAGCCCCGGAGCCACCCGGCCGGAGAGGGCAATCGCGGCCGACTTGGAGCGGAGGCTGGCGTCGCCCGCGGCGGCGAGCAGCTCGCCGTGCGCCTTCACCGCGGCTGCGAACCGGCCGCGCCCGTCGCGGAGGTCGTAGGTCGCGCTCACCACGGGCCGGGTCCAGTCTTCGCCGAGCGCCTGCACCGCGCCCGCGGCGACGTGGGCTTCGAGCCGCGACAGGGTGGCGAATTCCTGGTCCGGCGGCTCGAGCACGACGCTGCCGCGCACGTCATCCGCCGCCAGGCCCTTCGGTCCCGCCACGTCGCGCAGCCAGACATGGAGTCCGGTGGCGTGGGGCCGGATTCCGTCCCACGACCAGTGGCCGACGGCGGCGATCCGGCCGGCGTCCACCGCCAGCCCGGCCGGCCGGCGGACGGCGTCGGCGGCGAATTCGAGCGTGACGTTCATGCCGCCCTGCGGCCGCGGGGCCGTCTCGATGGCCAGGGCGGGCCGCTCGGCCGCCTCCAGCTGCGGCAGGAGCAGGGCGATCTTCCGGCCGTACTGGAGGAAGCGCCCGACGATCGCCTCGGCGCTGAGCGGAGCGCCGCGGGCGGAACGGGGCTGGGAGACGACGCCGTGCACGGTCACCGCCACGTTGCCCACGTGGCAGGCGAGCTGGTCGACCACGCAGGCGCCGCGCACGAAGTGCAGGGTGCCGGCCATCTCCCGCAGCAGCGGTTCCGCCGTGCCGCTGGGCGAGTACATCGCGGGGAGCTGGAGGGTGGCGCCCTCGAAGCGGATCTCGTCGGGCAGCAGCCGGCCCGACAACACCGACCAGAGACTCTTCTCGGTGTAGGCCAGCCGGCTGGCGAACACGGGTTCCTCGTACGACCGCAGGAAGAGCTGCACGTCCTCCAGCAGCAGCCGGCCGGTGGGGTCAAAGTGGGCGCGGCCGAAGCGCACGGTAAAGTTTTGGGCGGCGAGCTCCGCCTCGATCCGCCGGAGCACCAGTCCGGGCACCGGCACGTCCTTCACCAGCCACACGTAGGCCTGGGCAGCGAGCGCGGCGCCGAGCACCAGCCAGAGCGCCCAGCAGAACAGCGTCACGGCGCACGACACGCAGTAGCGCAGGGGCGTCGGCACCGTGACCTTCGGCTTCATCGAGGTCGGATCGGCCTTCCGGTCACTGGCCGGCCGGCGGCGGGTTCTTGGCGGGCTCGGCGGCCGGCTCGGCGGATTTCGCCGGCGGACCCGGGTCGTGCTTCTCGGCGTAAGTCAGCGCAAAGAGCGCGTCCATCATCTCGGTGGTGACCGCGAAGTTCACGCCGCCGAATTCGGCCGTGCCCGCCAGCAGGGTGTCGCCGCCGAGGCGGTCGGTGAGCAACAGGGTGGACGTCGACGTCTGCGCCGCGCCGTTGCCCGCGGTCAGGGCCAACGTGACGTCGAGCCGGTATTTCCACGGTGCGGTGCCGCTCTCGGTCTGGGCGTGGTCGGGGCTGAAACTCTCGGCCGTGAACCGTTTCGCCCGGAGGGTGTGGAGCTGGCCGAGCAGGGCGGCCAGCGCCTTGCGCCGGGCCTCCGGCTCGGGGGTGAGGGCCGCGTCCCAGGTGAGCGCGCCCTCGGCGAGCGTCAGCGTGTAGAGCGGGCTGGTGGCGCCGATCTCGGCGAGGGTCAGGCCGGTGATGCGCGCCCCGACCGGCAGGTCGCGCAGCAGGCGCTGCCGGAACCAGCGGGCGGTGACCGGCGTGGCCTCGAGGATGGCGGGGTCGACCTCGAAGACAAAGGGCGCGTTGGCGACGCGGGCGTAGGCCGAGCCGCGCTGGTCGGGCTTGCTGCCGATCTGGAGCGAGAGCGTCGACGGGTCGGTGCCGCGCGGTCCGCCGCCGGTCGCGAGATTCAGCCCCAGCTCCCGCTCGGGCCGGTTGAAGCCCCAGTTCTCGAGGTCGGTGGCCGAGGGCGCGTCGCTGAGGAAACGCCGCGCGGCCAGCCGCTGCAGGGTGTCGAGCAGCCCGCCCACCACCGCGCCGTCCGCCGGCACGGTCTGCGGCGCCTGGCCGCCGGCGCCGCGCACGACGAGCTGCCAGGCGTCGGCGCCCGCGGCGGCCTCCAGCCGCTGGATGCTGAGCTCCGGCTGGCCCGGGGCGGACAGCGTGAGCGACGTGACCGTGCGCGGGTCGAAGTCGAGGATGCGCGGGTCGCGCAGCGAGGCCTGGGCGCCGCGCAGCTCCTCCACCAGCGTCGACGGCACGGCGGTGGCGAAGACCGTCGGCTTGTCCTCGACCTTGGCGTAATATTCGACGCTGCCCGCCGGCGCCTCGGCGCCGGTCGGATTGCCCAGCAGGAGCGTCTCGCGGCGGGCGTTGCCCTCGAGCGTGACGCGCAGCTGCGGCGAGGCCAGCCCGGTGCGGTCGAGATCGGCCTCGCGGCCTTCGAGGAATTTCTTCGCCTTGAGCCCGTTGAGGGCGTTGATCGCCACCTCCACCCGGTTCTTGTCAGCGCGGGCGAGGATCGGCGTCTCGAAGCCCCAGCGGCCGCCGTCGCGCCGGAGCCGGACCTTGAGGTTGGCGGGCGCGGCGGTCTGCAGTCCGAGCGAGCGGACCTCGAACACGGGCACGGTGAAGATCGATTCCGACCGCAGCGAGTCCAGCGGCAGCGCGAGGCTGTCGGCCAGGCTGCGGCCAACAACGTGGATCCGCGTGCCGTCGGGCGAAAGGAGGTAGAGGCGGTTGCCGATCTTGGTGTCGTCCCCGAGCCGAGTGGTGTAGGTCTTGCCGCCCGAGGTGAAGGTGAAGGTGCGCGCCGGCTCGGCCAGGCCGTAGTCGGCCAGGCTGCGGCCGTCCTTGGCCAGGTCGGCGACGGCGAAGCTGGTCTCGTGCTCGAGCAGCTGCAGGTCGCTGAGGATGCGGAGCACGGCGTTGAGGTTGGCCGGCCACTCGTAGGGCTGGGTGAGCCACCAGGTGTCGCCGCGTTTCTCCAGGCGCACGGTCGGACCGGCCCGCTCGGAGCGGGAGAACGAGTCGACCGCCGCCACCTCGGTGCCGTACACGCGGCGCCGGGCCTCGAGCAGGCGCTGCTCGGTGCGGTACTTCCCCTCGAACTCGAAGATGTAGCAGAAGAGGACGACGTTGAGGAAGATCAGGACGAGCGTGACTTTCGTGCGCATGGGACGGGGGCGGACGGCGGTTCAGCGGCGGCGGGTCAGGTAGACGAGGAGACCGAGCAGGGCGACGGCGCCCGGCACCACCCCCAGGAGACCCAGCCGGAGCCGGCCGAGTTCCGCCTGGGAGAGCGTCAACTGGAAGCGCCGGATGGGCCGGGCGGGGATGTTGACCTGGGTGTCGCGGTCGACGCACCAGTTCACCGCGGCGAGGAAGAGGTCGAGGTTGCCGAAGTTGATGATCCGGTCGTTGGTCACGAGGTCGGCGGTGCCGAACACGGCGAGGTGGCCGCCGCGCACGCTCAGCGGCAGATTGGCCGGCTTGACGCGCTCGGAGACGACGAGCACGCCGAGCTGGCCGTGCAGATCCTCGCCGGGGGTGTACTTGGGCGGAAGCTGAAGCCGGTAGCTGCGCTCACCCCAGGCGGTGTCGCTGGTCGCGATGAGCTTCTTGACCGTCAGGCCGTCGTCCGCCGCCCGCCCGAGATCGTCGCCCACGGTGCGCGCCGGCCCGATCGTGACCGGCAGGTTGTGGTCGATCAGGTTCTGGGTGATCGGATGCGGCAGGAAATAGCGGAGGCGCAGGTTGCCGTATTCGTCCTGCTCCTGCGGGTTCGAGTCGTAGATGACGTCGTCGTAGATGATGGTGCCCCAGTCGAAGAGCAGGTTCTCCAGGCCGATCTGCACCTTGGGCTGCGCCATGAGGATGATCCGGCCGGCGCGGGTCTGGAGGTAGTTGCGGAGCAGCTCCTCCTCAAACGGCTGCACCCGTCCCTCCTGGCCGCCGATGATGATCAGCGCGGCGTCGTCGGGGATCTTGTGCGTCCGCCCGAGGTCGAGCGACTCGAGGGCAAAGTTGCGCTCGCGCAGCGCGCCGGTCAGCAGCGAAAAGCCGCGGGGCCCGACGTCATCGGGGTTGATCTCGCCGTGGCCCTGGAGGAAATAAATCTTCTTCTTGTCGGGCGAAGAGACGTCGAGGATGGCGGCGGTGACGGCCGACTCACCCTTGAACGCCTCGCGGGCGGCGTGCGCGGCGGAGATCTTGGTGTCGTAGAACTCGCCCGCGGTCAGCACGCGGTGGTTCTCGCCCGAGGTGAAAACGACGACGTTGGGCACCTCGAGGTTGAGCTCCTCGGCCCGCTTCCGGTTCTGGTAGACGTCGAGGTACTCCACGTCGATCCGGCCCCGCTCGTTGTTGGCCGCGGCGTAGACGTACTCCCGGAGGAGCGCGCTGATGTCGCGGAACGCCTGCGTCACCTCGGGATTGTCGGAGTCCCCCGTCAGCGTGACCACGATGTGCACCGGCTGCTCGAGCCGCTCGAGGTAGGAGCGCGTCTCGGCCGAGAGCGACTGGCGGCGCGACTGCGTGAGGTCGAAGCGCCAGGCGTGGTTCAGCGCGATGAAGTTCAGGCCGGCGAAGAAGCACAGCAGCAGCACCGCCTGGAGCAGCAGGTTGATCAGGCGGACCCAGCGGGCGGCGCGGAAGCTGTCGGCGAAGCGCATCAGCGGCGGGACGGACCGGCGGGCAGGGAAGGGCTCATCGGAGGCGGCGGGGGGCCGGCGGGTTCAGCCCTGGAGCAGCTTGGCCTCGACGCCGAGCATGCTGAAGATGAGGGCCAGCGCCGAGCCGGAGACATAAAAAATGATCTGCCGGGTGTCGATGACGCCATGGGTGAAGTCGTCGAGGTGCTGGAAGACCTGCAGCGAGTCGATGGCCACCTTCGCCGGCCGGAGGATCTCATAGTTCAGCGCCGACGAGCTGGAGAGATAGTTGAGGCCGATGGTCAGCGCGATGAGCAGGATCCAGCAGACGATGCCCGCCACCGCCTGGCTGCGCGTGAGCGAGCTGGCGAAGATGCCGACCGCGACGTAGAGCAGCCCGCTCACCGCGATGAACAGGTAGCCGCCGACGAGCGGTCCGGGGTCGAGCAGCCGCGGATCCCGCGCGTAGTGGTGGAGCACGTAGTGGAAGCCGAGGGTCGAGCTCCACATCAGCAGGTAGAGCAGGTAGGAGGCGCCGAACTTGCCGAGCACGACCTCGGCGGTGGACACCGGCGTGGTCAGCAGCGTCTCCAGCGTGCCGAGCCGGCGCTCCTCCGCCAGCGAGCGCATCGTCAGCAGCGGCACCATGAACCAGACCGGTAGCCAGAACAGCCGGAAGAAGACCACGGCCGGGGCCGTCTCCTGGGGGGCCTTGGTGTAGTCCTCGAGCAGCCCGGCGAACACGAAAGCCATCACCAGCAGGAACAGCACGGCGGCGATGTAGGTGCTTGCGCTGAAGAGCAGCGAGCGGATCTCGTGCGAGAGGATGGTGAGAAAGTGGCGCATCAGGCGACAGACGACAGGCTTTAGGCGGAAGGCGGAGGGAGGGGCGAGGGGTTAATCGTGACGGGTGATCCCGGAACTGCGAACCTTGAACGTCGAACCGTGAATCATCGGCTCAAAGCCTCGGCAGCGGCGCGCGGCTGTCGCCGTTGGGCTGGTCGGGCAGGCGGGCGTCCCAGCTGCGCCGGGTGGCGGCCAGAAAGACGTCCTCGAGCGACGGCATGGTGTGGCCGAGGGCGCGGACGCGGAAGCCCTGGGCCGGGAGGAAGAGCAGGAGGCGCTCGCCGAGATCCTCGCGGGCCTCGGTGGTGAGCGTGGCGACGCAAAAGCCGTCCGGACCGCATTCGCCGATCGCGGCCACGCGCAGGCTCGGCTCGGCGTCGCGGAGCAACACGGGCAGGGCGGCGGTGTCGCCCGCCAGCTCGACGCGGTAGCTGGTGTGGCCGAAGATCTGGTGGCGCAGCTCGGCGGGCGAACCCTGGGCGACGATCCGGCCGCCGTTGATGATGAGCACGCGGTCGCAGGTCACCTCGATCTCGGGCAGGATGTGGCTGGAGATGATCACGCTCATGCGCCCGCGCAGTCCGGCGATGAGGTCGCGCACGATGAGGATCTGGTGGGGATCGAGCCCGATCGTCGGCTCGTCCATGATGATGACCGCGGGCTCGGCCAGGATGGCCTCGGCGATCCCGACGCGCTGGCGCGTGCCCTTGGACAGCCGGCCGAGGATGCGGTAGCGCACGCGCTTCAGGTCGCAGAGCTCGAGCACCTCGTCGATCCGGCGCCGGAGCTTGGCGCGCGGCACCTCCTTGAGCCGGCCGCGGTACCAGAGGTACTCCGACACCCGCAGGTCCTCCGGCAGCGGGTTGTTCTCCGGCATGTAGCCGATGTGCTGCTTGGTCAGTTCGGGGTGACTGGCCACCGGCAGGCCGCAGATCCGCACCGCGCCGGACGTGGCCGGCAGGTAGCCGGTGAGGATGCGCATCGTCGTGCTCTTGCCGGCGCCGTTCGGGCCGAGAAGGCCGACGATCTCCCCGCGCCGCACGGTGAAGCTGAGGTCCTGGATGGCGGCGACGGGGCCGTAATTCTTGGCGAGGTGTTCGACCTCGATCGTGTTTTCCAGGGTTTCAGGCATGCGACGGGAGGCCATTAACAGGGGGATTCCGACCGGCGGGCAAGCCCCTATCAGGCGGCGTCCTTGCCCAGCGTGACCTCGCCGGCGCGAAAGCGTTCCGTGCGGCCGGCCTCCGACTGCACGAGCAGCGAGCCCTCGTCATCCACTCCGGTGGCGATGCCGCGGACCGCGCGGCCACCCTGGTTCACCGTGACCGGGCGCCCACGGAGGATGTCGTAGCGCTGCCAGAGGTCGGCGCACTTGTCGCGGTAGCCTTGGCTGACGAAGTCCGCGTAGGCGGACGACATCCGTCCGATCAGGGCGGCGGCAAACCGGTTGAGATCCACCACGGCGCCGGTGGCGTCGGCCAGCGAGACCGCGGTGCGGCGGAGGTCGGCCGGGAGCGAGGCGGCGCGTCCGTTGACATTGAGGCCCAGGCCGAACACGAGGTCGCGCACCTGGTCCGCATCGACGCGGGCCTCGGTCAGCATGCCGCCGGCCTTCCGGCCGTCGAAGTAGAGGTCGTTGGGCCACTTGAGCCCGGGCCGGATCCGGCAGAAATTCTCGATCAGCTCGCAGACGTTCAGGCCCATCCAGAGCGTGAAGTCCTGCAGCCGGGCCGGGTCGAGCTGGGGGCGGAAGACGAAGGTGGCGTAGAGATTGCCGTTTGCCGGGCTGTGCCACGCCCGCCCGAAACGGCCGCGGCCCTGGCGCTGCTCGCGCGCGAGGATGACCAGCGGCACCGGTTCGCCCGCGGCCAGGGAGCGCTCCGCCTCCGTGTTCGTGCTGTCGACCGTCTCGAGGCAGAGGAGATGCGGCACCCGCGTGTGCCGGCCGAGGTAGGCGAGGATCAGGCCGCGGTGCAGCGTCGGCGGCGTGCGCACCAGCCGGTAGCCCCGGCTGCGCTCGGCCTCGAAGGCGAAGCCCTGCTTCTCCAACTTCTGCAGCTGCGCCCAGACGGCCACCCGGGAAACGCCCAGCAGGCGGGCGAGCTTCTGCCCGGAGACCGGTCCGGCGTCGGCGCCGAGCAATTCGCGCAGAATGAGGGCTTCGTGATGCGGCATGCGGACTTGAGTTCACGCCGGCGGCGTGCAAAGGCTCAGCAAAGCGAGTTATGACCTCGGCGCAAACGCCATTTGCCCGTTTCGCAGCGTCGGTGGCCGGCGGCGCCGCGCCGCCGGCCGGCCTGGGCGCGCCGCTGGAGGCGCTCTGGTTCGACGCCCGCGGCGACTGGACGAAGGCGCACGAACTCGCCCAGTCCGCCGGCGGAGGCGACGGCGCCTGGGTCCACGCCTATCTCCACCGCAAAGAGGGCGACGAGATGAACGCCGCCTACTGGTATGCCCGCGCCGGACGGCCCGCGGCAGCCGGCCCGCTCGCGGCGGAATGGCGGGACATCGCGGAGGCGCTGCTGCGAAACGGGCCGCAAGTGGAGGCATCCAGCTAACCAAGGTGGAGCGTGACCTCCGGCCGCACTTTCGCGCTCAGCCGCCTGTTGGGTCATGCCCGAACCCGCCCGGAGGCCGGGTTCCACCACGTGGCGCCGCCTGTGCCTGCAACCCAGGACCCGCCGCCTCGCACCGTGAACCCTGAACTCCCAACCTCGAACCTCACCTGCCGCCGTTCCCTCAGTCCGTCGGATGCCGGTCCAGGTCGAGCGCGCGGCTGAGCTTCTTCGCTTCCGCGGGATCAAGCTTTGATATGGCCTCGACGAGCTGGCCGAGGTCGCGGAGCTCGCCCGCCATCTTGGCGTCGCGATAAGCCTCGTCCGCCCGCGCCTGCGTCGACGGGGTGAGGAACGGGATGTAGAAGCAGTTCAAGGCCCATTCGAGCGGGCCCATCGAGTTCTTATAGTCCTTCATCGCCTTCTTCTTTCGGGCGGCCTCGCCGAGCCAGTTGTCCGGATCGCCGCCCGGCGGCTTTTTTTCGATCACCCAGTAGTCGGGCAGATGCACGACGTTCTCGTCGCTCAGCGGCACCGGGCTTTCGGTCGCGGGCTTGGCCGATTTGGCGTCGGCGGCGGGCGGATTGTACTTCGGGAGGCCCTCCATGATCCGCGCCTTCATCTCCGGGGAAACCTGGGCCGCCGCGGGCAGCGCCGCGGCGCACCAGCAGAGCAGGAGGGCGACCCGGGGCGGCATAGCGGGATAATGACAGCAGACCCGGCCGTTGGTTCGACCAAAAAATCGCCGAACCGGGCTAGGACGATAGTTCGCGGACGGCCGCGCGCACCTGGGTCCAGGCTGCCTCCGACAGCGAGGGTCCGAGATGCTGGACGGTCACCGCGCCGAGCAGGGAACCGATCGCGCCGGCGACCGGCAGCGGCCGTCCGCGGAGATAGCCGAAAAGAAAACCCGCCGCCCAGGCGTCGCCCGCGCCGGTGGTGTCGACCACCCGCGCCACCGGCACCGGAGCGATCCGGTGCAGTTCGCTGCCGTGGGCGATCCACGCGCCGTCCTTGCCGAGCTTT